>Ga0209023_10001629_pt1 | contig 29671 bp, 33 predicted proteins | sample LakOneMetagenome_FD_187468 | JGI IMG/M metagenome (GOLD analysis project Ga0209023, IMG submission 187468) | Freshwater and sediment microbial communities from Lake Erie, Canada (SPAdes) (version 2) | ecosystem: Environmental > Aquatic > Freshwater > Lentic | place: Lake Erie, Canada...
ACTTTGGCTATGGGGTTGACCGTTTACTAATCGGTTTTACTTTTAAAATAAAAATTCGTTTCTTTAATCAGGCTTTGCAGCCGGGTGGACACAGCAACAATCCCCCACAGCAGCAAGCCTGCCACGTTAGCGGCAATTTGAAAGAGCGTCCGTTAATTTAACATATTTTATACTCGCCGGGCAAATAATCATAGTTATTTTCGAAGTATCATCATTCTAAAATAAACTAACTATATGAACACTTCTACCTTTTTACGTCAAACCATTTTAATTATATTAACGTTCGCCGTCTCTTTCACATACGCACAAGGCAACAATGACAAAATAAAAGCTAAATGGAGCGTCGACAAATTTGAGGTTGAAAAAAACACACCCCAAGCCGTAAAAGCCCAAAAGGAGTTACAAGGAACCTTTCTAACTTTTGGAGACGAACTTGTGATTTCAAAAAAATCTGAAGGGGGTGAGCAGGTAATTAAGAAGGGGCAATATTCTGTCTCTGGAACCTCAATTACCTTAGGAAAAGATCAAGCAGAAATTCTTGAATTATCTGAAAAACAACTGACGATCAAAATACCAAACCAAGGAATTTTATATCTAACAAAAATGTAGTAGCTATACCGAAGCCAAACTGCCGCTAACATAAGGTTTGCTGCTATGGGGGCTGACGGAAGGAAATCCAGGCATTACTCCCCGATTCAACATTGGCTATGGGGTTGACCGTTTACTTATTGGCTCTACGTTTTAAAAAATAATTCGTTTCTTTAATTGGGTTTTGCAGCCGGGCGGACACAGCAACAATCCCCCACAGCAGCAAGCCTGCCACGTTGGCTGTAATACTTTAACAACATGAAACTACTTTATTTAAACAATTTCAGAGGGTTCCAAAACACTGTAATCCCTTTTCGACAGGTCAATTTTTTTGTCGGAGAAAATAGTACTGGAAAATCATCAATTTTATCTTTACTAAAATTGATGACAAATGTCCAGTTTTGGAATAACGATGATTTTAATATTGCAGATATTGAATTAGGATTTTTCAATGAATTAGTAAGTAACAATATTACTGGGAAAAAGACATTTCAGATTGCATTTCATATTGACCAGGATACAGAGAGTGAAAGACCGTTTAAAACTATCTTAGTTAATTACGAAAACAAATTAGGCGCACCAAAATTATTTCAAATACGGTTGCTAGTTAAAAATTTCAATATTCTAATTAAGGTTAGTGAAAAGCAATATAGAGTTCAGATTAAAGAAACAAACTATGAATGTAATTCTGAAGAGTCTTTCAAAACTTGGCTTAAAGACAATGATTTCAAAAATATAAAGTATTCGATTTTTTCTCCAACCGAAGACTTTGGACCAAGATCATCCTTTATTGAGATCAGAAGTTTTTTAAGGACGAAATTACCGAAGGAATTACTCACTGGAATTGTCAGACCGAATTTTTTACCTTTTTCAACTTGGATCGCTCCAATACGTACAAAACCCAAAAGGATTTATGAAAGTTTCAAATTAGCATATAGCTCAGAGGGGGACCACACACCATTGTTAATTAAGACAGTCCTTTCAAATCAATTTAAAAAAATAATCAGTAAAGAAGCATTTACAACTGCTCTTGATAAATTTGGGAAAAATAGTGGACTGTTTGACAAAATTGATATTGAAATTTTAGGTAAAGATCTATCTTCTCCATTTGTACTAAATGTCTATATAAATGGATACCCATTAAAGTTAACAAATGTTGGTTATGGTGTTGGCCAAGTTCTTCCATTGCTCGCTGAAATATTAGTTTCCTATAAAAACAGATGGTTTTCAATCCAGCAACCAGAAGTTCATTTACATCCAAAAGCCCAAGCTGCATTGGGGGAATTTATTTTTGACTCTGCAAAAAATCAAAATCAGAATTTTTTAATTGAAACTCACAGTGATTTTATTATTGATAGATTTAGAAATAAAATCAAACAAGGAAAATCAAAAGTAGAAACCCAGATATTATTTTTTGAAAGAACTAAAAAGGGAAATATAGTTACTCCAATTATAATTGAAGCAGATGGGCAGTATTCTGAGGATCAACCGAAAACTTTTAGAGATTTCTTCATTAACGAGGAATTGAACCTTTTATCCCTTTAAATTTATGTGTATTATTATTGACACAAATACATTTAGTAGTGTTTTTGACAAGGATTCATTACAACACAAGGAATTTTCTCCGGTTTTAAGTTGGCTTATTGAAGGTGAAGGGAAAATTGTCTTTGGAGGTACAAAATATATCGGTGAATTGAAGCTTGCAAAAAAATATTTGCGTTTCATTGGACAATTAAATAGAGCTCGAAAAGTTGTTCAACTTGAAAATAAACCTATTGACGAATATCAAAGTGTTTTGGAGGCAATTGAAAAACACAAAGACTTTGATGACCCACATTTAGTAGCAATTTCATATATCTCAAAATGCAGATTGATTTGTTCACTGGACAAAAGAGCATTCCCTTTTTTAAGTAGAAAGGACTTCTACCCAAATAATTCTCCAAGACCGAGCATATATTGTTCCAAGAAAAACTCAAACTTACTTTGTCGGAGATATTTTGCAGACATTTGTAATCCATGTATAAAATTAAATAAGGAAGCTATATCAATCCTAAAAAAGTAGTACTACAGCCAACATTGGGTTTGCTGCAAGGCTGGCTTGACGTTGGAGCAATGGTCATTTTATCGCTGTTGTGCATCATCTGGGCTGGACAAACATTGTTGAGCTTTTGTTTGTTAACATGTACTTTTATATCTTTATTCAGCAGCGGTTCCGGGCGGACCAGCAATGAATTCCAGCCCTGCAGCAAGCCCTGCACGTTGGCTGCTAGTGTATAAAACAGTCCGTTACTTTAAAGTAGACTTATGAAACAATGTTCACAAAAATATTTCTTGCTCCTTTTCGGACTTCTAATTTGCCTGAACTCTTTTTCACAATTTTCGAATGTTAGAGATAGCACAACAAAAAAAATAATTTATGCCAAGGTATTTGATGTCATAGCCAGCCACGTTGACACCAGTAATTCGTACAATTTCAAAGAAATTAAAAATGACAAACCAAGGACGATTTATTATAATTTTTCGGACAGTTCTATGGAAACCAAAATATTCGAGAATTTTATTACAATTCCTCCATTCAAAAGAATGTTAATTCTCGATATTTCAGACTCTGTTGTTAAATCTATAACATTATCAAAAAACAAAACAAGATTTATTAAACTTAGCAAGCCAAGGCCTTCAAAAATAAAATGCGCTCTTTTTATTTCGCCTTTGGTTGGGTATAGAGATAGAATTTATATCAGAGTTTTTGCGACCTCGCCAGGCTATTACGATGATATGTATGGAGCTGAATTCAACTTTGTTTTTAATAAACATTTAGATCTAATCTATTTTGACGAAATAGATGCAATTTTTTAGACAACAAATCATTACAGCAAAACACCAGCAGCCAACATTGGGTTTGCTGCAAGGCTGGCTGGACATTGGAGCAATGGTCATTTTATCGCTGTTGTGCTTCATCTGGGCTGGACCTACCCTATTGGGCTTTTGTGTGTTAACTTGTACTTTTATATCTTTAATCAGCAGCGGTTCCGGGCTGGACGAGCAATGAATTCCAGCCCTGCAGCAAGCCCTGCTCGTTGGCAGTAATACCTAAGAGCCTTACGTTCAACCGGAATGACTGAGATTTAATGCAAGTGCTTTTATTTTATTTCAAATCTTTTAGGTCGGACAGTTAATTGGGTTGAATACTTTGTAAAAACTGTTATCTTTTTTCAATTATAAATATTAGTTTTATTTACCACTAAACTATCTGCTTTATGAGCAATACCCTCACTCCAAAAATAGCACTGCTTTCAGCTCTATATTTAATAGTAGCAATAATATTTATTGTAATATTAGACTTTGGTCTTGAATGGTTATTAGAAAATGTAATTTTCTCTGTTCTTGATTGGTTTAATCGCCTAAGCATTTTTTGGAAAATCTTCATACTATTTTTAGGAGGTGGTTCTTTATTTTGGGCATTGTTAGAAATGACAGGAAGGATATCTACTCTTTTAGGAGGCTTGGTTTTTAACAAACTACCACAAAATCTATTTACAGTCATTGCACCTTTTATACTTTCTATTGCTAATGCCGTTTGGTATATTATTATACTTTGGAAAATTCCAGAACATTATAGCTTTTGGATAGTTGTTGAATTAATTTTCTTAAGCGTCTTTATCTGGCAATTAAGTGCAATAGTTATGCCGGCAAAAGAACAAATGAAATCTTATAGAGATGAACGCCATTATTAAAATAGTAATTGCAGCACTTTTAATAGGCTGTCTGTTTAATGTTCCTTACGGATACTTTCAATTTATAAGAATTGCAGGGTGCATTGGCTTTTGTTATTTAGCTTATAAAGAATTTGAAGAGAAGCATACAACTACTGGATTACTTTCAGTTGCTTGTGCAATTCTTTTAAATCCCGTTTTCAAAATACATTTCACAAGAAAAATATGGAATAATATTGATTTGGTTATTGCAATAGGTTTAATAATTTGGGTAGTTTCCGAGTCTTTAATAAAAAAACAAAAAACTTAAAATAGCGACTTACAATTAAAATGAAAGCAATAACAAAAACTTTATTGGACACAATAGATACTATGCTTAATATGTCCAATACTTTTAACGAACGATATGATAAACTTCAACACACTATTGAACCAGATTTGTTTGAAGACTTTTTATATTTCGCAAACCGTGGAAAATTTATTGGTGAAACATTAGACAGGACTGACTTTTTAGGAATAATGAAACGATTTCGGTTTGTGCATGTAAGTCCTGAAATGGGCAAAACAACAATAGATAATTTTCAAGTTGATTTAAGTGCTATACAAAGACATCTTAATGTAATTAAACGAGAACTAGAAGAAGGTTTAATCTATAAAGTATCAGAATTAATAAGGGCTGAAATTTTTTCAGATTTCTTAGAAGGTGCTAAATATCTATTGGATGAAGGATGGAAAGATGCAGCCGCTGTCATTATTGGTGGTGTATTAGAAAATGAGTTAAGACAATTATCTACAGTTAATAACTTGCCAATTAAAGACAATAAAGGAAAAGGTTTATCAATAGACCCAATGAACATAAACTTATGTAAAGCCGGTGTCTATAAATTATATGTTCAAAAAATGGTCACTCCCTATGCTGGCATACGAAACGACGCAGCACATGGCGACTGGGATAAATATTCAGAAAAGGATGTAAGGGATATGTATGACTTTGTAGTAGACTTTAAAAATCAAATACAGTAACCAGGCTTCAAAATAATCGGGCAAAAATTGTGTGTTGTTTAATTACAAAATTCGGCGGACACATTGATGGTACTACTGCCAACAAAAGGTTTGCCGCAAGGCTGGCGGACGTAATAACAATCGGCTCTTGTACTACTATCAACTAATATCGGGCTTGACCGAATTCTATTTGGCTTTTAGTTGTTAACTTCAACTTCAGTTTTTCAATCGGCTTCAGTTGCCGGGCTGACACAGCAACAATTCCAGCCCTGCGGCAAGCCTCGAACGTTGCACGCAACTTCAAGTCACAGTCCCTAAAGCAAGGAAAATTTATACAATGACAATTTTTCTTAAATCCCGAAAACATATAGTCACCATAATTTGCGTATTGCAAAGCCTGACAGGTTTAGCTCAGAACTATAAAGCATTCACTAAGGACAGTATTATTCATTTATTTATTACATCACAAAAGGTAGTCGCCAGATTTAATCACTGTAATGTTGCCCCAACGGGAGTTTTACTTATTCTTGATCCTGACAATTTACTGGGAAAGGCCAATTTCAGCACTTGGTTAGGACATGATTTAAAGATAATAAATACAGGGCCCCTAATTGATAGTATCAAAAAGTATGAGCCATATTTTGTTTTAAAAAATCAAAACAACGTTTTTATTTTGCGGGAATATAATTTTAACAAACAAAAGTCTTTACGGATACATTTTCCATATAACAACATTGTTGTCGAAGCTAGGCTCAAAAATATTAAGGGAACATTTTATCTTGAAAAATTTGAGAGTGGGGCATTATAATCAGCTGCGTGCAACATATGGTTTGCTGCTATGGGGGTAGACGGAAGAACATCCAAGCATCTGTTCACTATTCAGCTTTGGCTATGGGGTTGACCGTTCACTAATCAGTTTTACATTTAAAATAAAATTCGTTTCTTTAATCAGGCTTTGCGGCTGGGCGGACACAGCAACAATCCCCCACAGCAGCAAGCCTGCCACGTTGTAGGCAATACGGTGAGACATCTCAAAGTTTGTAGTTAGGAAAATATTTTGACGACTTCCGAACACCAGATAAAAATGAAGAGAGAGTATGTAATTGGGCATTGGGTTTTGACAATTTTGTTAGGACCGTTTACATCTCAAGCCATACAATATATTTGGGGGACAAATCCTCATCAAGTTGTCGGACTATTGGAAGTTTACCCCATTACATTACTTTTTAGCATTGCCTTTTCGTTACCGACTTTCCTAGTTTACCTGACCTGTTTCTATTTTTTTTCAAGGCATCACATAAATTTTGTAATATCAAAAGTCATTTTAATAGTAGTTTCCGTTTTAGGGATTTATATTACTCAGACAATAATTAAAGGAACTATGAGCCAAAACATAATAATCGCATATTCTGTTACTGCTATTATTGTTGGCCTCATTTTGAGAATAAGAAAATCTAAAATAGATAAACAAGACAACCGTTTTGCTTATGATAAAGTATAAGTGGACACCTCTTCAATTGTTGGCTCTAGTTTCAATTACTTTGGCTATATGCGACACAATATCGATAGCTAGAATGAAAGGTGAACCTGGGCTAGGTGGACTTGCCCCGATGATATATGGTGGTATCGGAGTTGGAATAATCATAAGCGACTTTATTATTCAAGCGATTTTTCGTAACAACAACAAAGCGTTTATGTTAACTGAGGTGTCGTTACTATTGGCATTTGTAATTTGGATATACAGTATGGGAGGGATTTAATATGATTAGTTGATGTACTGCCTACAACATATGGTTTGCTGCTATGTGGGCGGACGGAAGGATATCCAGGCATTACTCCCCTATTCAGCTTTGGCTATGGGGTTGACCGTTTAGCAATTGGTTTTACTTTTAAAATAATAATTCGTTTCTTTAATTAGGTTTTGCAGCCGGGGCGGACACAGCAACAATCCCCCACAGCAGCAAGCCTGCCACGTTAGCCGCCATTTAAAAAAAGCAACTCAATTATGCAAAGGAACCTATCAATCATAATTCTTTTTTTAGTATCCTCTCTTATTTCAGTTAGTCAAACTCCAAAGTCTGACTTCAGCCATATAGAAATAATAATCGATTCTGCTGATTTTCAAAATATAATCAAAAACAGTTTTATTAAGGACAGTTTAGGAAGTTGTCAGTATGATACATTACAGAAATCACCCCTAGTGATCAGCTATTATATAAATGGGTTGGAAAGCTTTATACATTTTAATCCAAATAAGGGACATTTCGCATCTCAGCGAGGCACTACTTATTTAATATTTCAGTCACGCCGGCCTGGACAAGGAAAAGAATTAGAAGAGCAATGGAAATCAGTTACTACCGACTCTTTAAAATCATATAATTTCAAAGGCCCTGACTTTCTTTTAACTGAAATTGTTCTCAAAAAGCATTGGGACATTTCAGGAAGCAAGACCAATCATTTAATACCAATGTTAAGTTCTTATTCAGTCGCCACATATAAAAAATGGGGACTAGGGGATTCTTTAGAAGTCAGTATGAAAGATTTTATAGGCGGAGATTCTACCAAACGCTTTATTAAGATACTTTCCGTAAAATTATCTATTACAAACAATGAATTAAGCTCATTGGCCTCTATGCTAAAGGTGACAGGGTATGAAATGATTGGTAGTAAATTCGTAAAGCAGGGGCAGCCGGAAATTTCATTTACTATCAATGAAAGAGAAAATAAGTTTAAAGTAAAAGAGCTCGTACTTCAATTAAACAAGCCATCAGCCGACAAAGTATTGAACTTTGACACCATTATACTTGACATTACTAAGGATAAAGCTAAATTTGTATTTAAATAAACGGCGGCTAACATTAGGTTTGCTGCTATGGGGGCAGACGGAAGGAAATCCAGGCATCACTCCCCTATTCATCCTTGGCTATGGGGTTGACCGTTAACTAATCGGTTTTACTTTTAAAATAAAATTTCGTTTCTTTAATCAGGCTTTTCAGCTGGGCGGACACAGCAACAATCCCCCACAGCAGCAAGCCTGCCACGTTAGCTGTAACCCTATGAGTACCCTACAAACTATAAGCATATGAAATTGATCACTGTCATATTTTCCATACTTTTTTTGACCCCTTTTCTTTCTCCTAGTCAAAATTTTGCAGTTGGCGTTGACAGAAATAATATTCTGTATGTAGGCGTAGATAATCCTTTATCAATTGCTGTAACTTCTGTACCAAATAAGTCAATTATTGCAAAAGCTTCTCTTGGAAAGGTATCTTATCAATATAATACTTATGTTTTCAATTCAGAAGTTCCCGGAGCTACTGAAATTACTTTATATCAAAAGGTAAAAGGGAATCTAAAAAAGATCGGATCAAACTATTTTCGGATCAAACTAATCCCAGATCCAGTGTTTAAAATTGCTTCAGGGAAAGACTCAATTAGGTTAGTTGAATTTCAAAATCAACAATATGTAAGAGCAGAATTAGAGAATTTTGACTTTGATACACGATTTACCATAAAAAAATTTACCGCAATTATTATTTCAAAAGATACATGCAAGTATAAAGAAATAGAAAATGAAACCAACGAGATTGGCGAATCATTGCACAGCGAATTCACTAAACTCAATGTTTCAGATATTGTAATTTTCAAAAACATACTTGTCTCTGGCCCAGGCGGTGAAAGAGTAATCCATCCACGAATGTTTTTCATACTTTAACCGGGCTACAGCTAACATTGGGTTTGCTGCTATGGGGGCAGACGGAAGGAAATCCAGGCATTACTCCCCTATTCAACTTTGGCTATGGGGTTGACCGTTTACTAATCGGTTTTACTTTTAAAATAAAAATTCGTTTCTTTAATCAGGCTTTGCAGCCGGGTGGACACAGCAACAATCCCCCACAGCAGCAAGCCTGCCACGTAGGTGGCAATGCAAAAAATCAACATTGTCGCTTCGTAAGCTGTAAATCTTTAATCAGCATTTTTAGTCTCTTAAATTTTGTCTTTCTTTTTTTTGCACTGCCTCCTACATGGGGTTTGGCGTTAGGCTGGCAGGACGTTGTCCTGCCCCAGCAGCAGTAACTTTGCTGGGCTTTTGTTCGGGGCTGGACGAGCATCGCTGATCATTTTTTCTTACCTTCAACTGCGCAACTTTATGGGGCTGCGGTTCCGGGGCTGGACATTAAAATGTCCAGCCCAACGCCAAGCCCTTTCCGTTAGCTGCTATGAACAAACAACTCATGAAATATTACCTCTTTTTATCTATTGCACTTCTTGGTTGTCACTCTAAAGACGACAAGAAGCAAGCCCAAACTTTGTTAACTCTTTGGGCGACAGAAGAACAATCTGGGAAGATAAACCTGGAGTTTATGTCTGATAATACCATACACTTTAAAAATGCTGCACCTTACCTAAATGAGATCCCCAACTATACTCTTAGTAATTCCCAAATTGCTAAACGAGACAGCTTTATTCATTTAATGCTTAGTATTAAAAGACAAGAATTTTATAATGATATAGACAATTGCTTTGAAACACATCAATACTCAATTTCAATAAATTCAGTCACTCCCAATAAGGAAATAAAAATTGCAGGGCACAAAGCACCCAAAAAATATTATGATTTTGTTTTTTGGGCATTAGCTTTAAGACCAAAGTCATAAAATGATAATTGCGGTCACAGCAGCTAACATGGGTTTGCTGCTATGGGGGCGGACGGGAGGACATCCCAGCATTACTCCCCTATTCAGCTTTGGCTATGGGGTTGACCGTTTAATTATTGGCTTTACGTTTTAAATAAAAATTCGTTTCTTTAATCAGGTTTTGCGGGTGGGCGGACACAGCAACGATTCCCCCACAGCAGCAAGCCCCGAACGTAATATGCAAGCCAAAGATTCAGGATCATTTTCCTTTCATGTGTGCGGGGTGTTTAAGCTTTCTGTTCCTAATGCTTTTCATTTCTGTATAGTTCCGTTGCCTCGGGAAATTTGGCTGCCGTATGCGGCTTTTATTATTCTTCGGTTTAGACAGGTTGAAGGAATTTAATTGCAGCGGCTTTTAAGCATTCGTATGAGTGAGTGGCTTTGTCTCACTAACTCCTGCCCTTTCTTTTGCTTTGGGTGTCGACGCTTTGGAAAATTGATCAGATCATGAAGCAGTGGTTGTCGTTGAGGCTTTCCGGTTTCTGCCGGTAGTACCGCTGCTCAATAGGTTTTTGTTTTAGTATCTCTTTGTGGAAGGCGGTGGGGCAGGCTTTAGTGAATGTAAATTCCGTTCAGTTAATACCTGTCATTTTAATTTATTCTTTACCTTATCGGCTTGGGGTGGACAACGGAACAGTCTTCGGTTTTTTAGCAGCATGGGGGTTGCCTCACGGACTTCTTTTTATGAATGGCTTTCATAGGTTACTTCAAAGTGGGCTTGGGTTGATCAACAGAAAAATCCTTTCTCTTGGGCATCTCAACTTTGGCCTGCATATTACATGGGTTTGGCGCTATGGGGGCAGACCGATAAATTCTCAGCTTCTGTGCATATCCAGGCATTGGCTATGGGCCGACCATTTTATAATTGGCTTTATATTTAAAATAAAAAATCGTTTCTTTAATCAGGTTTTGCGGGTGGTCGGACACAGCAACAATCCCCCACAGCAGCAAGCCCTGAACGTTGTGTGCAATGCAAGCTTTCGACTAATGAAAAATACATTCCCAATCATAGTACTATTCTTGGCCTCCTGCGCAGATAATCAGCAAGCAAAGATTTCTGGCCCGGATACACTTATGCGGCTTATGGCTGACACCAGTAATAATGCAGCAAAAATTGAGTACGAAATCTATAAATCGAAAAAGGAAATGTGCAAGCGCCTTTGTATATATGACCTTGAAAGTGGTACTGATAGTTTTGAACTCCGGCTTTGGCAAGAGCCCTCAATGTGGGAACCTCATGAATTATTTATACTTAAAGGTATAGACACATCATGGCTAATGTATCATTATGTTTATTATCAACGTCATAACAACTATGAGACAAATGCTGATAAAGCCTGGGATGCATTTCATAATCCCAGAATTGATAGTGTTTCGGTCAAAACATTAAGGCCCCAAAAGATGTCTTGGACTAACTATCTAAATAACCTACAAATTGACAGCATTTGGAATTATATCTCACAATCAGAAGTAAAAAAGTATCGTGGAGGTGTTGACGGACAATCATACTCTCTTGAAATTGCCGATAAGAGTAGGTACAAATTCATTCATTACAACAATCCTGAATTTGAAACAGTGGATCCCAATCATACAAACTTTGTTGCCTTCATGAACAAGTTGATCAGTCCATTATTTGATCAGATAAATTCTCAATAAATTATGCACTGCACACAACATGTGGTTTGCTGCTATGGGGGCAGACGGAAGGAAATCCAGGCATTACTCCCCTGTTCAGCTTTGGCTATGGGGTTGACCGCTAACTAATCGGTTTTACATTTAAAATAAAAATTCGTTTCTTTAATTAGGTTTTGCAGCTAGGGCGGACACAGCAACAATCCCCCACAGCAGCAAGCCCTGAACGTTAGGCACAATAGTAAGACCCCTCTATGCAGATAGACAAACTTTCAGACAATTGGTTATTTCAACAACACTCTAAGCAGACAATAAGAGAATGGGTAAAACAATTACGATATTTTTATTTTAAAAGAGCTTGGGGCGGACATGCAAACGATGGTGACGAATTTCAAGTTGCTTTTTCATTTACAGGCAGACAAGACTTATCAGACAAACTTGGACAACTCAGCTTGGCTTTAAATACAATTCCAGATGACTTTCCAAGACCTGTTATTGGACAATCATATCCATCAACTGAATTTGAAAAGTTTAAAAATGAAATTAAAGCATATCCAAACCTTGAACAACCCGGACATTCAACAGTATTTGGGCACAAAACTTTTATTTGGGTGTATGACAATTCTTTTCAACTTTCAGTTTCAGGAACAAAAGATGGTAATCGGTATGAAGTAAGCGATGATGATTTTAAAGCGTGTTTAGACTTAGAAAATCATTTCGACAAATTAAATTGGAAAAATATCGTTGATAATTCTTTAGAGACAGATGTGTGCTGTATTTCGCAGACAAAATATCCTGAACTGTACGGACAGGAAACTACTGTGCCTAACATTGGTATTGCCAATAGTGGGGCAGACGGAAAATCAATCAGCATTTGGTCACGCATTAAACATTTGTTCGGGGCTTGACGAATAAAGCCCAGCTTTAGTTTTTAATATTTAACTTTATCAAAAAGCCAGGCAGCGGTTCCGGCGGACGAATATAAAATTCCCCACCATCGGCAATACCTGCTCGTTGTGCGTCATGGCATTCAAAAAACTCTAATTCAAAGTGAATATTTTATGCTTCTTTAATACTAGCTTTAAGTTCTCAACTCATTCATATGATTAAATACTTACTTCTCTGTTCTTTTGTCTTCATTTCATGTAAATCCATACAGATCTGTGAAATCACTCCATCTACAAACGAAGTCAAATCAGAGAAATTCTACTACTATGAAAACGATACGGTAAAAATTAAATACTCATTTTGGGGTGAAAGTGGAGGTGTAATTGCCTTTTCTTTTACAAATAAGCTAAATATCCCGCTATACATTGATTGGAAAAAATGCTCTTTCGTAAAAAATGGCGCAAAGTTCAACTATTGGGAAGATGTTAGAATCTTAAAAAGCACATGGTTTTATATTGGCACTTTTGATTTATCCAACTACACAGAATTGCAAACTGCTAAGACTGTATCTTCAAAGCCCGAGCGTATAACTTTTCTTGCCCCTAAGTCCACAATTATAAGAGTCTGGGACAAAATGCAAACCTCACAGGCTAGTGGCATATCGAAAAAAGGTTGTGACTTAGCAGTAAATGGCAGCAGCAAGACAAAGAAAGCAAAGTGTCAAGAGTATAATAGTACAAATTCCTTTTTAACTTTCAGAAATTTCATGACCATATCAACATCAGAGAAATTTGAAAAAGAATCCTATATTGACAATGAATTCTATGTATCTAAGATATATCAAATGGAATCCAATTCTTTTGAACCTTTCTGGTACAGGAAGCCTACATCTTTTTTCATAAAGTGAGAATTAGCATTAGCGCCACGAACGCACAACATTAGGTTTGCTGCTATGGGGGCGGACGGAAGGGAATCCAGGCATTACTCCCCTGTTCAACTTTGGCTATGGGGTTGACCGTTAACTAATCAGTTTTACATTTAAAATAAAAATTCGTTTCTTTAATCAGGTTTTGCGGCCAGGCGGACACAGCAACAATCCCCCACAGCAGCAAGCCCTGAACGTTGGGCGTCACCAGCATGAAACACTTCTTGATATGAAATTTTACGTGGGCAATACCGATTTTAAATGGTACAGCTATCTGAGTCAGATAAACCCAGAGGACGTAAATTTTTGGCAACCAGGAGGAAAAACAAACTTTAAAGTAATCAGTCCTGGCTCACCTTTCCTACTAAAACTCAAAAGTCCCTACAACGCTATTGCAGGGATAGGCTTTTTTTCAAGTCATACTTTTTTACCAATTTCTGTAGCGTGGGATACTTTTAAAGATCGTAATGGATGTGAAACCATTGACGAGTTAAGAACAATGATTTCAAACTATAGAGCAGAATGGTGGGATGTTAATCCGACTATTGGATGCATTGTTCTAACAAATCCAATTTTTTTTGAAAAGAACGATTGGATTGAACCTCCTACCGATTGGGCAAAAAGCATAGTCCAAGGAAAATCATACAATACTGAGGAAACTATCGGGCAACAGATATGGGCTAAAGTTGAATCTTGCCTTCAAAAATATTTGTTTTTTGATGTTGCCGACGAAAATAAAAGTCAACTTTCACTCGAGCAAACGGATTCCCCATTGTATGGTAAATCAATATTAGCGAAAGTGCGGCTAGGTCAGGGCGCATTTCGAGTCTTAATTACTGATGCCTATTCTAGAAAATGTTCCATATCTGGAGAAAGAACATTGCCTGTTTTAGAAGCTGCACACATCAAACCATACACCAAATCTGGTCCTCATTTTATCTCAAACGGTCTTTTATTGAGATCGGATTTACATAAGTTGTTTGATTCCGGTTACTTGACTATTACGGATGAGTATAAAATTGAAGTTAGTAATCGAATTAGACAGGAGTTTGAAAATGGTAAAGATTACTATCAATACCATGGTGCAATTCTTCGCAATATTCCAAATAGAGAAATTGATAAGCCTCAGAAAACTTACATTGAGTGGCATAACTCAAACGTCTTTAAACCTTAGTTTCTAAAATTACCTTGGCGAACGCCCAACATAAGGTTTGCTGCTATGGGGGCGGACGGAAGGAAATCCAGGCATTACTCCCCTATTCAGCTTTGGTTATGGGGTTGACCGTTTACTAATCGGTTATACTTTTAAAATAAAAATTCGTTTCTTTAATCAGGTTTGCGGCCGGGGCGGACACAGCAACACCCCCCACAGCAGCAAGCCTGCCACGTTGTGTGCCATTTTGCAGACCATCCATTATGACAAAACATACATTTACAATTTTCCTATTTTTTCTATGCTTTGGCTTGACAAAAGTTTATGCAGGATGGTACGAGTGTTATAATTTCAAAGGCACAATTGACAAATATCCCATTACACTTTCTATTCAAGTTAGAGACGGCTATTTTGGAGAAAAAGACAAGAAAGATCTCAATATCATAGGAGTTTACAAGTACGACAAACATAATGAACCAATTAGGCTTGAAGGAAAAATCAACTTCAAGGACAATAAAGCATTATTATATGAAATCTCAAATAATAAACATTCTGCAACGTTTGAGTTTGACTTTTCGAAAATTGAATGTGTTGGCATTTGGAGAAATCTTTCAACAAATAAGATAATGCCATTACACTTAATTTATGTTTCCAAACTAATAGACACCTTAGAAGAAAATCAATCAGCAAACATTGACATTTTGCAAGCCAATTCTTTGCCTGACTTCTATTTCGTAGGCATATATTCTAAAACGGTTGGGGGAAATAAAGCTCAAATGGACAAGCTCCAGATAATTAGAAAGAAAGACAATATAATTTTTCAGACAATTGATTTTTCAAAAATTGAAACTAAAACAGGAAATGTAAGGACAATAATATATGACAACGTGGAAATAATAGATACGAATGCAAAGAAATTAAACGTCTGGAATGATATTGGAAGAATGGGTGGTTATTTAACAATAACCTTTAATTCCAAAATACAGAAATTTAAACTAAACCCTAAACCAAAAATTGACGGACCGAATTGACTAAAATAGTACACAACAAAGCTATGTACGTTTTGTGTAATCAGACAATCATCACACTATTTTTGAAAATCGTGGCATTTTAAATACCCAAATGAAATTCGCAAAGCTTAATCTGACACTCGTTATCTTAATCTTCTTACTTGGCTGCAGGCAAAGTCACAAAGGCATGAATAGTATTGAATTAGGATTTCAGACCGACACAACTGAAAAAGCAGAATGTTTTTCCGATTTTTATAAGTTAAAAATAAAACACCCCGATACGGACTCCCTACTAAACAGATTTATATTTCCATTTACCTATGTCACTATAATAAAAGGTACAGACGACTGGCAAAGTCTGAAATTCATTAATCTCCAAGAACTAACTTCTTCAGATAAATTCAAAACTCTAATTTCATCATTACATAAACAAATAAAATTCGACAGGAGGTTTGATAAAATATTTGCACCTAAAGGGCAACCTGAACTGAGCCTGAAAGTGTCGGCAATTAATGAAAATGATAGATTCATGTATGTTCATTTTGTTACTAATAGCGGACAATGGTTTATAAAATCATTTCAAGAAGTTCCAGTTTTTGAGGACGGGGGAATTCCTGTTGAAGATGAATAACGGCACACAACATCAGGTTTTGTGCAATTGGGGCTCGACGTTGAAGCAATCATCGGCAGTGCATATCCAGGCTTCATATTCGGCGGACGTAATTCTGTTGGGCAGTAGTTCTAAACTTCGGCTTTTAGTTATAAATTTAGCTTCAGTTCCAGGCGGACAGTTGGTCAATTCCCCAACTGCACAAAGCCTCGACCGTTACCTGCAATGCTACACTATGACAGACTTTAAAGTAATAATTCCTGACGAGCATTACCAGGTTCTTAATTTTGTTCAAGATGACCTTCCTGGAATTGCCATCATTAATTCAGCACTAAAAACATTTCAACCGAAAGAAGTTTTTAATTGGCACCTTTCAATAATGTTAGACTTCGAAGATATCGTTGATAACGGAATGCCTTCAAAAAATGAACAACATGTAATTGACAAATTTGGGGACTTTCTTGATGCTAGCATTAAGGGCAAGGACACCAATAAGCCAAATGCTCTTTTTTTGGCACGAATTACGTGGAATAAGACACGTGAATTGATTTGGAGAGTTTATGATCCAAAAGAATCTTATAGATTTCTCAAACAAATCATCTCGGATAATTCTTCTCCACGACCGTTTGACTATCGAATGGAAGCTGACAATGAATGGAAGCTTGCTGAATGGCACCTGAAACATTAATATTGCCGCACTGCAGGTAACATTTGGTTTGCTGCTATGGGGGCAGACGGAAGGAAATCCAGGCATCACTCCCCTATTCATCTTTGGCCATGGGGTTGACCGTTAACTAATCGGTTTTACTTTTAAAGTAAAAAGTCGTTTCTTTAATCAGGCTTTGCGGCTGGGCGGACACAGCAACAATCCCCCACAGCAGCAAGCCTGCCACGTTAGCGGTTATTTTTAACAAGCATTCCGTTTCAAATTCAAACATATAAATCTATGACAACTAAATTTCTTTACTCTTCTCTTATTGCATTAATAATTCTAAGCTCTTGCAACGAAAAGGAAGACCCTGTTGTAACAACTACTATTGACGTTTCAAAACAATGGTCTATCGACATATCTGGTGTTGCTATACCACCACTTTTTGACGGACAATGGCAAACAAAAACATTCACATCACAAGAGTTAAGCTTATTCAATAGTCTTGACACAGCTAACTTGAATGGTACAACTACCCCGCAATCAGTGATAGACACACCACCAGGTTACAATGCGACATTCCCGAATCCTTTTACGACAACTTATGCTTTGGCTTTGAGATTTAATGCTGGCTTTGCAGGACAAATTGTTTTGAAAGCAGTAGTTGTTGATAGTACCATGACATCGTATTTTAAAGTAGCTACCAGGCTAAACGTTCAGAATGCTTTCACTGCTTTGGCATTTAATCCGACTATTCCTGTAGGCAAGTTTCGATTTTATTATACGTTAAGTTCTCTTGCAAATCCACACTTTTTTAAAAGTTGGGGAAACATACAAAAGACGCTGTAATAAAACAACCGCTAACATTGGTTTGCTGCTATGGGGGCAGACGGAAGTAAATCCAGGCATCACTCCCCTATTCAGCTTTGGCTATGGGGTTGACCGTTAACTAATCAGTTTCACTTTTAAAATAAAAATCCGTTTCTTTAATCAAGTTTTGCAGCCGGGGCGGACACAGCAACAATCCCCCACAGCAGCAAGCCCTGAACGTTATGTGCAATGCTTCTTAAACAGTATGCAATTTTATAAAAGATCAATTAAGAAGAACTCAACTGGACTCAAACTATTACTTATTGCTATAGTATGTGCAATTCTCTATTCATTTTTTTTTCATAACTACAACCTTGGCTATTTTTCTTTTGTCGCTTTTATTTTCTGCAGTCTATTTACCTTCACTGGGTTTGAAGTATCAATTGATCATTTCATTATAGAAAGGCATTATTTCTATAGCTTGATTCGAAAAGAATGGCGGTTTGATAGAAATGCTAATACCAAAATTATCCCGTTTGGTTTACCTTTTGGGTATAAAGATGATGTCACATTCGCAGAAGCGGAAACAGCAGTCGGTTGTTTACTCTCTATTATTCTTTTCTTTACTGCAAAACCAAAAATAACACATAAGCGATTTACAATTGAGGTATGCAACAAAAATGGTAAAATTGTCAAAAGTGTGAGTCTTTTTCTAACTGAAGAGGAATTTAATCTCATCGAAAAAAAGGCTTCATAATCGCACTGCACATAACATAAGGTTTGCTGCTATGGGGGCAGACGGAAGGAAATCCCATCATTACTCCCCTATTCAACTTTGGCTATGGGCTAGACCGTTTAATTATTGGCATCACATTTTAAATAATAATTCGTTTCTTTAATCAGGCTTTGCGGCTGGGCGGACACAGCAACAATCCCCCACAGCAGCAAGCCTGCCACGTTGGCTGCTATTTTTTTGAGCAGTTCGTTTAATCAGAGAGAATAAATTAACCACTATGAAACATTTTATTCGGCTATTGATTTTGACCATTTTATTATCTGCTTGCAAAAAGAATGTATTTGTAGCAGACACAAATAATAGCTTACTTCCGGAATACTCAGAAGTAGGTAGAAATGTTGCAGGCGCTTTAATCAATGATACTTCCTGGCGATGTCAATTAAGTACTTGCTTTGCATGTGTTGCATGGAATTTCTATATAAATTCGAGCATACCAGGCGATTCTACTTCATTTACATTTCAAGGGGCTTATACATCCAACTCAATAAATTTTATTTTTCCATCCAATTATAATGTCCCAACAGATTTTAAGGTAGTTGTTAAAGGACTAAAAATTGAGAATCAAGACAGCTTACTGAAACTAAATAATAGAACTTTTATACTTGACAGTGCAAACAATTATGTAAGTATTGCGAAATCTTATCAAACACCAAATAATAAAGGCTTTGGAAGCTTTACAATAACTAAAGTTCAAAAAGGTGGTTGGCATTTTGGTGACGGTTCACCTAATAATCCAAAGGTTTATTTATTCATACTTAGCGGACGTTTTAATTTTAATATTCGTTATGACAGAAATTATTTAATAAAAGATGGACGTTATGATATGCAAGTATATCTAAACACAAACTTTTACGTCAATTAAAACAGCAGCCAACATATGGTTTGCTGCTATGGGGGCGGACGGAAGGAAATCCAGGCATTACTCCCCTATTTAGCTCTAGCTAGGGGGTTGACCGTTTACTAATCGGTTTCTCTTTTAAAATAAAAATTCGTTTCTTTAATCAGGTTTTGCGCCGGGGCGGACACAGCAACAATCCCCCACAGCAGCAAGCCTGCCACGTTGTGTGCTACTTTATTGAGACATCCTACTACTTATGATAGTTTCGACAGACCCAGATTATTTAGACACCAAACTTGTTAAGCAAGGAGTAAAAAAACTTGACCCGATTTTTCAAGAGCTTGCTGATTGGATAAATCAAAAATTTGACACACCGGTTCTCAATATTTACTACGACAAAATTGATGTCGATAAGAACAGACCAAGACTAAGTATCATTTTTGAATATAATAACGATGCAATAAAGTTCAGAGACCAAGTCGGTAATTTCGATTCGAACAAACAGATGATGGTTGCTGAAAAATTCAAGCAAATATTATCAAGGAACACAAATACAAATAATCACTTATTGGCAAGGCTTTTCAATAAACTAAAAGCATCAAAATTTGACACAGAAAGACTCTTGATAATTTTTGACGAATTTGAACCAGTTGCAAGAGAAGAAGTAAATGCAAAAATTCCGCAAACTGAAATAGACAGACTAAAGCAAGAATTGGCTTCAAAAAATGTGTGGGAAATTTATCGAGAATTTGCAACGACCACATACTTCTTTTACACAGACAAGCAGATTGAAGCTTACAAAACGGACGGCACAACGCAAATAATGACACAGCAGTACTTTGGTATTCTTAAAAAGTATGACGAGTTTGACTACATTAAATCCGACACCAGTTTTCTTGCTTTTGACAGTAAGGAAACCTTTGACAAGAATTTTGAAAGTAATTGGTTTTGGTATTCCAGACGATGAAAAGCAGCACACAACATCAGGTTTGCTGCAAGGCTGGCTGGACATTGGAGCAATGGTCATTTTATCGCTGTTGTGCTTCATCTGGGCTGGACGTACATTGTTGGGCTTTTGTTTGTTAACCTGTACTTTTATATCTTTAATCAGCAGCGGTTCCGGGCGGACAAGCAATGAATTCCAGCCCTGCAGCAAGCCCTGCCCGTTAGCGGCCATTTTAACGACACTCCATTATGTTGGAAGAAATCTACATACTCAAAGCAGATACAAAAAAAATCAAAAGAGTTCAAGATGCATCGCTTGACAAATCATCAAATTCTGGGTTCAAAATTGAAAACAATTTGCTTTTTGGTTCAGCTGATTGGTTCGCCGCTATTGAAAAAGGTGAAATTAAAAAACATTTAATTCAGGGCGTAATTTCAAAAGTCTATATGTCAGGGCATAATGATTGGCCAGAATTTGAAATAGAAAACATAGAAGGTAAATCAAAATGGACAAGAGAAGGAGTTGAAAATGTTTACGTTGTTGGCAAGAAAATAGAGTTAGTATATGTTGAACAAAAATTCAAACAACCGATAGGTGTTCTTGGCCCAATCACCAAATGTGTCCTTCAAATTAGCATTGAAGAATAGTTCACAAAACGGCCGCTAACATAAGGTTTGCTGCTATGGGGGCGGACGGAAGTAAATCCAGTCATTACTCCCCTATTCAACTTTGGCTATGGGGTTGACCTTTAACTAATCAGTTTTACTTTTAAAATAAAAATTCGTTTCTTTAATCAGGGTTTGTGGGTGGGCGGACACAGCAACAATCCCCCACAGCAGCAAGCCCTGAACGTTGTAGGCAAGCTTATTTGAACACCCTAATTACTTAAACGGACTAGTGACAAAGTCATTAAAACTTTCAAAAGGTCAGCTATTTGGACACTATGCCATTGTTCCATTTTGCCTAATTGTTCCAGCAATGACAACCTATTCGCTCTTCCAAATTTATGTGACGAAAACTTATACGGGTGTAAGAACGGTTCAAGAGTTAATATTGACAGGTTATGTCTGGTTAATTCCAGCTTTTCTTCTTTTTTATTTTCAAAGAAGCCGGTTAAAATTTAAAGAAATAAATATCCGGGTAGACACAGATACTTTTAAACAAGCTGCAATGCAAACGGCAGAAAAGCTTGGGTGGACAATTAGTCAAATTTCATCAAATTCAATAACAGCTATTAGACGAGGTGAATTTTTAAGTGGTAGTTGGGGAGAGTTAATTACCATTATTAAAGAAAATGACAGAGTGCTAATCAATAGCATTTGTGACCCTGACAATATTATTTCGATTGCTTCGTGGGGCTGGAATAGAAAAAATGTAAAGACTTTTAAAGATAATATCGAAAGCCTGCCTACAACATAAGGTTTGCTGCTATGGGGGCAGACGGAAGGAGATCCGGGCATTATTCCCCTATTCAACTTTGGCTATGGGGTTGACCGTTAACTAATCGGTTTTACTTTTAAAATAAAATTCGTTTCTTTAATCAGGTTTTGCAGCCGGGGCGGACACAGCAACAATCCCCCACAGCAGCAAGCCTGCCACGTTAGCTCGCATGCTGCCGCGGCGCATAGCCAAACTTATTTCTCTTCTTAATTTCTACTGTTTGACAACTTCATTTGTTATCGTTTTCGTCAATTGTGCAAGGCCGGGCACGAAGCTCTTTTATAACTCAAAATATTCACACATTTCTACATCTTTTCAATTTGCAGTTATAAGCACGCAAGCTAACAAACGGTTTACCGCAATACGGGCTGACAGTTATATTTTCAGCAGTTGTGCGCAAACAATCTTTGGTTTTAAGGTTGACCGTTTATTAATTCGCTTGCGCATTTTGCTACGCTCCTTGTGCGCAAGCTCAGTTTGGCGGTTTCAAAAAAGTTTACGTTCTTTAATTAGCATCAGCGCCTGGCGGACACAGCAACATTTCCCGTACTGCGGTAAGCCGATGACGTTAGCTGCCATTAGAGAGCTCACGGAACAAATACTGGTCTTTACAAATCTAAACCTTGGAGTTTTTTTCGTAGTTACAATTTTATCGATTTATTATACTAGATAATGAAAAGAACTTTAACAGTGTTATTATTGGCGATAGTAAATTTTCAATGTGTCCAAACTGAAAAGGTGTCAACTAAATTTAGCCAATTGCTGAATTCCAAAACGGACACAGCAAACATACAATTCGATGGAGTTTATCATAACATTAGTAAAGACAGTTATCATTTTCCAACGGATTATAAAAATGGAACACCAACAAGATATATAGATTCACCATACTTAGATCAACCAATCTTTTTCTTTAAAAATAGATTTTTATTGTATGAATATCGAACAACAACCTTGGAAGCCAAAGACATTTCACTTACAGACGATGAGTTCCAGAAAAATTTTTATAGAGAAAAAGGATGGGGAGTTTATAATAGTAGCCATGATACAATTAATGCAATTATTTATGTTGATTTTTTGACAGGCTGGCTTTATCAAGGGGTTACTGAACGATTACAATGTAATTTTCAAGGTGAGTTGAAAAATAACACAATAATGAATTGGCGATTAATTCCACCTTTTCCTGCTTTTAACAAAAGGTATGAAGAAAATACTAATTTGGTTAAACTTCTACAGAATGGAATTAATATGCATTATAAAGATGTTCCAGAAAAAAAAATGATCGATCCAAGTAAAGCTTGGATAAATAGTTTAAAGAAGTAAGTACCTGCTACACCTTTCAAGTATCAAATTTTCCCTCCAAAATAAACGGCAGCTAACATATGGTTTGCTGCTATGGGGGCGGAAGGAAGGAAATCCAGGCATCACTCCACTACCAATCATCGGCTATGGGGTTGACCGTTGACTAATCGGTTTCGCTTTTAAAATAAAAATTCGTTTCTTTAATCAGGTTTTGCAGCCGGGGCGGACGCAGCAACTATTCCCCCACAGCAGCAAGCCCTGAACGTTGGCTGCAATGCAAACGACCCCTAATTATAATTGTATGTATAAGAAATCGAACAAGTGGCGTATTCTATTTTTCATAGCTTTTTTTCCTGTTTTACTCAATGCACAAACAAGTAGTGACAAAACAATCAATAAAAGTACGACGGTTGAATTTAAGGATGATACATTGTTTTATAGTAATGGTTTAAAGTTATTTATTGGTCAAAAGTTAATCATAGGAAATGCAGCAGGCGAAGCTGGTCAATATCGTTCTATTATTTCTAAAAAAGCTGCACTAGTTCCATCAATTTGGGGCCAAGACATGAGATATGAAAATGCCATTGAAAATTATGAAGACTCAAAGAAAAATAAGGAAAAAGTAAAAAAGTCTTTAATAGCAGGCAATCTATTAACCATAACCAATATAGGATTTCAGAAGACTGGTAAACCATACTGCTATCTTGTTTTTCTATCCTCAGAAACTGATAGTTATAAGTGCGATATAAAACTGGCCTTAATTTTAAAAGAACTTTTGTTGCACCCATAAAGCTCTGCACCCGACAAAAGTATTGCGCAATGAACGTAAAACTTTTATGAACAAATCAATATTAATATCAATTTGCCTGCTTTTTTGTAAAGATGTTTTTGGACAAGATGATTATTTAAAGCCAGATCCGTTCTCATTAAACCTTATAACTGGATATCATTCCTTTGCAAAATATGATGATATAAATACCAAACTCTTAGCCAATGGATTTGAGAAAATAAAGCCTCACAACTTTGTCTTTGGCTTTGAATTTCAAGGTATGGGAAAGAGAAGTACATTAAAATCTCGTTTTTGCTTTACGAATATTAATCAATCAAAGCCAAAATCCACAACAGCTTTACAAACCACAACAATCGAACTACTGTATGGTTACGACCTACTTTCAAATAGTAAGAATTTCTATTTATTTCCGCTTGGTGGAATAAGTATGTTCGATGTTGATCTGTTAAGCAAACGAAATGACGGAACTAAAATTGACGCTCAAAAGACCAATTTTGAATTAACTTTTGGCGTAGCTAGTAAATTGCTTTTAGGAAAGCCTTTTCCCGGGATTCTAAACAACGTTGGATTGGATTTTACATTTTCTATTCCATTTACACAGACAAATTGGAAAAAAGATGGAAAAGAATTTGTAATGGGGACATATACTACGAAACCAAATTTTTCCTTGACTTTGAATTTTGGCCGTGCATTTTATCCAGCATCTGGAAGATAATAGCACTGCAGCCAACATGCGGTTTGCTGCAAGGCTGGCAGGACATTAAAGCAATGGTCATTTTATCGCTGTTGTGCTTCATCTGGGCTGGACGTACTTTGCTGGGCTTTTGTTTGTTAACCTGTACTTTTATATCTTTAATCAGCAGCGGTTCCGGGCTGGACGAGCAATGAATTCCAGCCCTGCAGCAAGCCCTGCTCGTTGTACGCCATCTTTACAATCTTCATTTAGATGAAAGCAATAATTTTTCTTTTTATATTTTTCTTATTTCATAAAAGTGAAACAGATATTTCTACTAAAACTTATGTTTTGAAAAATACCCCCCCAATTTTAGTTGGCTGTGGTACTATCCCAGTAGCTGCTGATTATCTTTTTACTGATCTTAAAGATTCTACTTTAAAAATTGGGACCATTTTATGCCCGAGCTTTTATGCCGAAAATTTCTTTGTGGAAAATCAAAAGTACCTGATAGAATTTTCCAAGGATTCAGTTCTGCCAAAAGGGTATAGTTTGTTTTATAAAATTACTATTGACTCAATCTACGTTCCAAAAAGAATTGTGACTAAGATCAAAAAAATTGAATGACCATTCTTACGGCGTACAACATTGGGTTTGCTGCAAGGCTGGCTGGACATTGGAGCAATGGTCATTTTATCGCTGTTGTGCTTCATCTGGGCTGGACGTACACTGTTGGGCTTTTGTTTGTTAAACTGTACTTTTATATCTTTATTCAGCAGCGGTTCCGGGCGGACGAGCAATGAATTCCAGCCCTGCAGCAAGCCCTGCCCGTTGTGTGCAATACAAAACCCCTTTATGGTCAAACCTTACTTCGGTGACATACGCAATATTTTAGTTGACAGACTAAAGCAAGCAAAGTATGATGTATATATTGCAGTCGCTTGGGTGACAGACAATATTTTTGAGGAAATTATTTTGACGCTACTTCAAAAAGGGGTCTCGATTAATATTATAACTATAAATGACGAAATTAATCTAAACGGTAATGTTAATTGGTTGACACTTGCAAAAAATGGAGCTAATATTTTTTGGGACAATCATCATCACAAATTTTGTGTAATTGATAGAAAAACTGTAATAACCGGTTCATTTAATTGGACATATGCTGCATCAAATAGACTTAACAGGGAAAATATCATCGTAATAGAAGATGAAATTGAATTAATTGAACAATTCTCTCATGAATTCATGTTGCTCAAAAAGGAAGCTACAAAGCTTATACTTGAAAAAGAAAAAATTATTGAGCAGGTGATTATTGAAACACCAATTGAAAAAATTATCAAGGAAAATATAACTACAATAAAAAAATACAAAGCTTATCAATCGGGCAATAATCTGCACTGTGGTAAATGTAGTGGTATATTAAAGCTGATAGATGAAAATAAAGCTTACAAATTTTTCATGAGCCGAAAAGATGCAGACTTTAAGAAATCGATACCAAAACATCTTCAATTTAAAGCTGCATTTTATTGTGACAACTGTGGAGCATATTTTGATGACCATTTAGAATATTTATAATTGAAGACTGTGCCAAAATACTGCTATAACTGTGGAGTTGAACTGAATAAAACAAATTGGACTAAAGAGCATATTCCAGCACAATGCCTTTTTGATGGTTATGATGAAACATATAAACTAAACCGAATTACAGTTCCTGGTTGTAAAAAATGCAATGATGAATACGCAAAGATTGACCAAGAAATAAGAGATGTACTCGCAATAAAAAATGATGATGTTACCCAAAAAAGTGAACTAACAAAAAAAGGAATTCGTTCAATTCTCTCAAAAGCAAATTGGAAGGACAGAGTTTTTATGGATGAACATGGCAAACCTACTTCCTTCGACTTTAGTTACAGTGACCTTAAACAAATTCATATAAAAAACTTTAAAGCACTTTTTGTAAAAAAATATCGTGTTATTGTACCCGAAAAATTTCAAATTGAAATAATTGCTGACGGCGATGAAAATTTAATAGCGACCGCACAAGTCATTCATGATTATTTGACACATGATAATAAATGGAAAGTATCTGGACATAAAGACATTTTTAAGTTTATATTAAAGGACATCACAATCAATAATGAACAAACTGTATTCGCAGAATCGGGTGACCTATCAAAAGCTACGGCAGTTGCAGGACTTTTAGTTTATCATGACGAGGTAGGGGCTGTTGTTGTAGCAGGCGACAAGGACTTTATTTTGTCTTGCAAACCTGCTGACATGTAAGTACTGCACACAACATTGGGTTTGCTGCAAGGCTGGCTGGACATTGTAGCAATTGGGCATTTTATCGCTGTTGTGCTTCATCTGGGCTGGACAAACATTGTTGGGCTTTTGTTTGTTAACCTGTACTTTTATATCTTTAATCAGCAGCGGTTCCGGGCGGACCAGCAATGAATTCCAGCCCTGCAGCAAGCCCTGCCCGTTGGCTGCAAACTTATCGGACACACCCCAAAATTTATAGCATAATTTAAAGTCTTCATATGGGTTCATTCAAAATTACGACGCTTACCTTTTTCTTGACTCTTTCAATTTGTGTGGGTTATGGACAAACTGAAAAGGATAATGACAATTCGGATGAGCCCAAAATATTAAAAAACATAAAACCTTTAAATTATCTCAACCAAAATGTAAAAACATTAAAACTTCCTAAAAGGAAATATGATTCCCCATTTTTTTGTGATGAAATGACAGACTACAAAAAAGGTTTTATAATTAACTCAATTACATCTAGCAGAACAGGCAGAGAAATAGAGTTTACTACGAATTTCTTTTATTACAATTCAATTGACAAATCGATTATGAAAATTTCTATTTCCAAAGCCGATACGATTGAATCAATAGTTTGTTCTGAAAATATTTCATACTGTTCGTTTATCAGAAATGGCAAAAGAAATATTGGCTATTTTAAAAACAATCAATATCAAAGTTTAATTGACAAAGCTTCAACTGATATCCGCAAGCAACTTGATACCGCTAAATGGATAAAATTAGGTTTTGAAAGCGATAGACTTTTTATTCTGAGTCCAAATCATCTATTCGAACTTTCCAGTAATGAATGGAAACCTTTGACAAACTACTCTCTTGACGACTTTTACATAAACACGTTAAAATACCGAAGAAGTATGTCAATATTACCAACTAAAAATATTGTCATTAAAAATAATTCAGTTTATTTCTTACAAGAAGTAGTACAAGACAGAACTTGCAATCTTCTAAAGTTGAACATAGCTAATGGTAAGGTTGAAAATTATTTTACTTCACTTGATTACATTGACAACTATTTAAAGCAAATCAATGATTTCACTTTTTTAAGCGATAGTTCTTTGCTTGTATCAGCAAGTAGATTAATTGGCAGCCAAATGCTAATTAATACAAAAGGCGACAAAATAAATGTATGGTCTTTCAATAATAGTATTATGACAACCAATGGAGCAAAAGTTGAACTTCCCGTAAGCACAGCATTAAATATTGGCGACACATTAATATTATCATCCAACAAAGGGCTTTATTTAAAATACTCAGACAATATTAAGCCTCTCATTTACTTTGACAATTATCATCAAAGCATCAAAGAAAAAATCGGGATAATTGATTTTAACTTTGACCCGAGAAGTATTAAAAAAATATCAGACAACATTTTCATAATTGGCGGAATGTGGGGTGGCTTATATCAAGTTGACATTTTAAACAATAAACTGACTTGTCTCGATGACATAGACTATGATAATATTAAAGGGGTTGACTTGAGTGAACTTTAAGCCTTCAATAAAAGTCTGCAGCCAACAAAAGGTTTTGTGCAATTGGGGCATGACATTGAAGCAATCATCGGCAGTGCATATCCAAGCTTTAGTTTCGGCGGACGTAATTCTATTGGGCAGTAGTTCTTAACTTCAGCTTTTAGTTATAAATTTAGCTTCATTTCCGGGCGGACAGTTGGTCCATTCCCCAACTGCACAAAGCCTCGAACGTTGTGCGTCATGCAAACCTACATATCATATGATAGAAGAATAAATGAAGAAATACAGAATACATTAGTAAATTGGATCTTTCGGTTTGCAATTGGATTTTTATTGAACACTTGCAAAAAAGTGCAAAATAATTATACCTTGCACGTATACAAATAACTTCTTATGAAAATTAAACACATCTTAATAACAATAACTGCGATATTGATCTTGGGAAGTTGCAGTAAATCCGAATCACCAAATCCACCAACACCAACTGCAACTGTACCTGTTCTTGGTAATACAACAGCTGTAAGTGCTGTTACCGCAACTACTGCCACAAGTGGGGGCAGTATTTCTTCTGATGGTGGGGCTGCTATTACAGCACGTGGTGTTTGTTGGGCAGTTACTGCAAACCCAACAATTGCAAATTCTAAAACTGTTGATGGTGCCGGAACTGGTGCTTTCGTAAGCAATATTACAGGATTAGCTCCCGCAACACTATATTATGCCCGGTCCTACGCTACCAACAGCGTGGGAACATCTTATGGAACTGAAATAATTTTTACAACCGGAACCATACTGGGCTTACCTACACTTACTACAACTGCTGCAAGTAATATAACTACTACAACTGCATTAAGCGGTGGTAATGTATTAACAGATGGGGGTGCGTCTGTAACAGCCAGAGGCGTTTGCTGGAGTATGTCGGCAAATCCAACAACGGCAGATACTAAAACTACGAATGGAACGGGAAATGGAATATTTACCAGTAATCTCACCGGTCTCACTGCAAATGTACTTTATTACGTAAGAGCATACGCTACAAATTCCGTAGGCACTGCATACGGTACACAAATAGCTTTCACAGCAACACCCATCGGCACAATAACGATATGTTCAGCAGTGTGGATGGACAGGAACCTTTCGGTAGCAACCTACAACAATGGTGACCCAATACCCTTGGTTACTGATCCTGCGCAATGGGCTGCACTAACAACCGGTGCTTACTGTTATTATAATAACGATCCTTCAACAGAGCCAATTTATGGAAGATTGTATAATTGGTATGCGGCAAGTGATCCGAGAGGCATTGCCCCTGCAGGATGGCATGTGGCAACTAACGCAGAATGGAACACAATGAGAGATTGTTTGGGTGGAATGGCTGTAGCCGGTGGAAAAATAAAAGAAGTAGGTACTGT
>Ga0209023_10001630_pt1 | contig 29662 bp, 24 predicted proteins | sample LakOneMetagenome_FD_187468 | JGI IMG/M metagenome (GOLD analysis project Ga0209023, IMG submission 187468) | Freshwater and sediment microbial communities from Lake Erie, Canada (SPAdes) (version 2) | ecosystem: Environmental > Aquatic > Freshwater > Lentic | place: Lake Erie, Canada...
GGCCGAGATGAAGCGCGTGCTGACCGACATTCAGTCCGGCAAGTTCACCCGCGACTGGATGCTGGAGAACAAGGTCAATCAGGCCTCGTTTAAGGCCACCCGCGCCCGCCACAACGATCACCAGATCGAGGCCGTCGGCGCCAAGCTGCGCGACATGATGCCCTGGATCAAGGAAAAGGCGCTGGTCGATAAGTCGAAGAACTGATTCAGTCATCGCATGTGAGATGATATGTTACGGAGGCCGCCTGTGGGCGGCCTCATTCGTTTCGCGACAATCTAATCTGCGGAGATGAAGCATGCGTTCAGTCGTTGTCACCGGAGTGTCGACCGGGATCGGATGGGCGACAGCCAAGGTGCTGCTCGACCGTGGATTTCGCGTGTTCGGCAGCGTGCGCAAACAGGCCGACGCGGACCTACTGAAGCAAACTTTCGGGGATTGTTTCACGCCGCTGCTTTTCGACGTGACTGACGAGACTGCGGTACATGCCGCCGCTGAAATCGTGCGAGCGACGTTGAAAGGGGAGACCCTCGCTGGTCTTGTCAACAACGCCGGCATCGCCGTTTCCGGCCCGGCGCTGGAAATACCGCTTGCCGATTTCCGGAAGCAGATGGAGGTCAATGTCGTTGGGCCATTCATCGCGACGCAAGCCTTTGGACCCCTGTTGGGTGGCGATGCGACGCTGAGAGGGCCAAAAGGCCGGATCGTAATGATGAGTTCTGTGGCAGGTAGAAACGGCAATCCGCTGATGTCGCCTTACAGTGCATCGAAACACGCCCTCGAAGGATTATCCGAAAGCCTGCGCCGGGAATTGATGCTTCTCGGAATCGACGTGATCATTATTGGGCCGGGCGCGGTCAAAACTCCTATTTGGGAGAAGGCCGAGGAATTGGATATTTCAGCTTACGGAACTTCGCCTTTTCTTTCAGCCCTCGAGCGCATCAGGGGTTACATGTTTAAGATGGGCGAAGGCGGCCTGCCGCCAGAACAAATCGGCGCGCTTGTTTATGAAACGCTGACAATGCCAAACCCCCGCGTTCGTTATCAAGTCACGCCGGAGCCGTTCCGAATGCTAATGATGCGCATCCTTCCGAGGCGGACAGTGGACCGGATCGCCGCCAAACGGCTCGGGCTGCTACCGGCGGCGGATGCCTGATCGTTACAGCAGCGCGGCGCCGGCTCTCTGAACGCTTCCTGAATACTAAAATTGACCATGAAAAATATGCCGCAGCGGGTTCGCTTGCCGGGGAATGACAGTTCCATTACATTTTTATGACATGTCGCGGTTTCCGGCCGCGCGGTGGCCTCCTGGACACCTCCAGCCAAGGCGTGAAGACACTGCCGGGTTAAGTTTGCGTAGGGCAATGTTGCCGCCGCCAACCTCAGGTCAGCCTCCTTCCGTGCCACCGACGGGCGTCGTTGCACGCGGTCTTGCGCCCGCTGGCTTCTGGCGGTTGTCGGCTGTTGCCGCACCTCATCTCGCAGCCCTTGCGATCATGTTCCAGACCGAGACCGATCTCGGATCGCGGCTCGGCTTTCTGCTGACATGGGGTGTGCTGAATTTCCTCTGGATCGCGGTGCTGCGCCGCCCCGCGCTGTCGAGCGCGCTGTCGCTCACGCTCGTTGTCATTCTGATCCTGCTGTCGCGGCTCAAGCACGATGTCGTGCAGATGACCGCGAACTTCGTGGATCTGATGGTGATCGACCAGGACACCGTCGCGTTCCTGTTCACGATCTTTCCGAACCTGCGCTGGTCGGCTATCGCGGCCACTGTGATCACTGTGCCGTTGATGTATGCGCTGTGGTGGCTCGATCCGTTCCGCATCCGTCGCTTGCCCGCGACCGCGATGGCGCTGGCCTGTCTCGCAGCACTTGTCGGTCTTGCGAAGACATGGCCCGACGAAGCATGGCGCGGTTACTACGACGACGGTTACGTTTCGAAATTCGCAGGCTCAGGCGTCACGGCTGTCTCGGATTTCATGAATTATGGTTTCATGGAATCCGACAAGGTCGTCGGCGAGCGGCTGAAGCTGCCGCTGGTGGACTCCTGTCAGGCCGCAGGCCGTCGCCCGAACATCATCATGATCCATGATGAATCGAGCTTCGACATTCGCTCCGCGCCGGGCATCAAGGTGCCTGCGGGATACGGCAGTCATTTCCAGTCCTATGACGGCAAGGCGCGCAAGTTTCTCGCAGAGAGCAATGGCGGGCCGAGCTGGTTCACCGAATACAATGTGCTGGCGGGATTGTCGTCGCGCTCGTTCGGACCATTCTCGTACTTCGTGACGCGGATCGCGTCGGGCCGCGTGGATCGCGGGCTGCCGCTGGCGCTGCGCCGCTGCGGTTACAGCACCGTCTCATTGTATCCCGCTTACGGCGCGTTCATGAGCGCGCGCGGCTTCCAGACCACCACGGGTATCCAGAATTTTTACGACGCGCGGGCGCTGGGCGCGAAAGGCGTCGAGCCGGATCGCTTCTTCTACGAGAAGGCGACGGGTCTGCTGGCGCAGAAGAAGCCAGCGCAGCCGGTTTTCATGTTCGTCTATCTCGCCGCCAATCATTTCCCGTGGGAGACGACATACCGCTCGGACCTCACGCCGGGCTGGCGCGCGCCGGGCAATGTGGCGTCGATTGATGAATATCTGCGGCGGCAGACCATGAGCGCGGATGACTATCGCGCTTTCGTGGCTGACCTGAAAAAGCAGTTTCCCGGCGAGCCGTTCCTGATCGTCCGTTACGGCGATCATCAGCCGGAATTCTCGCCGCACATTCTTGAGCCGAAGCTGACGGAAGCGGACGTTGCGAAAAAGCTGATGGCTTACGATCCGCGCTATTACGCGACCTATTACGCTATCGACGCGATCAATTTCAAACCAGTCGAAAGCCCAACAGCGATGGACACTATCGACGGTGCCTATCTGCCGCTGGTGATTCAGGACGCGGCGGGAATTCCGCTCGATCCGACATTCGACGAGCAGAAGAAGATCATGCTCCGCTGCAACGGTCTGTTCTATGCGTGCAAGGACGGCGCGGAAGCGCGGCGGTTCAACCGCCTGCTGATCGATGCGGGCTTCATCAAGAGCCTTTAACGTCTTCCGATTTTCTCCCACAGCCAGCGCGCGACCGCGTCCGGAGAACTGTCGCCACCGCCACCGGCAGCGCGCAGGTTGGCTTCGCGCATCGCGGCAATGTCGATCCTGCCAAGGAGGGGCCGCAACGCATCACGCAGCGCGGTATCATTGGCGCGCTTGGGCGATGTGAGAACGATAGCATCGTAGGGCGGGATCGCGGATTTCGGATCACCAAGCACGACAAGATCGTATTTCGCGATCAGCCCGTCGCTGGTGTAGCCCGCGATGACATCGACCTCGCCAGATGCCACTGCCGCATACATGAAGTCGGGTTGCATCGGTCGCTGCTGGCGGAACGACAGATTGTAGCTCTGGCGCAGCGCCGCCCATTCGGGTCGGGAGAAAAACTCATAGTCACCCGCAATCGATATGGTGGAAGCGCGCGACACAAGGTCGGCGATGGTCTTGATGCCGAGCTCGTCGGCGCGTTTGCGCGGCATCATCAGCGCATAGGCATTCTCGAACCCAAGTTCGCCGAGAAGAGCGATGCCGTATTTGTCCTTAAGCACCGCTGTCAGGTCGCTCAACAGCTCCTTTCGCTGTTTGATGTCGGCCCGCTTGAGCTGATTGGCCCATAGCGTGCCGGAGTAATCGACGTAGACGTCGATATCGTTGGAAGCCAGTGCCTCGAAGATCACGTTGGAGCCGAGGCCCTCGCGCGGCGTCGCCGACAGTCCTGCGGCCTGCAGGCGTTCCGCAATCAGCGAGGACAGCACATATTGCTCGGTGAAGGTCTTTGCGCCGACGATATAGGTGCTTTTGGCGCGAGCCATAGACGGCATCAGCGTCACGGCGATCAATGCAACGAGGCCAACACATCCGAGTATAATCCGCGCGCGGCTATGTAAACTCACGCCGCGCTCGATCAGCGCCAGCAGTTGATCGACAGCGATTGCCAACAAGGCAGCAGCGGCACAGCCGAACAGCACAAACACCCAGTTCTGCGTCTGCAATCCCGCGAAGATGTAATTGCCCAGACTTGTCTGCCCAATGGGCGTTGAGAGAGTCGCGGTGCCGATCACCCAGACCGCAGCGGTGCGAATGCCTGCCATGATAACGGGTAGTGCCAGCGGCAGCTCAACCATCATCAGAGACTGGCGCGGCGTCATGCCGACGCCTTCGGCGGCCTCAATAATGGCCAGGTCGATGCCCTGCAATCCGGTGATCGTGTTCCGCAATACCGGGAGCATGCTATAGAGCGCCAGCGCAAGCACTGACGGCAGGAAACCGAATGCCGAGAAGCTGTGGCCGAACCATTGTAGCGACAGTCCCGCCAGCGCCAGCAGCAGCGGATAAAACAGCGCCAGCAATGCCAGTCCCGGTACCGTCTGCACAATGCTCGCGATGCCAAGCGCGAAGTCGCGCGCGAGAGCGTGCCGACGCACCAGCAGCGCCAGCGGGAAACTGATGATGAGACCGAGCGCGAGCGCGGTCAGGCTCACGCGCACATGATTGCCGAGATAATCGGGCAGGCGCGCCAGCGCATCGCTCCAGCGCGGATCGGACATGAGATTCATGCGCCGTCCTTGGGCAGCAATTGCTGCAGGCGTTCGGCCTGACGGCGGGGCATGTTGAGCAGTTCGACGACATAAGGTTCGGTGCTTTGGGATAGCTCTTGCGCCGTACCCTGCGCAACGAGACGCCCCGCACGCATCACCGCGACGCGATCTGCCAGCAGCAGCGCCTCGGCCATGTCGTGCGTGATCATCACGGTGGTCAGGCCGAGCTTGCGGTGAAGCGCGCGATAATCTTCGCCGAGTGCATCGCGGGTGAGGGGATCGAGCGCGCCGAACGGCTCGTCCATCAGTACGATGCGCGGCTTCGCGGCGAGGGCACGCGCCACGCCGACGCGCTGCCGCTGACCGCCGGACAGTTCATGCGGAAACCTGTCTCGATGGCTGCGCTCCAGCCGAACCAGATCGATCAACTCGTCGACGCGCGCAGAAATGTCTTGCGGTGGCGTACCGACTAGGCGCGGCGTGATGCCGATATTGGCTGCGACCGTCATGTGCGGAAACAGTCCGCTGTTCTGGAACACGTAGCCGATGCTCCGGCGCAGCGCGATGGCGTCGCCTTGGCGCACGTCATTGCCGAGCACGCGAACCGTGCCGCTGTCGGGTTCGATCAGGCGGTTAGCTAGCCGGAGCAGCGTGGTCTTGCCGGAGCCGGAGCCGCCGACGATTGCGAGAAACTCGCCCGCAGTCACGTCGAGCGATACGCCGTCAACGGCCGTTGCACGGCCGCCGTCGAAAGTCTTGATAACGTCTTTGAAAGCGATGGCAGATGCGCTCATGCCGACAAACGCTACCATGACAATTTGCGAAAGGCGATGCAGCGGCCGAGGATAAAGGCCGCTGCTTTTGTTTGTCGCCGGTATTGATCGTTGCGGTTACTTGAGCGCGTCCACCACGGCATCGAAGAATGCTTGCGGCGGGATCAATTGAAGATTCTGCGGTTTCGCCGCGGCGCTCGTCATCGCGATGATCACTCTCTCTTTCGGATCGATGTAGACGAACTGACCAAAGATGCCGCGCGCCATGAAAGCCTTGTCGGCCCGCGCCTGATCGGTCAACGCGATCCACCACATGTAACCGTAGTCGAGCTTTGTTCCGCCCTTCAGCACTTTCGGCGTGCTCGCTTCCTGCATCCATCCTTCGGGCAATATCGACTTGCCGTTGATCATGCCGTTGTCGAGATAAAACTGGCCGAACCGTGCAAAGTCACGAAGCGTCGCCGACAGGCCGCTGCCCGCGATCTCAAGTCCATTAGGGGAATCCAGCCACCATTTTGCCTCGGCTTCCATTCCGTAAGGCTTCCAGATTTTCTCAGAAAGGTAGTCAGCCAGCGGCCGCTTGATCGCGCCATAAAGAATTTCGCCAGCGACCTGCGTTTCCCCGGTGCTGTAATTGAATTTCGTGCCGGGCTCGACCGCGCGCGGCAATTTCGCCATCACATTCATCGCGGCATCGCGCTTTTGGGACTCTTGTGCTTTCAGGAGAGCCCGTCGGTCAGAATTCGGGTTGGTATAAGTTTCGTCCCACTTTACGCCGGAGGACATCATTAGCACATCGCGGATCGCGACGCCGTCGTAAGCGCTATCCTTGAGACGTGGGACATACTTTGTAACGGGCTCGTCCAGGCTCTTGATGTAGCCATCCTTAAGCGCCGCACCGATGAGAGTTGAAGTGACCGACTTTGCGACCGACATTGACGTCCAACGGGTATTGGCCGTGTTGCCGAGTTGGTAGGTCTCAAAGGCGACTTTGCCGTCTTTCAGGATGATCATTCCCGAAATGCGGTCTACTGCCAGAAAATCGAAAAGATCATAGGTGCGGTCATTCACAGTGAACTTGACCTGCTTGAGTTGCTTCTCGGAAGGCTGGAATGCTTTCGGTTTTGCGGATGGCACGACGGTTCGTGTCGGAAACAGGCGGTCGACATTGCGAAGCGTGCTTGCAGTCAGACCCGGCGTCAGAACGCCGTCATACAGTTCTTGCCCCGTACCGATAGGCTCTTTCGCGTGCGTGTAGGTGTCTTTGGCATGCGCAGTGCTCAGCGCTAGAGCAGTCCACAGGCCGCAGGCAACAAGCGGCACCCGTCTGATAAGACGATGGGTGTGACGCCCACGAAACGCTGTGTTGAAGTTTGATTGGTAGCTGAGCATTGCGCTCTCCCGGTTTACAGATTTTACGTTCTGTTATTTTTCTAAAACGACGCGAGGCATTCACTGTTGCGATGCGAAAAGCGAAGCTGGCGCACCTTTGCAGGCTCATGTAGCGTAGGGCCGTGCGGTCGGAGAGTGCAATGGCAAAAGGCAACGGCAAATCGTCTAAGACGAAACTGTCACGTTATGTCGATCCGTTTCGCGTCGATGGGTCGGGTGAATTCCATCTCAATTCGTACAAGGCCAATGAGAAAGGCGATCTCGATAAGGAGAGCGCCCACGCGGTGATAGACGCGAACCGCGAACGTATGCGGGAGCTACAAGACAAGCTCTATGCGCACAATCGCTGGTCCGTGCTTCTGATCTTTCAGGGTATGGATGCGTCGGGCAAGGACAGCGCCATCGAGAACGTCATGTCGGGCGTCAATCCGCAGGGCTGCGAGGTCTATTCATTCAAGACGCCATCGACCAACGAACTCGATCACGATTTCATGTGGCGCAGCGCAATCGCGCTACCTCAACGTGGCCGCATCGGCATTTTCAATCGCTCTTACTATGAGGAAATGCTGATTGTCCGGGTGCATCCGGAGATCATGGCGCATCAGCGCGTCCCGCCGGAACTAGTGACGAAAAATATTTGGCGCGAGCGTTTCGAGGACGTGTCGGCGTTCGAGAAATATCTCGCGCGCAACGGCACGCTGATCCTCAAGTTCTTCCTTCATATCTCCAAGGAAGAACAGCGCGAACGGTTTCTGAAGCGGCTCGATGAGCCTGCGAAGAACTGGAAGTTTAATATGGGCGATGTCGCCGAGCGTAAGCTGTGGGACAAATATCAGGCGGCGTATCAGGATCTGATCCGTCACACCTCCGCCAAGCACGCGCCTTGGATTGTCGTGCCCTCGGACCACAAATGGTTCGGCCGCGTGGTCATCAGTTCGGCCATCGTCAGTGCGATGGAGAAACTCGACATCAGCTATCCGAAGGTCGAGAAGGGTTCGGAAGACGAAATGAAGGCCGTGCGGGAAAGTCTGGTCAAGGAAGGACCGCCCGTGGCCGCAAAGCCCAAGGCGAAGAAGGCCGCGAAGACCTGAGCGGTCTTTTCACCGGGCTATCCCAGCAAAAGGCAGTCCTGCTGACCCATTTTTGGCGTTGCGGGGCGGCGTGTTTGTCGTCTAGAACGGCGTCCACGAGGCGCTTCGGCAACCGTCCGTCAACGGTTTGGCCCGAACATGTACCTCCGGGGAATGGAAATGATGGTTCGCGGCATTCAGGGACAGCAGGAAACGGCGGCATATGCTGCTGGTTTCATTGCGATTCCGGCTGCGCCTATTTCCTCGCCGCGTTCCTCCCTGCTTGGCGGGCTCCTGCTTCTTATCAGCCCCTGAGGGCCGTCTGGGCATTTGCGCCTGGGCACTCAGGGGTTCGAGACAAGCACCGAAACCCGAGCGCCCACATGTGGCGCATTTGACCGAAGGATGATCCCGATGACCACCCAAACCCAGTCCGACAAGGACCGCGTCGTCATATTCGACACCACCTTGCGCGACGGCGAGCAATGCCCCGGCGCGACCATGACCTTCGAGGAAAAGCTCGAAGTCGCAGCGCTGCTCGACAATATGGGCGTCGATGTCATCGAAGCCGGATTTCCGATTGCGTCGGATGGCGACTTCGAGGCGGTTCGCGAGATTGCCAAGCGCACCAAGAACGCCGTGGTCTGCGGCCTGTCCCGCGCCGCGCACAAGGATATCGACCGCTGCGCGGAAGCTATCAAGCCCGCGAAGCGCGGACGCATCCATACCTTCCTGTCCACCTCGCCGGTGCACATGAAATATAAGCTGCAGATGGAGCCGGATGACGTGCACCAAATGGTGATCTCGCAGGTCACCCGCGCACGCAATCACACCGACGATGTCGAGTGGTCGTCGGAAGACGGCACGCGCACCGAGTTCGATTTTCTCTGCAAGTGCGTGGAGGCCGCAATCAAGGCCGGTGCCACCACCATCAACATTCCCGATACCGTCGGCTATTCGGTGCCGGAGGAGTATTACGACCTGTTCAAGCGCGTGCGCGAGAACGTGCCGAATTCCGACAAGGCGATCTTCTCCGTCCATTGTCATAACGATCTCGGCATGGCGGTCGCCAACTCGATGGCAGGCGTGCGCGGCGGTGCGCGGCAGATCGAATGCACTATCAACGGCATCGGCGAGCGCGCGGGCAATGCCGCGCTCGAGGAAGTCGTGATGGCCATGAAGGTGCGCAACGACAAGCTGCCGTACTGGAACAAGATCGACACCACCATGCTGACCCGTGCGTCAAAGGTCGTGTCGGCCGCGACGTCGTTCCCGGTGCAGTACAACAAGGCCATCGTCGGCCGTAATGCGTTCGCGCATGAGAGTGGCATCCATCAGGACGGCATGCTGAAGAATGCGCAGACCTACGAGATCATGCTGCCGGAAACGGTCGGCGTGAAGCAGACCTCGCTGGTGATGGGCAAGCATTCCGGCCGCCACGCCTTCATCCACAAGCTGGAGGAGATGGGTTACAAGCTGGCCGATAACCAGTTGCAGGATGCCTTCGTGCGTTTCAAGGCGCTGGCCGACCGCAAGAAGGACATCTACGACGAGGACATCGAGGCGCTGGTGGATCAGGAGATCGCGCATTCGCACGATCGCATTCATCTTGTATCGATGACTGTTGTGGCCGGAACGCGCGGTCCCCAGCGCGCCACCATGAAGCTCGACGTCGAAGGCCAGATCAAGATCGCGGAAGAAGAGGGCAACGGGCCGGTCGATGCGGTTTTCAACTGCATCAAGACGTTGGTGCCGAACGAAGCCAAGCTGGAACTCTATCAGGTGCATGCCGTAACCGCAGGCACCGACGCGCAGGCGGAAGTCTCCGTGCGGCTGTCGCAGGACGGGCGCTCGGTGACGGCACGTGCCGCCGATCCGGACACGCTGGTGGCGTCCGCAAAGGCCTATCTCAGCGCGCTCAACAAGATCGTCATGAAGAAACAGCGCGACATGCCTGCGGTGGCCGCCGCCGGGCACTGACTTTCCCGGTCACTGGTATCTGGAAACGCGGCGCATTTCCGATGCGCCGCGTTTTCTTTTGCGCCGCAACAACAGACGCCCCCTGCGAAAGGGGCAATAGCGCCAATCCGTCGCGTCTGCGATGATCTGTCTCATCACGACGTTGGAATCGCCGCAGCCGGCGGGTTCCTATAGTTCCTTGGAGGAAAAATGAAGAAAATCGTTCTGGCTGCGGTTTCGATTGCCGCTCTCGCGCTCGTCGGCCCTGCTTCCGCGCAATCTCCCATCGTCATCAAGTTCAGCCATGTTGTCGCGACCAACACGCCGAAGGGGCAGGGCGCAGAGAAATTCAAGGAACTCGCCGAGAAATACACCAGCGGCAAGGTGAAGATCGAACTTTACCCGAACTCGCAGCTCTACAAGGACAAGGAAGAGGTCGAGGCGTTGCAGCTTGGCGCTGTACAGATGCTCGCGCCATCGCTCGCTAAGTTCGGCCCGCTCGGCGTGAAGGAATTCGAGGTGTTCGATCTTCCTTACATCCTCCCGGACAAGGCTGCGCTCGGCCGCATCACCACGGGTCCGATCGGCAAGGGCCTGCTCGCAAAACTCGAGCCTAAGGGCATCATCGGCCTGGCTTACTGGGACAATGGCTTCAAGATCATGACGGCCAACAAGCCGATGCATAAGGTCGCCGACTTTCAGGGCCTGAAGATGCGCATTCAATCGTCGAAGGTTCTGGACGCGCAGTTCCGCGCGCTCGGTGCCATCCCGCAGGTGCTGGCTTTCTCTGAAGTCTATCAGGCGATGCAGACGGGCGTGATCGACGGTAACGAGAACACGCCGTCGAACGTATTCACCCAGAAAATGCATGAGGTGCAGAAGCACGCCACGCTCTCCAATCACGGTTACATCGGCTATGCGGTGATCGTGAACAAGAAGTTCTGGGACAATCTCCCTGCCGACGTGAAGCCCCAGGTTGAAAAGGCGATGGCAGAAGCCACCACCTTCGCCAACGAGATCGCGCAGAAGGAAAATGACGATGCCGTCGTCGCGATGAAGAAAGCCGGCACGACGACGTTCTACGAATTGACGCCTGCCGAGCGCGACGAATGGATCAAGGCGCTGGAGCCGGTGACACAGGATATGGCCACCCGCGTCGGCAAGGATCTGATCGACGCGTTTAAGAAAGAAGCCAACGCTAAAACCAACTGATAGTTATGAGTTGCTAGGAATGGTTCGGGCTCCGGCCCGGACCATTTTGTCCAAAAGGCCGGGGCGGCTGGACAAGAATCGCGAACAACGCGGCTGAGGCGGAGAGGGGACGTTCCTTGAAATTTATCCTGCGCATTCTTGATCGTCTCGAAGAGACTATCATCGCGACGCTGATTGCCGCCGCAACGATACTGATCTTTATCGCGGTGGTTCATCGTTACAGCACGACGCTCTCGGTGAATATTTCGAATTGGGGCCGTGACCACAATGTCGAATGGCTCTATCTCGGCGGGAAGGCCGCATTCAATTTCGTGCGCCACATCAATCTGACCTGGGCGCAGGAACTGTGCATCTACATGTTCGTGTGGATGGCGAAGTTTGGAGCGGCTTATGGCGTGCGCACCGGCATCCATGTGGGCGTCGATGTCGCCACGCAGAAGCTGGCCCCGCAGAACCAGCGCCGCGTCATCATGTTCGGCCTGTCGTGCGGCGCGTTGTTCACGTTCGTGATCGCCTCTCTGGGCGCGCAGTTCGTCTATCACATGGCGCATACCGACCAGACCTCACCGGACCTCGAATGGCCGGCATGGATCGTCTATCTGGCAATTCCGGTCGGCAGCTATCTGATGAGCTTCCGCTTCATGCAGGTGATGTGGGGCTTCGCGCGAACCGGCGAATTGCCGCATCACGATCATGGTCACATCGACGGCGTTTCCGACGAGACGCCGATGGTGCCGGGCATGGTCGCGCATGATGTTGCTGTTGCGGGAGCGGTGCGATGAATACGGCAACCGCAGTTACGGGTAATCCAATCAATCCCACACCGAAGCCGGGCCAGATTTTCGGCGCTGTGATCCTGATCGGCGTTCCGCTCCTTCTGTTCGCTCTCTGCCTCGGCTCGAAATTCGGGCTGGTGACGATCCCGCCGGGACCGCGCGCCATCCTGCTGTTTACATTGCTGGTGTCGTTGATGCTGACCGGCATGCCGATCTCTATTTCCCTCGGCCTGACGGTTTTGACCTTCTTCTTCACGATGACGGCCGAAGACCCGCAGGTGGTCGCGCTGAAATTATTCACCGGCATCGAGAAATGGGAGATCATGTCGATCCCCTTCTTCATTCTGGCCGGTAATTTTCTCACGCATGGCGGCGTCGCCCGGTTGATGATCGATTTCGCGGCGTCGATGGTCGGCCATTTCAAGGGCGGGCTTGCGCTTGCGGGCATCGTAGCCTGCGCGATGTTTGCTCTTGTGTGCGGATCGAGCGTGGCGACAGTGGTCGCCATTGGCGGCGTAATTCTGCCCGAAATGGTTCGCCGCGGTTATCCGATGCATTTCGGCGCGGGTATCATCACGGTTGCGGGTTCGCTCGGCATTCTGATGCTGCCGTCGATTCCGAAAGTGATTTACGCCATCTCGACCAACACATCGATCGGCGCGCTGTTCGTCGCAGGCCTCATTCCGGGCATTCTGCTGTCGACGATGCTGTGCGGCGTCACATGGTATCTCGCCAAGAAACGCGGCTATCCAAGCATGGAAAAGGCCACATGGGGCGAGCGCTGGAAGGCTTTCCGCGCGAGCTTCTGGGGCCTGATGCTGGTCGTGATTATCGTCGGCGGCATCTATAGCGGCATCTTCACGGCGACCGAGGCGGCAGCAGTCAGCGCGGTTTACGCGGGCTTTGTCTCGCTGTTCGTCTACAAGGCGCTGAAATTCAAGGACGTGCCGCGCGTGTTGCTGCAATCCGCCAACATGAGCGCGATGCTGCTTTACATCATCACCAATGCCGTCGTGTTCTCATTCATTCTGGCCAACGAGAACATTCCGCACGCGATTGCGGACTGGATCATGGACATGAACCTCGGCTGGATTGGCTTCCTGTTCGTGGTCAACATCCTTCTGCTGCTCGCGGGAAACTTCATGGAGCCTTCGTCGATCATCCTGATCATGGCTCCGATCCTGTTTCCGGCCTCACAGCGCCTGAACATCGACCCCGTACATTTCGGCATCATGATCGATGCTAATATGGAGGTCGGTCTCTGCCATCCGCCTGTCGGGCTCAATCTTTACGTCGCGGCGGGCATCGCAAAGATGGGCATCACGGAACTGACCAAGGCCGTGATGCCGTGGCTGATCACGCTCCTCGTGTTCCTCGTCATCATCACTTACATTCCTGAGATTACGCTGTGCCTGCCGCGCGCATTGGGAATGCTGGGCCGTTAATGAAGGTTACATCTTCGTAAGACGGGTCATTCTGTCCAAACCGTAAGTTGAAAACGCGACCCCGGCTGCCATCTTCGGAAGACTTACATTCCGGAGATGCCCCCATGAAGAAATCCATTATTGCCGGCGTTGCGGCCGTCGCCATCCTCGGCTCGACAGCCGTCTATGCGCAGCACCGTTATCACCATCATCACCGTATGAGCACCGAGGATCGCGCGGCGTTCGTGGATGCGAAGATCGCCGCTGTAAAGGCAGGTCTGCAGCTGACGCCGGATCAGGAAAAACTGTGGCCGCCGGTCGAGGCTGCGGTGCGTGATTTCGCCAAGCAGCGCATTGCGCTGGCCAATGCCCGTGCTAGCGAGCGCGACGCACGGCGCGCTGAGCGAGATCAGAAGGACGCCGATCGCGGTCCTCGCGATCAGGCCCAGAAGGATCAGCCGCAAAATGATCAAGCTCGGAACGATCCGGCGCGCGATCCGATTGCGCGCCTGCGCGACCGCGCCGACAAGATGGCGGCCACCGCGGCAGGTCTGAAGAAGATCGTCGATGCAGCCGATCCGCTCTACAAGAGCCTCGACGATGGCCAAAAGCGCCGCCTTTCGATGCTGACGCGGATGGGTGGCCCTCACGGCTGGCGTGGTCGCGGCTCTGAAGGTGGCGACTTTGACGGCGGCCGATTCGACCGGGATCGCGGCCCGGACCGTGACCGTGGCCCCGGCGGTTCCGAGCGCCTTTAAAAGCCGACTGCCGATAGTGCCCCTTCTGACGAAAACCGCCGGATTTCCGGCGGTTTTTTCGTTTCCGGCTAGGCCTGAAATTGGCTTTGCTGGAGCCGGGAAAACCCGGCCACATTGCTGGACACCGCCGATTCGCTTTGCTAAACGACGCCGTCCTTAACGGACATTCCGGTTGGGTCCGGGCGCATAGCTCAGTTGGTAGAGCAGGTGACTCTTAATCACCGGGTCCAAGGTTCGAATCCTTGTGCGCCCACCACCGAAATCAAGCGGCTAGACATCCTAAGCAATTCCGCTCCTCGCGCATCAGCGCGCCGTTTCCTGCACCTGTTGCCAGAACGATTCCGCGGCTTGCGCCATCTTAATTCTAGGCCGGAAAACGTGGATCTCGATGGGGATGCGCCACTCTTTTCCGCCTGCCGCAACCAGATCGCCCGAGGCAAGCTGATCGGCGATCAGGCTTTGGGGAAGCCATGCCATACCACGGCCCGCTTGCACCATGGTCACCAGCAGCTTCGCGAGATGCGACTGAAACGTCGTGCGCAGATGCGCTTGTAAGGGCGATGCCTTGCGCACGGCGTCGAGAATTTTTCCCATGCCGGATTCAGGACGGTAGGCCAGAAACTGGATCGGTGTTTCTTCAGTCCCCGGAAGTTTGAAACGAGGCTCGCGGCTTTTGGACGAGACTGGCACCGATGTTGGGATCAGCACATCGTCGCCGACATGCAGCGAGCGAAAATGCGCGGGCGTCAAAGCGGTGGCCGCCGCCGCCTGATGATGATGGCAAAGCAGGAAGTGCACATCGCCGGACATCAAGATGCGTTCGCAAGCCTGCATGTGATTGGCAACAAGCTGCACATTCGGAACGAACGACAGCTTGGTTTCGATGCCGCGCAGCCAGTCCGGAAAAAATGTCAACGACAGCGCGTTGGTCGAAGCGAACATCAGCACGTCGGAAGCGCCGCGCGCTTGTTCCTGCGCGTCGAGGCGACCGGCAGTGAGGCGGCGCAGGATGTCCTCTGCTGTTTGCCGGAAAGATTCTCCGGCAGGTGTGAGGCTGACAATATGCGGCGTGCGGTCGAACAACGGCGTGCCGGTCCAGTATTCGAGCGCCTGAATTCTTCGGCTCAATGCAGGCTGAGATGAATTCCGTTCTTCCGCTGCGCGCGAAAAACTGCGTGTTGTCGCGACGGCAATGAAATCGTGCAGCCAATTAATCTCCATGGCGAAAACTCCTTGGCGCTGAATGCTTATGCACGACCTGCATAATGGTATCGGAACGTGACATTGGATTTTCATTATCGCGCGCGGCACGTTGCTGTGAAAGAAAATAATTTATTTGGAGGAAGTCGCGATGGCGGCGCGAACGCTTTACGACAAATTGATTGATACGCATGTGGTGCGCGAGCTAGATGATGCGGGCCTCGTGTTGCTTTACGTCGATCGTACTGTGCTCAACGAATATACGAGTCCGCAGGCGTTCGCGGGCCTGCGTGCTGCGGGGCGCAAAGTCTGGAATCCATCCGCCGCACTGATGGTTGTCGATCACGTCAATTCGACCGCATCGCACCGCACGCGCGCCATGCCAGATGCCGGCGCAAAACTGCAGGTCGATTACTTCGCCGACAATGCCAAGGAATTTGGCATCGAATATTTCGACATTCTGGATCCGCGTCAGGGTATCGAGCATGTCATTGCTCCCGAGCAGGGGCTGGTAATGCCCGGCATGGTGATTGCTGCGGGCGATAGTCACAGCACCGCCTACGGCGCATTCGGTGCGTTGGGGTACGGCATCGGCACCTCCGATATCGAGCATTATCTCGCGACATCGACAGTTCGCTATCGCCGTCTCAAGACAATGCGCGTCAATCTGACGGGGCGCGTGCCATTCGGCGTCACGCCTAAAGACATCGTGATGGAAGTCATCCGCCGGATCGGCGCAGATGGCGCGACAGGCTATTCGGTGGAGTTCAGCGGTCCCGTTGTCTCGGAGATGACAGTCGAGGGTCGCATCGTCATGTCGATCATGATTGTCGAGGGTGGCGCGCGCGGCGTTGTCATCGCGCCGGACCAAAAAGTTCTCGATTACATCAATGGCCGTCCTCGTTCACCGAAGGGCGAGATGTGGGAGCGGGCGGCGAAGCACTGGCTTTCGCTCTCCTCGGACCCGGATGCCAAGTTCGGCCGTGAAGTCACGATCGATGTGTCCGAAGTTGCGCCGCTGGTGACATGGGGCACCAGCCCGGACCAAGCCATCGCAGTGACCGATAACGTTCCGGACCCCGCGCAAAATACGACGAACGATCGCAAGGCCGCAGCGATACGCGCGCTGAAATACATGGATCTTGCACCCGGCACGCCGATCCAATCGGTCCCCATTGACTTTGCCTTTATCGGATCGTGCACCAATTCGCGGATCGAGGATTTGCGCGATGCGGCCGAAGTGTTTCGCGGGCGTCGCGTCGCTCAAGGCGTGCGGGCCATCGTAGTACCCGGCTCGACGCAAATACGCGTGCAGGCCGAGGCCGAAGGAATCGCCAAGGTCTTCACCGATGCCGGTGTGGAGTGGCGGCAATCCGGTTGCTCGATGTGCCTCGCCATGAATGACGACGTGCTCAAGCCCGGCGAACGGTGCGCCTCTTCGACAAACCGCAACTTCGAAGGCCGACAGGGACCGGGCGCGCGCACGCATCTGATGAGCCCGGCCATGGTCGCCGCCGCCGCCGTCACAGGTCACATTACCGATGTGCGGCTGCTGCTTGGGAGTGCCAGCTCATGAAACCATTCGAACAGGTGACCGGCGCCGCTGCGCCAATGACGGCGCCGAATATCGATACTGACGTGATCATGCCGAAGATGTTTCTGAAGGGCATCGACCGCAATGGTTTGGGCGAGGGGGCTTTCAACCTCCTGCGTTTCACCGACGGCAAGCCGAATCCCGAATTCGTTCTCAATCGCGACGGTTATCGCGATACCTGCTTCCTGATTGTCGGACCTAATTTCGGATGCGGGTCGAGCCGCGAACATGCGGTGTGGGGATTGCAACAGCTCGGCATCCGCGCGCTGATCGGCACCAGCTTCGCCGGCATCTTCAACGACAACTGCGCAAATAACGGCCTTCTGACGATCTCTCTTGATCCCGCGGTGGTGGCTGAACTTGCCGAGATTGTTGCCGACCCGAAGCGCAACGCGCTGACGATCGATCTTGTGGAGCAATCCGTCCGCTTCGATCATGGCAAGCGGATGATCATGTTCGACGTCGAAGCCGAACGGAAAGAAGCATTTCTGACGGGCCGGGATTTCATCGGCTCCACGCTCGTTTTCGCCGACGATATTCGCGCCTTTGAAGCGCAGCATCGCGTCGAAAATCCTTGGCTGTTCTGAATAACAAAAAGTCCGGGCGCTACCGCGTCACGGATCATCATAAAACCTTGGGAGGGGATCTTGGTCGATACAACATCGGGCAGCGCAGCTGCTCCGCAGACGAGTGCGTTCGAAAAAATTTCGGGTATCAAAATCGGCCCAATGCCAATCGGCATTTGGATCGCGTCGATGGTCGTTGCCGTCGTCGCCGTCTATACCAATACGCTGCCGAATGATGTGATCGGCGGTCTCCTCGTTCTGATGCTACTCGGCTTTCTGTTGGGTAAGCTCGGCAATACGATTCCAATCCTGAACCAGATTGGTGGCACCGCGATCCTCTGCTTGTTCGTTCCGTCAGCACTGGTGGCTTACGGTTTTATGCCGGATGCCGCGTTGAAGGCCATCACCGTCACGTTCCGCACTGCGAACTTCCAGTATTTCTTCATTGCGTGTTTGGTCGCCGGTTCTATTCTCGGCATGCCGTTTCGTGTGCTGGTCCAAGGCTTCCTGCGGATGGCGTTTCCTTTGCTGGTCGGCACCATTGCGGCGGTGTGTGTTGGCATCACGGTTGGTCTGCTCTTCGGCCATAGCCCGAAAGAAACGTTTTTCTTCGTGCTTATTCCTATCGTCGGAGGTGGCCTCGCAGAAGGCGTCCTGCCGCTCTCGATTGCCTATTCAGAAATGCTGAACCGGCCGCAGGGCGAACTCGTCGCGCAGATGGTGCCTGCGGCTTTGCTCGGCAACGTAGTCGCTATCGTCAGTGCCGGTCTTCTCGCTCGGCTCGGCGAGCGCCGCCCCGAGCTCAGCGGTCAGGGCATGCTGGTCAAGACCGGGGACGACGACATTATGGGTGAGAAGCAGCCGGATCGGCCCATCGATCTCAAGCTGCTTGGTGCCGGCATGATTCTGTCATGTGGCCTGTTCACTCTCGGCATGGCCCTCGCGCCATTCATCGGAATACCCGGACCGATCCTGATGATCATTTCGGCAGTGGTCCTCAAAATAACCAGGGTTCTGCCTGCGGAAATGGAGCTTGGCGCCTACCAGATCAACAAGTTCATGTCGACGAATCTGACTTTCGCAATTCTCGTTGCGATGGGCACCTTACTGGTGTCGTGGCAGCAGCTCGTCGCCTCCTTCACCATCGGCTACATCATGATCTGCACCACGAGCGTGTTGGCGATGATCTCTTCCGGCTTCTTCGTCGGCAAGCTGCTGAACATGTATCCGGTCGAAGCCGCAATCGTAACCGCTTGTCACTCCGGCCTCGGTGGTACGGGCGACGTCGCCATTCTCGGAGCTGCGGATCGCATGGGCCTGATGGCGTTCGCCCAAATCGCCACCCGTGTCGGCGGCGCGATCATGATCGTCATCGCAACCATCCTAATGAAGTCGATCTACTGACAACTGTCGCTTCACGTGGACGACTGCTGCATCACAAAGGATTTTTCAATGACCGATAATGAGCTTGAACGAACGCCCTATGCGCCTGAAGCTGGGCTGACCCGCCGACGCCTTGTCTCGCTTGCGGCGGTGGCCACAGGCACGATCGGATCGGCAATGCTGCAACTCCCTGTTGTTGCTGAGGAGAAAACGAAAGTGGACAACGACCGCATCGCAAAACTGCTGCCAGGTTTCCGTCGCTCGCGCATCAAGACAAGCGGCGCGGAGATTCATACGTTGGTGAAGGGTGAGGGGCCGCCGCTTCTGCTTCTCCACGGTCATCCCCAAACGGTTGTCTGTTGGCATAAGGTTGCGCCGAAGCTCGCAGAGCGTTTTACGGTGGTGCTTACGGACCTGCGTGGCTACGGCGACTCCAGCAAGCCCGATGGCGGCAAGGACAGCATCGCGTATTCCAAGCGTGAGATGGGACGCGACCAGGTTGAGGTGATGCGCTCACTCAAATTCGATCGCTTCATGGTGGCGGGTCATGATCGTGGCGGCCGCGTGCTGCATCGGATGCTGCTCGATTCTCCGGAAGCCATCACCAAAGCCGCGGTCCTCGATATCGCTCCGACAGCGACGATGTTTGGGAAGGCGAACAAGGAATTCGCAATGCGCTACATGTGGTGGTTTTTCCTCTCGCAGCCGGCGCCACTTCCCGAAACGCTCATCGGCAACAATCTCGACTTCTATCTTCATCATCATGTCAGCAAGCAGAACAAGACGCCCGGGGCGATCGATCCGCTCGCGCTCGAGGAGTACGTAAGGTGCTATACCCGCGAAACCCTGCACGCTGTATGTGAGGATTACCGCGCTGCTGCTGGCATTGACCTCGTTCATGATGCGGCCGACGCGGAGAAGAAGATCGCCTGTCCATTACTTGCGCTGTGGGGCGAAAAGGGCGTTGTCGGCACGACTTATGACGTGCGTCAGACGTGGCGTGAAAAGGCAACCACTGTGAGCGGCGAAAGTCTGCCTTGCGGTCATTACCTGCCAGAAGAATCGCCGCAATTGGTGATCGAGAAATTGAGCGCCTTCTTTGCGTGATGGCGGAGCGGAAGACGGTTTCTGATTTGCCTTGCGGTAAGCTGAACGACTTCAGCAACCGTCTCCGTGTTCTGCGTGAGAGCATCATGCTTCGCACCGAAGCAGGTGTGGCAGCGCGCCTTAGCTCTATGGCTGCACCAGAAAGACATTTGGCGTGCTTTCGCATCGCAATCCCATTTTCATTCCTCACGTGACGGCCCGTGACGAAGCCGACATTACCGGCCTCGACGAGTTCTGCATGAAGATGAATATGGGATGCAAGAAAAGCGGTGGGAAGCTGTCGCTCCTGCCGTTCATGGCGAAGGCTGCGGTCGCAACGCTGCAGGAGTTTCCTGAGTTCAACGCTAGTCTCGATGGCGATGCGCTCATTTACAAGAACCACTGGCATATCGGTTTCACCGTGGACACGATAAACGGCCTGATGGTGCCGGTGATCCGCGATGCTGACAAGAAATCGTTGCCGGTAATCGCTCAGGAAATGAGCGCGCTCTCGAATTTAGCGCGCGAAGGCAAGATCAAACCCGAGCAGATGCGGGGCGGAACATTCTCCATATCGTCTCTTGGAAGCATGGCCGATGTCTATTTCACGCCGATCATCAATGCGCCGGAAGTCGCGATCATGAGCGCTTGTAAAACATACTGGAAATGCGTGTCCGGTATGGAAACGACACGGCCGCGCTTGATGCTGCCGCTTTCGCTGTCTTGCGATCGTCGTCTGATCGATGAAGACGCAGCCGCTCGGTTCAACAACTATTTTGCGAATGTCCTCGGCGACCTGCGGCGTGTGCTGTTCTTGGATCGGAAGGCGCCGCGCGCGCGTACCGCAATGATGCTTGGGTAACAACGGCACGGCGACACCGCGTGCGAATAAATATGGCAAACGAGGGGGATTACGATGGACGAAAATCTGAAAGAAGCCGCGCTTGAATATCATCGCCTGCCAAGGCCCGGGAAAATTACTGTCATGCCGACCAAGGCAATGGCAACCCAGCGAGATTTAGCGCTGGCCTATTCGCCCGGTGTTGCGGAGCCGTGTCTCTTGATCGCCAAAGATCCATCGCTCGCCGATGAATTTACTGCGCGCAGCAACCTCGTGGCCGTCGTCACCAACGGCACCGCGGTGCTCGGCCTCGGCAATATCGGTCCGCTGGCGAGCAAGCCGGTAATGGAAGGCAAGGGGTGCCTGTTCAAGAAGTTCGCGGGTATCGACGTGTTCGATATCGAGCTTGCCGAGTTGGACCCCGACGCGCTGGTCGACACCATCGCGAGAATGGAGCCGACCTTCGGCGGCATCAACCTTGAGGACATCAAGGCTCCAGAATGTTTCTACATCGAGAAGAAGCTCCGCGAGCGGATGAAAATTCCAGTGTTCCACGACGATCAGCACGGCACTGCGATTATCGCGGCTGCTGCGATCCTCAACGTGTTGAAGCTGGTCAAAAAAGACATCGCGAGCGCCAAGCTGGTTTGCTCCGGAGCAGGTGCGGCCGCGCTTGCATGTCTCGATCTCATTGTCTGCCTTGGCTTGCAGCGGCACAATATCGTCGTGAGCGATGTAAAAGGTGTCGTTTACGTCGGCCGAACGGAAGACATGGACGACAACAAGGCGCGCTATGCGGTGAAAACCGATGCGCGCACGCTGGACGATGTCATTCAGGACGCCGATATTTTTCTCGGGCTGTCCGCCGCCGGTGTACTGAAACCAGCGATGGTCAAGAAGATGGCGCGCGATCCGCTGATCTTCGCCATGGCCAATCCAGTGCCGGAGATCATGCCGGAAGAGGCGCTAGCGGTTCGCCCCGACGCGATCATCGGCACCGGCCGGTCCGACTATCCCAACCAGATCAACAATGTGTTGTGTTTCCCTTTCATCTTCAGAGGCGCGCTCGATTGTGGCGCAACAACGATCAACGAGGAGATGAAACTCGCGACCGTTCACGCGCTGGCCGATCTTGCCATGACGGAAGTTCCTGAGATCGTCGCCACGGCTTACAAGGGCGAAGAGCTTCGCTTTGGCCGTACTTACCTTATTCCAAAGCCGTTTGATCCCCGCCTGATCGAGGTGGTGGCGATGGCAACCGCCAAGGCTGCCGCCGATACAGGCGTCGCCAAGCGGCCGATCGCTGACATGGAGGCGTATCGCCAGAAGCTGGGTCAGTTTGTCTACCAGTCCGGCAACGCAATGCAGCCGGTCTTCGCCATTGCGAAAGGCAGCGGAAAATCACTGCTACTAGCGGAAGGCGAGGATGAGCGCGTGCTGCGCGCCGCGCAAACTGTCATTGACGAGAAAATCGCCAAACCGCTGCTGATCGGCAGACCGTCGGTGATCGAAAATAATATCAGGTCGTTCGGTCTCCGTCTCAAGCCGGGCAGCGACTGTGACATCATCGATCCGCATGACGCGCAGGTTTATTCCAAGTGCGCGGAGCTATATCACGTGCGCCGCAAGCGCGACGGAGTATCGAGTGCGCTGGCACGCTCGGAAACGCGCGGCAATGCCACGTTGCTCGCGTCGATTCTGCTTGAGCAGGGGGCTGCCGACGCGATGCTGTGCGGGGTTGCCGGGCGGACTGCCGACCACCTCTCCGCCATCCGCAACGTGATCGGAACACGAGATGACGTGCGGACGCTCGCGGTCATGCAGATGCTCATTCTGCAGCAGCATCAATTGTTCATTTGCGATACGCACTGCAATATCAATCCGACAGCCGAACAGGTCGCGGACATCGCGTTGCTGGCGGCGGCGGAAGTAAAGCGGTTCGGCATCACGCCGCGGGTCGCGTTGCTGTCGCATTCGAGTTTTGGGAGTTCCGCTGCACCGGAAGCCCTCAAGATGCGGCAGGCGCGCGCGATCATTCATGGACGGTCACCTGATCTAGCGGTCGAAGGCGAAATGCGCGGAGATGCAGCGCTGTCGCAGTCGGTACTCGATCATGAGTTTCCGGCTTCCGATTTTGAAGGCCCGGCAAACGTGATGGTGATGCCGAATATCGACGCGGCCAACATTTCGTACAACCTGTTGCGAATGGCGGCCGGGCAGGGATTGACTGTCGGAGGCATTTTGCTCGGTGCAGCGAAACCGGCTCACATCCTCACGCCGTCATCGACAGTGCGGCGCATCGTGAACATGGCTGCCGTCGCAGTCGCGGACGCGGTCTCGGATCGGGCGTGACCGCTCGGTGCTGCGCTAAGGTTTGCGACGGGAACGATTGGCAGTTTGCCGATGAAGTCCTTCGTCAACCTTGAACAGCGGCGGATCGCCCGCTGATTCGAGATCGCACATCGGTCAGCTGTACCGTGGGGCTTCTAAATAGCTCCATACAATCATTGCGAGGGAGCAAGACGCGACGAGCAAGAATATCGCAGCAGCGAGTTGTTTTAACCAAGGCCGATCGGACTGCATGCGTACCGCCAAAAGAAAACCGGCGGCGGCAAACACCAGTGGTGTTGTGATGAAGCACCAGATCAGTACGTCCTTGAGCTCGCCCGGGTCGCGCCTCGATGCCCAGGCAATGCCGTACCCCAACGGTTCGCCGCAAAGAAGGCCGACTACGCCAGACACAAGCGTGATTGCTGCTACGATCAATGCCGAGCGCAAAGCATCTGCCATCAAGGTCTTCTCCGTAGCTGTCCTTGGTGGACTGACCCGCCTGTCTTCGCGCATCAGCGCGCCAATGAGCTTTTTGCCAACGGCGGTCCTGTTGTGACGGAAGAATCGAAGAGCATTTTTTAGACAGGAGCTTTACGTGGCTAGGTTCTGCGATAGAGCGAGTCGCAGAACCCATGAGCCTTGCCATCAACTCTCCAAAGCAAAAGTCAGTCCCGCATTATCGACCAGCCGTTTGATCAAGCGGTTTCCCATCGCCGCGCCGGGTGTCCAGACTCCACCGGGAACGTCGGTCGCGTCCTTGATCAGACAGATCGCGCTTTCCGAAATCATTTTCGACGTCGATCCGTAGCCGGGGTCACGATCGCCGCGCACTGATGCGCGAAGCTGGCGTCCATCTGCACCGATGCCCAGAAACAGCAGATCGTAGAAGCCGGACTCTCGCTCTTCCTTTGACGGTCCTTCACCGGGTTTCGGGCCGCCGGGGCCACCCATTGATGCGTTCGCGCCGACAATGGCATTGGCCATTGCCTCTCCCTTTTCCCCAGGGCCCGCGATCATCATCTCATCGTAGATAAAGTCCTTCCCGTATGAAAAATTTTGCAGGGCGTTGGACCGGTGCACATTGCGGGTGTTGATTGTCGCCATGACGAAAGGAGCCGTCCACATCTGGAGGTCGGCGTCGAAATCGGGCTTGTTGCCCGGCGGCTGCTTCGGCCCCGTAAATCCTGGAGTTAAGGCGAATGGATTCTTCAAGAGCGCCACGAGTTCGAGATCCTTGGCGGCCGCTGCATAAGTTGCCTTCAAACTCGCGGCTGTACCGCCGGAGAATGTGCCTTTCATCTTTCGGACACGGCCCTTGACCCGGGGAGCGGCTGCACCGAGAATCTTTTTTGCATTCTCTTGCAGGAAAAACACGCCGAGCTCGAACGGGATCGAATCGAAGCCGCACGAGAAAACGATGCGGGCTCCGGTCGAGCGCGCCTTAGTATCATGCGCGTCGATCATGTGACGCATCCATGCAGGTTCACCGCAAAGATCGAGATAGTCCGTTCCGTTTTCCGCGCAGATTGCCACCAGCTCGGAGCCATAGAGCTGGTAAGGCCCGACCGTGGTGATGACAGCTTTTGTTCGACTGGCCATTTTTCGCAAGGAGCTCACGTCGCTTGCGTCTGCGGCCAGCAATTGAACATCTGGCGATGCGCCGATTTCATTTCGGACGACGGCGAGTTTGTCGAGATCGCGTCCCGCCATCGCCCATTTCAGGCTCTTGTCCTCGCCGTATCGCAAGGCAAGATATTCGGCAACCAGCCGGCCAGTGAAACCGCTTGCGCCATAAACGACGATATCGAACTCGGACGATGGCTTCATGAAAACTCCCAAGCAGTTTTATGCGGTCTAGGTGCCGCGCCAATTTGATGGATCAAGGCTAGTAGATATTTTCTACGCACGACACCCCAATCGATCCTTTTGTGACCCGAAAGGTGGATGACAAACATTGTTTGACGGCTGACGCCAGTTGCCGACGTCATCAAGAAATGATGCACTCTGCTATGCGAAACGGGACGGTCGGAGAACGGCCGCCAATCGGGGGAAACTTGGCAATGGCGGATCAAACCTACAGGGCGATGCAGGCACTCGGCGGCGGCAAGCTGGCGCTGGCAACATTGCCGCTGCGCGAGCCGGGCGCGGGCGAGGTTCGTATCCGTGTGGAGGCCTGCGGAATCTGTCACACCGACGTGCTGACCGTCGATGGCCAATATCCCGGCATTGCCTATCCGCGCGTACCCGGCCACGAGGTCGTGGGGCGCATCGATGCGATCGGCGCTGGCGTTCAGCAATGGCGCGTGGGCCAGCGGGTCGGCGTTGGCTTTCTTGGTGGAAGCTGCGGTCACTGTAATTTCTGCCGACGCGGCGACCTCATCAATTGCAAAAATCAAATGCTGTCGGGCATTCATTACGATGGCGGCTATGCGGAGGTCATGATCGCGAAGGATCGTGGACTGGTCTCGATCCCTGATGACATGTCATCGACCGATGCCGCGCCGCTGCTATGCGCTGGCGTCACCACGTTTAATGCGTTGCGCAAGTCGCCCGCGCTGGCGGGTGAACTGGTCGTCATTCACGGTCTCGGCGGGTTGGGGCATCTGGCCGTACAATTCGCGCGCTACATGGGTTTTCGCACCGTTGTCATCGCGCGCGGCCCGGATAAAGCGGAACTGGCGCTGAAGCTCGGCGCTCACAGCTATATCGATAGCGAGGCAGAGAATGCGGCGAAGGCCCTGCGGAAAATGGGCGGCGCGAGCGTCATCGTCGCCACCGTCTCCAGCACGGCGGCGATGGCTCCGCTGATCGGCGGGCTGAAGCCGCATGGGCAACTGGCCGTTGTGGGTGCGGGCCTCGAGCCGCTCAAGGTAAATGTCGGCGATCTGATTTTCGGCGAGCGGAGCATCATTGGCGTCAATACTGGCTCGCCGATCGAGATCGAGGATACGCTCGACTTCAGCCAGCTGCAGAACGTCCGCGCGATGAACGAGATATTCCCGCTGGCGGACGCTCAGGCGGCTTACGACCGGATGCACGAGAACAAGGCGCGCTTCCGGATCGTGCTGACGATGGGTGCTTGACGTCGCGAGCAGGTGCCGCGGCTTAACCAACCGGCGTATTTGGGCATTTGCTTGATTAAAAGCGAGTTGACCCGGCGCGCGAAGATCAGCACCATTGATCTCGTTTCTCGGAACGATCTCGACCTCTCAAACCGATTATGTGCCTGCGTTCAGGTGTTGAATGACCGAACTGTCCAGCCGCCAGTCTGACATTCTCAACATTGCACGGTCCTCCGGGCGCGTGACGGTCGAGGATCTGGCGCGGCGTTTTGAGGTCTCTGCACAAACCATCCGCAAGGATCTGAACGATCTGTGCGACCGGCGGTCGATGACGCGGGTGCACGGTGGCGCCATCATCGCGTCCGGCGTTGAGAACCTGGCCTATGAGGCCCGACGCTTCGTCGCCGCAGAGGAAAAGAAAGCCATCGGCGCTGCGGCGGCCAGGCAAATTCCCAACGGATGCTCGCTGTTCATCAACATTGGCACCACGACGGAAGAAGTGGCGAGCGCGCTCACCGCGCATGAAGATTTGCTGGTCATCACGAACAATCTCAACGTCGCCATGCTGCTCTACCGCCATCCGCGCATCGAAGTGATCGTGGCAGGCGGCACGGTGCGCCGTGCCGACGGTGCCGTGATCGGATCGACGGCCAACAACCTCATCACGCAGTTCAAGGTGGACTACGCCATCATCGGTGCGTCGGCCATCGATGAGGAAGGCGCGCTGCTTGATTTCGACTATCGCGAGGTGCAGGCGGCGCAGGCCATCATCGCGAACGCGCGTAGTGTCATGCTGGTGGCCGACAGCACCAAGCTCAACCGCAGCGCGCCCGTTCGCATTGCGCATCTCAGCCAGATCCAGACCTTTGTGACAGACATTCCGCTTCCGGCCAGCCTTCAAACGATCTGCTCCAGCCGGGGCATTGAAGTCATCGCAGCGATGCCGGACAAGCCTGCTGAAGTGCTTTAGAGGCCGAAATCGGCCCGACCGATTCGAAAGTCCGCATCTTCGGCTTACATTACGGGCAGCTAAACAAGCACTCCGCCGCGACCCCAATCATCTATTTGATATAAATTACATTTTTTCAGCTATTTCGGATCTTTCCCGCACGCGGCTCATGTTGCTTGTTTTCGTTTGAAGTTGTGATTTAATCGTTTCAGAAGCGAAATCGCTCAATACGAAAATAAGCGAACGCTCGGGGAAGCGCTTGGTAAAAGTCTTTGACCTCGCAATCATTGGCGGAGGCATCAACGGCTGCGGCATCGCCCGCGACGCCGCGGGTCGCGGCAATTCCGTTTTCCTGTGTGAGATGAACGATCTGGCCAGTGGCACCTCGTCGTGGTCGAGCAAGCTGATCCACGGCGGCCTGCGCTATCTTGAATATTACGAGTTCAGGCTGGTGCGCGAAGCGCTGATGGAGCGCGAAGTGCTGTGGCAAATTGCGCCGCACATCATCCAGCCGCTGCGGTTTGTGCTGCCGCATCACGCGGGCCTGCGCCCGGCGTGGCTGCTGCGGCTCGGTCTCTTTATGTATGACCATCTCGGCGGCCGCCGTCTGCTGCCTGCGACGCGCACCGTCGATCTCGCGCGAGACTCAGTCGGGCAACCGCTCGCGCCCGGCCGTTTTACCAAAGGTTTCGAGTATTCCGATTGCTTCGTCGATGACGCACGCCTTGTGGTGCTTAATGCGCGCGATGCAGCGGATCGCGGCGCGGATATCCGCACGCGAACCCGCGCCATCGAAGCGCGCCGCGCGGGCGATTGCTGGGACGTGTTGCTGGAAGACACGATCACCGGCGCGCAGAGCAGCATCAAGGCGCGCGCGCTCGTCAATGCGGGCGGGCCGTGGGTCGAGGATGTGCTGACCCGCCGCGCTGGCATCAATGCCAAAGCCAAGGTGCGCCTTGTGCAAGGCTCGCACATCGTGGTGCCGAAGCTCTACGATCACGATCGCGCCTACACGTTTCAAAACGGCGATGGCCGCGTGGTGTTCGTGATTCCGTTCCAAACCGATTTCACGCTGATCGGCACCACTGACCGCGACTACGACGGTGATCCATCCAAAGTGAAAGCCTCGACCGAGGAAATCGCCTATTTGTGCCAGTCGGTGAACGACTATCTCGCCAAGCAGGTGACGCCGCAGGATGTGGTGTGGGCTTATGCCGGCGTGCGTCCGCTTTATGACGATGGCGCAAGCGAGGCGAAGGCTGCGACGCGCGACTACGTTTTCGAATTTGATGCGCCGGGCGGCCTGCCGCTGCTGTCGATTTTCGGTGGCAAGATCACGACTTATCGGCGTCTGTCCGAAGAAGCGCTGGAGCGGCTAGAACAATATCTGCCCGGCAAGGCGAACCCCGCCGGATGGACCGCGAGCGCCCCGTTGCCCGGCGGTGACCTCGATGTTTCGGCGATCCCGGCGCTGGCTGCGGAACTTATCCGCGACAATTCGTTCCTGTCGCAGAGCCTCGCGCTGCGTCTGGCACACGCTTACGGTACACGCGCCAGCATGGTTATCGGAAATATTTCGTCGCCAAACGATCTCGGCCAATTGTTCGGCGATACGCTGACGGAGTGCGAAGTGCGTTATCTGATGGCACATGAATTTGCGCGCACCGCCGAAGATATTGTCTGGCGACGATCCAAGTTGGGACTGCGCCTGTCTGCTGCGGAGGTGAAGGCGCTCGACGATTGGATCGCCACGCATCGCAGCGGTCTCGACCGGCCGCTGAAAGAAGCGGGAGGCCGTGCATGAGCATCACCCTCGACAAAGTGTCGCGCGAAGTGAACGGCGTGTCGTGGATACGCGATGTGTCGCTGACGTTGGAGCGCGGCACACTGAGCGTGCTGCTCGGGCCGACGCTCGCGGGCAAGACCTCGATCATGCGGCTGCTGGCGGGACTGGACAAGCCGACCTCAGGCCGCGTGCTGGTGGACGGCAAGGATGTAACCGGCTTCGACGTGCGCAAGCGTTCGGTGGCGATGGTCTATCAACAGTTCATCAATTACCCGACGCTGTCGGTCTATGAGAACATCGCGTCACCGCTTCGCGTACAGGGCGTGGCGCGCGACGAAATCGAAACCCGCGTGCGGAATGCTGCGAAGCTGCTCAAGCTGGAGCCTTATCTCAAGCGCACGCCGCTGCAATTGTCCGGCGGCCAGCAACAGCGCACCGCCATTGCCCGCGCGCTGGTGAAGGGAGCGGACCTTGTGCTGCTCGACGAACCATTGGCGAACCTCGATTACAAGCTGCGCGAGGAATTGCGCACCGAGCTGCCGCGCATCTTCGAGGAGTCCGGCGCGATCTTCGTCTATGCGACCACCGAACCGTCCGAAGCGCTGCTGCTCGGCGGCAACACGATCTGCATGGGCGAGGGGCAGGCGCTGCAGATGGGGCCGACGCCGGACGTTTATCGCCGTCCGGATACGGTCGAGGTGGCGGAAGTATTTTCCGATCCACCGCTGAACACGGTCGGCATCGAGAAGAAAAACGGATCGATTTTCTATTCCGGCGGGGAGCGTGCGTCGGTTGCGGGGCTTTATGAAGGTCTGAGCGACGGCGCTTACAAAGTCGGCTTCCGCGCGCATCAGCTTGAAGTGGCGGGCGCA
>Ga0209023_10001631_pt1 | contig 29627 bp, 21 predicted proteins | sample LakOneMetagenome_FD_187468 | JGI IMG/M metagenome (GOLD analysis project Ga0209023, IMG submission 187468) | Freshwater and sediment microbial communities from Lake Erie, Canada (SPAdes) (version 2) | ecosystem: Environmental > Aquatic > Freshwater > Lentic | place: Lake Erie, Canada...
GAAGCCGGGCCGGCGAGGGCGGAACGAGCCAGCAGCCAGCCGCCGACGCAGAGTCCCCACATGCGCAGGTAGGGCACGGAACCGGCGAGTACCGCGTTCGGGTCCGCGCGACCGGTGCGGAGCATCCACTCGGTCGCGGTGTCGAGGGCTCCCAATTGCGCGTCGAGGGCCTGACGGATGCCCTCGAACTCGTCACCGGCAGCAGCCAGTTCCGGCAGGATATCGCGCATCGTCGCCAGAAACTCGAGTGCGGAATCGCCCCCACGCACACCCAACTTGCGACCGACGAGGTCCGCGGCCTGGATGCCGTTGGTTCCCTCGTAGATCGCCATGATGCGCACGTCTCGATAGTGCTGGGCCGCACCGGTGTCCTCGATGAAGCCCATTCCTCCATGGACCTGGAGAGCGAGAGAGGTGAGCTCATTGCCGAGGTCACTGCCGAAAGCCTTACAGATCGGCGTCAGCAGGCCGGCAATCTCGTCGGCCCTGGCGCGCACCGCGGCATCCGGGTTGTGCGTGCTCTGGTCGACGTAGACCGCGTTCAACAGCATCAGCCGACGAGCGGCGGCGATGTAGGTCTTCTGCGTCATGAGCATGCGACGCACGTCAGGAAAATCGATGATGGCCGAGTCGCGTTCCGTGGCTCCGATGGCCCGACCCTGGCGGCGGAGCTGAGCATACTCGAGGGACTGCTGATATGCCCGCTCGCTGATGCCGACGGCCTGCATTCCCACCGACACGCGCGCACTGTTCATCATGACGAACATGATCTGCATGCCCTGGTTCTCCTCACCCACGAGATACCCGGTCGCATCGTCATAGGCGAGCACACAGGTGGGGGAGCCGTGGATACCGAGTTTGTGCTCAAGCGACAGCGTGGATACGCCGTTGCGCTCGCCGAGGGACCCGTCATCGTTCACCAGGAACTTGGGCACGATGAAGCACGAAATTCCCTTGGTTCCGGCGGGAGCGCCGGGAAGACGGGCGAGCACGAGGTGCACGATCTGCTCAGCCATGTCGTGGTCCCCGTAGGTGATGTAGATCTTCTGACCGGTGATCGTGTAACTTCCGTCGTCTTGTTTGACGGCCCGGGTGGTGAGCGCGCCCACGTCTGAACCCGCGTGCGGTTCGGTGAGGTTCATGCTTCCCGTCCACTCCCCGCTGACCATCTTCGGGAGAAAACGCTGCTTGAGTTCATCGCTGCCGTCGTGCAGGAGCGCCTCAATGGCGCCCTGGGTCAGCAATGGGCAGAGCGCGAAGGCCACGTTGGCGGTGCTCATCAGCTCTTGGATGGCCAAACCGATCGTGTGCGGAAAGTCACCGCCTCCGAATTGCTCGGGCAGCGGCACCGCGCCCCAGCCCGTGTCCACGTACTGGCGGTAGGCGCTCTTGAAGCCCGGCGACGTGACGACCGTGCCATCCGACTCGCGCCGAGCACCCTGCACATCGCCGGCACGGTTGGTGGGGCCGACCACCTCGGCCATGAACTCACCGCACTGTTCGAGGAGCTCGACGACTGTGTCGAGGTCAGCATGCTCGAATCCGGGCAATGCGGCGACGCCGGGATATCCGACCACGTGCTTGAGCGTGAAAGCGATATCGGCAGTTTGGGGGCGAAATTCACTCATGCACGTCAGCGTAGCCACGGATGCCGCCGCCGTGGTGAGACCTCAGAATCTGTCCCGGTATCTGCCGATTCCCTACAACTCTGCGGACAATCCACCGTGATTGGCGTTGTAATCCTACAAACGCGCCGTGCCCACCACCTCAGCACCCCTCATATTTCAGCCCCCGCTCACTCCGGATGAACCGGTGGACCGCGGCGTGGCCGGTCCAGGCGCCGCGCCGGATTGAATCAGGCGAGGGCAGGCCTGCGGCGTGGCAGGCGGGGGAGAGCGACTGACGCCGAGGCGCCAGCATCGGGTGGCACGATCACGACCTGCCGGGCGGTCATGTCGCGGCTAGCTGTTCGCACGACCAGCTCCGTGCTCGGATCCGTACCGCGTTTGATGACGGCGAGTGCGATCGACCCCAATTCAAAGTGCCGTGCAACCGAGGTCACATGTCCAACGCTCGTGCTCTGGCCTTCATCGTTCAGCACCGCAACCTCGTCTCCACGTGACGGCAGCACCGTCGTCGGCAGTGGAATATCGAGATCGTTCGGGTACAACATGACAAGTCTGCGCGGTGGATGGCCGAGGTTGTGCACCTTGGCAACGGTCTGTTGGCCGCGATAGCCGCTTTTGCTCAGGTGCACGGCGGTGCGCAACCAATCCAATTCATGGGGAATCGTTCTGTGGTCAACTTCGGTGGAAAAACCTGGACGCCAGGCGGCTATGCGCAACGCATCGAGGGCTAAGAGCCCAGCGACAGCAATACCGGACGCGGCGATACCGGCAAGTTCGGTTCGGGGCAGCAGCAACTCGCTGTAGGTCCAGCCGGCGGCCGGATGTCTGGTCACTGCCGCGTACTGGTGTCCGCCTTGGCTCACATTCATCCACGGGTCATGCCAGACCAGTGGCACGCCATGCGGGGCAGCCACCGGAAGCTCGGGCTGACCCAGCGTGCCGATAGTCGCGAAATCGTCGGTTCGATCGGCCAGTTCCACTCGCAACGCGAATCGCATGCTGCTCAGCCATTGCAGCAGTCCGGACGTTTGTTCCCGCTCCAGCAAGACCCACAGCGCGGTCCCATCATCGATCAAACGAACCGCGTATTCGATCCGACCAGTCATATCGAGCAGAAGGGTCTCCGAGGATTCGCCCGGCATCAAGTTGGTGACACTCTGACTGGTCAGCGAGTTGATCCAGCTCAGACGATCGGCGCCGGTAATGGTGATCACTGCCCGGTGGGAGAGGTCGACGATTGCGGTTGCTGCCGCCAGCTCGCGCTGCTCTCGCATCGGGTTCCCGTAATGGAGGGCAACACCGGCCTGTGTCTCGTCAGTGGCACGGACGGCACCGGGGTTGTTCAAAAATTCACTCGACATGGGCGAGCCGACTCCTTCGTTCATCATCGGTGCTGTGTTGGCGTCTTCATCGGATTCCCCCACCTTCTGCTGCCGTCAGGTGTTGGCTTTGACGCGGCGGTTGGGTGCTGGTCAGCGCTTCAGCGCTTCCGCGGTGGCAGGGCGGCCACGAGCGGATGGTCCTTGGCATAGGGGCCTACCTTCTCCGCTCCGCCTGGGGAGCCAATGTCGTCGAAGAACTCGACATTGGCCCGGTAATAGTCGGCCCAGAGCTCCGGGACGTCATCCTCGTAGTAGATCGCCTCGACCGGGCAGACAGGTTCACAGGCACCGCAGTCAATGCACTCGTCCGGGTGGATGTAGAGCGCGCGCCCACCCTCGTAAATACAGTCGACCGGGCATTCGTCAATGCACGCCCGGTCCTTGACGTCCACGCACGGCAAAGCGATGACGTAGGTCATAGCGTCACCCCGCAGAAGTCCTTCGCGAACCTCGCCGCACCGGCACGAGCACTCATGGCGTGGAGCTCGCTTCGACCTCGTTGGCTCCGGACGACACCGGGAGAGGGGCGGCATCGAGGGGAATGAACGTTGTACAGACATGCTCACCCCGCACACGAGTCGTCTGGCGTTCGACCGTGACTCCGAGCAGTCGCGAGAACGCATCAGCCTCAACCTCACAGAACACCGGAAACTCGGATGCGACGTGCAGAACGGGGCAGTGCCCTTGGCGTAGCTGTAGGCCAGCCGCGGGCCGGCCCTCATCACGGAGCCGGATCGACGCCGCAAATCCCTCAGCGCTCAATACCGAGGCCAGTGCCTCCGCGCGAGCGCGTGTATCCGCACCGGTCGAGGGCAGCTGGGTGGCATGCCGCCGCTCGAGCGTGGCGCCACGTTCGCGGGCAAACTGGCCTACCGCATTCACCCCAGCGTGCTCGGCGAGGAAGCGTAACGCTGAGGTAGCCACGTCGACGTAGTCGCCCCCCATCGCACCATGACCGGAGTCGGAGAGAATATACGTACGGGCCGGCCTGCCGCGACCGCGACTGCCTATAGTGGCGAGTTCTCGTTCCTTGACGGCGCCTTTCTCGGCGAGCTGGTCAAGGTGGCGGCGCACTGCGGCGGGCGTCACACCCAGGCGCTCGGCGAGGTCGGAAGCGGAGAGCGGGCCGTCCTCTGCGAGCAACTGCTGGACCCGCTCCGACGTGCGGGTCTCAGTTCCCTTCGAGCCAGTGTTCGACGCGTCGGAACCCTGTGATCCGGAGTGCTGGGCTATTAACATTACATAAGCATGTCCTAATTGAGTCCGGCTGTCGAGGGTCATCCCGAAGGAGGCGTAGTCCAGCCAACGTCGCACCCTGACGACCGTCACATTTCATTGACCGCAGACGGTCACACCGCTGAATGGAAGTGCAGGACTCGGTGCGCCGGTTTCGGCCGCGCAAACTGCACGGCGGAACCGGATAACTCCGACCCGCTCGGAAAACGTTAGGAAGCTGCGGCTGAGCGTTAGGAAATCGTTGGTTTCCGCAAAGCTGCGCGACGTCAGGTGTTGACTCAGGTCTTGGTCCCGACAGCGTACAACTCACGCCGGATGACTCGGAGCGCTTCTGATTGGAGTTTTTGGTGTTGGACATTGTCTTTCTTCTCGGCGTTGTCGCCGTGTTCGCCCTGATCGGCGTTGTCGCCTTGGCGGTGCACAAGCTGTGATCGTTTTCGACATCATTGCGGTCGTGCTGGCGGTCGGTGCCGTCGGGTATCTCGTCGTCGCGCTCGTGAAGCCGGAGTGGTTCTAGTGGAAATATGGCTGGGCATTCTTCAAGTCGTGACCCTGCTTGTCGTTCTCGTGGCCCTCTACCGCCCCCTGGGCGATTACATGGCGAGGATCTACTCAGGCACCCGGGACCTCTCCATCGAGCTCAGTTTCTACCGGGTCATCGGTGTCGATGCCGCGAGTGAGCAGAGCTGGCAGTCGTATCTGCGAAGCGTGCTCGCGTTCTCCGCGATCGGCGTCTTCTTCGTCTATGCGATCCAACGCGCTCAGGCGATCCTGCCGTACTCGCTGGGATTTCCTGCGATCCCGGAGGGCCTGTCCTTCAACACGGCAATTTCATTCGTCACAAATACGAACTGGCAGTCCTACTCACCAGACGTCACGATGGGGTACACCGTACAAATCGCAGGCCTGGCTGTTGCGAACTTCGTCTCCGCCGCGGTCGGCATCGCAGTGGGGATCGCTTTGGTTCGAGGCTTCGTTCTTCGCCGAACCGGCACCATCGGCAACTTCTGGATCGATCTGACCCGCGGCATCCTTCGGTTGTTGCTCCCACTGTCGGTGCTTGCCGCCCTGGTGCTCATTGCCGGCGGCGTCATTCAGAACTTCACCGGGTTCACGGATGTTTCGACACTCACAGGCGGTACACAATCCATCCCCGGTGGCCCAGTGGCCTCGCAGGAGGCGATCAAGCTCCTCGGCACAAACGGCGGCGGTTTCTTCAATGTGAACTCCGCGCATCCCTTCGAGAATCCGACCGCGTGGACGAATCTGTTCGAGATTATTCTGATGCTTGCCATCCCGTTCAGCCTGCCGCGAACCTTCGGCACCATGATCGGTGACAAGCGACAGGGCTACGCCATCCTCGCAACCATGGCCGCACTCTTCGTCGTTTCCCTGACGACGATGACGATCTTCGAACTCACCGGTCCCGGCACCGCGCCTACCCTTGCCGGAGGCGCCATGGAAGGCAAGGAAACACGTTTCGGCATTATCGGATCGACCCTCTTCGGCACGACCAGCACCCTCACCTCGACAGGTGCAGTCAACTCCATGCATGACTCGTACACCGCCCTCGGCGGCATGATGCCGCTGTTGAACATGATGCTGGGCGAGGTGGCCCCCGGCGGCACCGGTTCCGGCCTCTACGGAATGCTCATCCTTGCCGTGATAGCCGTGTTCGTCGCGGGCCTCCTCGTCGGTCGCACGCCGGAGTACCTCGGCAAGAAGATCGGCCCCCGGGAGATCAAACTAGCCAGTCTGTACATCCTCATCACACCAACCCTCGTGTTGTTGGGAACGGCATTGACGTTCGCGATTCCCGCCATCCGGGCGGATGTCGAATCCACCTCCATGGGTAACCCCGGCCTTCACGGTTTCTCCGAAGTGCTGTACGCGTTCACGTCAGCGGCGAACAACAACGGTTCCGCGTTCGCCGGGCTCACCGCGAACACCCCGTGGTTCAACACCGCCCTCGGCGTCGCAATGCTGCTCGGCCGCTTCTTGCCGATCGTCTTCGTGCTGGCTCTTGCGGGTTCTTTGGCAGCCCAGGACAAGGTTCCGGCCACCGCCGGAACGTTGCCGACGAACCGACCGCAATTCGTCGGACTTCTGCTCGGCGTGACCGTCATCATCACCGCACTCACCTACTTCCCCGTACTCGCGCTGGGACCCCTAGCGGAAGGGCTGAAATAGCCATGAGCAACATCACCCAGACCATCACCCAGACCCCGAAGCCAGAGCAGCGGCCCGAGCACGATCATCCGCGTTCGACACCGAAAGCGATCAGTTCCCGCCAACTCGTTTCCGCCCTTCCCGGGGCATTCCGAAAGCTGGACCCCCGGCAAATGTGGCGAAACCCCGTCATGTTCATCGTGGAGGTCGGTGCAGTCCTGACCACCGCTCTTGCGATCGCGGAACCCTTCCTGGGCGGACCCAGCAGCTCCGGCGGTGCCGCAGTACCGGTGACATTCACCGCGGGAATCGCATTCTGGTTGTGGCTGACTGTCGTGTTCGCCAACCTCGCCGAATCCGTGGCCGAGGGCCGAGGTAAAGCCCAGGCGGACAGTCTGAGGCAGACCCGCACCAGCACGGTCGCCAATCGGGTGATTGGTTACGACCCCGAAGCGGATGCCGCCTGCCAACGAAGTGGCGTTCAGACGCTGTCATCGGCCGAACTCGGCCTCGGAGACACCGTGATCGTTCTCGCCGGCGAGCTCGTGCCGGGAGACGGCGATATCGTCTGGGGAATCGCGTCGATCGACGAGTCGGCGATCACGGGGGAGTCCGCTCCGGTGATCCGTGAATCCGGTGGCGACCGCAGTGCCGTCACCGGAGGCACCCGGGTGCTCTCCGACCGCATCGTCGTGCGCATCACGAGCAAGCCGGGAGAGACGTTCGTTGATCGCATGATCGCCCTGGTCGAAGGCGCGTCCCGGCAGAAGACCCCGAACGAACTCGCGCTCAATATTCTGCTGGCCAGCCTCTCGATCATCTTCGTCGTCGTGACCTTGACGATCAATCCGATCGCTGACTATTCGTCCGCAGGAGTGAGCGTCCCGGTGCTCGTGGCGCTGCTGGTATGCCTGATCCCGACAACGATCGGAGCCCTCCTGTCCGCGATCGGAATCGCAGGGATGGACCGGCTCGTTCAACGCAACGTGCTGGCGATGTCCGGTCGCGCGGTCGAGGCCGCCGGGGATGTCACCATCCTGCTCCTGGACAAGACAGGCACCATCACCTACGGAAACCGGCAAGCCCGAGAATTCACGGCGTTGCCCGGTGTTTCCGGTCAAGAACTGGTCGCGGCGGCCGCGCTATCCTCGCTCAGCGATCCGACGCCCGAAGGAAAATCGATCGTCGACCTTGCCGCGCAATCTGGTTTCACGCATGACGGCGAACTCGCCGGGGAAATCGTGCCCTTCACCGCCCAGACGCGGATGAGCGGCATCGATCTTCCTGACGGATCACAGATTAGGAAGGGTGCGGGATCAGCTGTCATCGCCTGGGTTGGCGAATCGATACCGTCGAGCCCGGCCGTTCTCACGGACCTCAATGAGCAGATCCAGCGCATTTCCCTCGTCGGGGGCACTCCTCTTGTCGTCGCTGCGGGCGCAACCGATGGCATCCGGAGAATTCTCGGCGTCGTCTATCTCAAAGACATCGTCAAAGCAGGACTCAATGAGCGCTTCGCCGAACTTCGCGCCATGGGTATTCGCACCATCATGGTCACCGGCGACAACCCGTTGACGGCCAAGACCATCGCCGCCGAGGCGGGCGTTGATGATTTCCTCGCCGAGGCCACTCCTGAGCAGAAACTCGCCCTGATCCGCCGCGAACAAGAAGGTGGAAACCTGGTCGCGATGACCGGTGACGGCACCAATGACGCTCCGGCGCTGGCCCAAGCGGATGTCGGAGTGGCAATGAACACGGGCACGAGCTCAGCAAAAGAGGCCGGCAACATGGTCGACCTCGACTCCGACCCGACCAAACTCATCGACATCGTGCGCATCGGCAAGCAACTGCTCATTACGCGCGGTGCGCTGACGACATTCTCGATCGCCAACGACGTTGCCAAGTATTTCGCCATCATCCCCGCCATGTTCGCCGGCGTCTTCCCGGGGTTGTCCCTGCTGAACATCATGCAGTTGCACTCACCGGCGTCGGCGATCATGTCGGCGATCATCTTCAACGCCATCATCATTGTCATCCTGATTCCGCTGGCGCTTCGGGGAGTGAAGTACCGCGCCGCCGCGGCCGCCAGCATCCTTGGCCGAAACCTTTTGGTTTACGGCCTCGGCGGTGTGATCGCCCCCTTCATCGGCATCAAACTCATCGACCTTCTCATCACCTTTCTCCCCGGCTTCTAAGTCGCCGAGGTAATCAGACAAGGACAGGACATCATCATCAGCTCACCCCGCAGCAGCCTGAAGTATTACTGGGTTGCCATCCGTGCCATGCTCGTCTTCACCGCCGTTCTCGGAGTGGCCTACCCCGTGGCCATCACCGCCCTGGGTCAAATCGCACTGCCGACGCAGTCGAATGGCTCTCTGATCAAATCCGGTGCGACGAGCGTCGGGTCATCCCTCATCGGACAGTCATTCACCGATGACACCGGCGCCGCATTGCCGGAGTGGTTCCAGTCGCGGCCGTCTGCCGCCGGCGCCGGCTATGACGCGTCGGCATCCAGCGGCAGCAACCTGGGGCCGGAGAACCCGGCCCTGATCGCAGCGATCGGCGACCGTCAGAACGCGATCGAACGGTCAGACGGTGCGACGGCCTCCCAGATTCCCGCCGACGCCGTGACCGCGTCCGGATCGGGACTCGACCCCCAGATCAGCCCCACGAATGCACGGATGCAGGTTCACCGTGTCGCCACGGCGCGCGGACTCACGGTCGCCACGGTGCGGGCACTGGTGGAGGCCACTGTGCGGGACCGGGATCTCGGCTACCTGGGCGAGCAAACGGTCAACGTGCTGGAGCTCAACCTGGCCCTTTCGCAACTGTAGGGTTTCATCATGACCAGAGGTCGACTGAGGGTGCTCTTGGGCGCAGCCCCCGGTGTGGGCAAGACCTACACAATGCTCGAAGAAGGACGGCGGCTCAGCGACGAGGGCAAGGACGTTGTCGTCGCCGTCGTCGAGACCCACGGACGGTCTGCGACCGCCCTGATGCTGGAGGGCCTTGAGGTGGTTCCCCGTGTGACCGTCAATCATCGCGGGGTGCAACTCAGCGAGATGAACCTTGATGGCGTGCTCGCACGCGCACCAGAAATCGCACTCGTCGACGAGTTGGCCCACACGAATGCCCCCGGCACCGCCCACGAGAAACGCTGGCAGGACGTGCAGACGCTTCTGAATGCCGGAATCGACGTTATATCCACAGTCAACATTCAGCACATCGCATCACTCAATGACGTCGTTCAGCAGATAACGGGTGTGCCGCAGCGGGAGACCCTGCCCGACGCGGTTCTCCGAGAGGCGGATCAGGTGGAGGTCGTCGACCTCGCCCCACAGGCTCTTCGCGACCGCTTGGCGGAGGGGCACGTGTACCCGGCGGCCCGGATTGACGCCGCCTTGTCCAACTACTTCCGACTCGGCAACCTCACCGCCCTGCGGGAACTCGCCCTCTTGTGGCTGGCCGACGAGGTGGAAACGGCGCTGAAGGCATATCGGGCCGAACACGGAATCAGCAGCAAATGGGAGGCGCGGGAGCGCGTTGTCATTGCGCTGACTGGAGGGCCGGAGGGCGACACTCTCATCCGCCGTGGCGCTCGAATCGCGGCACGGTCATCCGGTGGCGAACTCATCGCCGTGCACGTCATCAGTCAGGATGGCCTCCGCGCGCCGAACCCGGCTGCGTTGGCAGCGCAACGGGCATTGGTCGAGAGTCTCGGGGGCGTGTACCACCAGATCGTGGGCAACGATGTCCGCCGGGACCTGGTCGAGTTCGCCCGGGCGGCAAACGCCACCCAACTGGTGATCGGAGTGAGCCGGCGAACCCGGCTGCGGGCTGCCCTCAGCGGGCCCGGCATCGGTGCCACGATCGTGCGGGAGTCGGGCGATATCGACGTGCATATCGTCACCCATTCCGCCGCGGGCGGCTCGTTCGCGCTGCCGCGCCTCGGCGGAGCGCTGACCCGGCGTCGTCGCCTGATCGGTCTCGTGATCGCGCTCACGGGCGGGCCCTTGGTGACCTGGTTGCTTGTGGTGCTTCGCACGCCCGGTTCAATAACCAGCGATGTTCTGGTCTTCCAGTCCCTGGTCGTTCTCGTCGCCCTCGTCGGCGGGCTGTGGCCGGCCACCTTCGCGGCTTTGCTCTCCGGGCTCACGCTCGACTTCTTCTTCGTCGAGCCGCTCTACACGGTCACTATTGCCGAACCCCTGCACACGGTTGCCCTCGGCCTGTTCATCGTGAATGCGGTGTTGGTCAGTTATGTGGTCGATCAGGCGGCGAGACGCACCCGAACGGCGCAACGTGCAGCCGCCGAATCTGCCCTCCTGGCCACGATTGCGGGCAGCATTCTGCGTGGCGAAGACGCTCTCCAGGCTCTGGTCACCAGAACGCGGGAGGCCTTCCGACTCACCGCGGTTCGGGTCGTGGCGGGAGGCTCCCTGCTCTGTGTCGCCGGAGACGCCGAAGGTCAGACCCCGACGTCGACACTGCCGGTCGGTACGCGGGCGGTACTTGAGCTGTATGGGCCCGATATCCAAGTCTCAGAGCAAAGGCTCCTGTCGGTGATCGCGATCCAAATTGACGCTGCGTTGGAGCACTCCGACCTGGCCAACACGGCGAGCAGGATCGGCCCACTCGCTGAAGCAGACAGGATGCGAAGTGCGCTGCTGGTCGCGGTCGGCCACGATCTGCGCCGTCCGCTGGCCGCGGCGACGACAGCCATCAGCGGGCTCCGCTCAACGGAGGTCCAACTTTCTACAGACGATCAGAAGGAATTGCTGGAGACGGCGGGGGAGAGCCTGCATACGCTGTCCGCGTTGGTGACGAATCTTCTCGACGTGAGCCGGCTGCAGGCCGGGGCGCTGGCTGTTGCCATCAGTCCGGTGGACCTGCCCGACGTCGTGCTCTCAGCCCTCGACGAATTGGGAGTAGGCCCGGGCACGGTCGAACTTGACCTGCCCACGGATGTTCCCGCAGTGCTTGCCGATGCCGGACTTCTTCAACGTGCCATCGTGAACCTGCTCACCAACGCCATCCGCTTCGCGCCCACCGGAACACCTGTGCGGATCTCCACCAGCGGATTCGGTCACTCGGTCCAGATTCGCATCGTGGATCATGGTCCGGGGGTGCCATCAGACCGTCGAGACGAGATCTTCGTTCCCTTCCAGCGGTTGGGCGACACCGACAACTCGACCGGCCTGGGCTTGGGGTTGGCCTTGTCGAGAGGGTTCATCGACGGCATGGGAGGCAGCCTCGGCGCCGAGGAAACCCCGGGCGGCGGCCTGAGCATGGTCGTCTCGCTGCCGTCGGCCGAATCCGCGGTCGAAACCGAAACCGAGGGTGCCTCATGAGAATTCTGATCGCTGATGATGATCCCCAGATTCTTCGCGCCCTGCGCATAACACTCTCGGCCCGCGGCTATGACATCATCACCGCAGACGACGGCGCCGCCGCCGTGAACGCGGTGATCGAGCATCACCCTGATCTGGTGATGCTCGACCTGGGTATGCCACAGCTGGACGGACTCGCTGTCATCGATGCGCTCCGCGGGTGGAGTCAGGTTCCCATCCTCGTCGTTTCGGGCAGAAGTGGTGCCGCCGAAAAAGTCGACGCCCTGGACCGAGGCGCTGACGACTTCGTGACCAAACCGTTCTCAGTCGATGAGCTGCTCGCCCGAATCAGGGCGCTGACAAGACGAATCGCCCCGACCGACGACGAACCGGTGATCAGCTTCGGCGGCACCACCGTTGATCTCTCCGCACGCCACATCACCCGGCTCCGGGAGGGCGCGTCTGAACCGGTGCGCCTCACCCCCACCGAATGGCTGATCTTGGACGTTCTCCTGCGAAACCCTGGGCAGCTTGTCAGCAAATTGACCCTTCTGACAGCAGTGTGGGGCCCCCATCACACCAGCGATGCGGGCTATCTTCGCCTGTATATCGCCCAGCTGAGGAAGAAACTCGAGGCAAACCCGGCTAAGCCCCGCTACCTGCTGACCGAAGCCGGCATGGGTTACCGGTTCGCCCCCGATCCTGCCTAGCGTCAGACTTCGTGGGCCAGCTACCGTGCCTGCATCGCCCCGACGAAGGTGCGCAGCGGGGAGTCTGCGAGTCTTCCGATAGCCAAGGGGTCACGGCAGTCCGAACCAATGACATTCCACACCCTGACCTCCGCTGCTGTTTCGCTGGTGAAAGACGGACGCCGTTGCGGGGGAGTGGGTGACCAGAAGCATTTACGTTCACAGTTCTAAAGCCGCTGAGCGGGTACCGGAGCCTCACCGAACATTCGTCATGGCCGGTGAAGTCTCGGATCCTGGATACCTGTCATTTTTCGAGGTCAGTTGTCTTCGATGAGACCCGCCGCCCGAACGTGGTCCGAATGCATGCCGAACGAGTCGGCGATGCGAGGAACCCAGCACGCATCGTTGTGGCGACCCTCGGCGTAGACGGTCGAGGTGTGCTGCACGCCCTTATCGGTGAGGAGCGTGTCGAGGGTGCGGGCCGCTTCATCGAAGGCGTAGTCGTCGAATTTGCAGGAGGGATTCCCCATCGGGCATGATCACGATGGATTCGGCCAAACCGCCGGTTGTGTAGAGTCTGTCGAGTTTGGTGCCGAAATCACGCGGCTCCCATTCCCGGCTACCGCCGTTGAACCCGTGCAACAGGTAGACGACCGGGAATTTGCGGTTGGGCTCGGTGAAATACGAGGGCGGCAGGTACGTGACGTACTCGCGACGTGCATCCTCGGTTGTCGACTCTAGATAGTCGCGGAAGAAGCGGGACTGGTTGCCCAGCTCGGTCTTCGTGGCGCGGTCGACCGTGAGGAATTCTTGTGCGGTGGGCTGGAAGTCGAACGGCGCACCGTCACGCGTGCCGCTGATCGTTCTGTTGGTGTCGACGATCAGTTCACCCTTGGCGCTGCGGATGATCTCGACGCTCGCATCCCTCAGCGTGAGGGTCCCCGATTCGGCCATCCAATCCCGCAACTCCCGCTCGCGGCGATCCCGGTCCCGGCCGTTATGAAAGTAGTCATCCGAGATTGTCGCCACGTAGGCGTCCACGTTGCCGGCGGCGAGGGCGGATGTCTGCTTCGCCAGCATGTCCGTCACCCATTTGGTCGATGAGGGGTTGGCCGGCGGCCCGGAGATACCCAGCACATTCTCCCGGAGGGCGTCCTTCGAAAAAAGACCAATAGGCCCCTGGTACCAGCCACCGCCACCCGACATGTCGTAGACACGCACGGCGAGCGTGTTGCTCCCGCCGTACACCGGCGCGTCGGACGGCACGGGGTAGAAGCGCTGCTCAAACCACTGACTTTCGGCATCGGGTGGCAGCGAGCCTGAGCCTCCGATCCGGGTGCCGTTGAGATATACCTCATCGACGTCGTCCATGAAACCCATGGACGCCACAAGATTGTTGCCCTCAGCCTCGGCGGGTAGGTCGAAGGTGAGCCGGTACCAGCCATAACCGTCAACGTCGGCAAACTGCTCGCCGCCCCCGATCTGAGGCACCTCGGTGGCTGTCCAGGACGAGTCGTCGAAGGCCGGATCCGCCCAGGCGAGGTCATCGCCCAGGCTGAACTGCCACTGGCCCGACAAGTCCAGGTTGACCGTCGCAACAGATGTGGGGGAGGCCGCCGAAGCCGTGGTCGAGACCAGCAGCGGAATGAGGGCGATAGCCATGGCGGCCACGCTCGCGCTGAGAACTCGATGCGCGGACTGCCGTGCACGCCGAGGGGGATAAGTGTGATCCATGCTCTTGCGCGGCAGGGCAGGGAGGGATGAAGGCCGGATTCAGCCAGGCTGTTCTTCGCATGTTTTCTGCACACGACCATCCGTGCGCACGAAGAGGGAAGAACAGAGCCTGACTGATCCCCGCCTATGGAGGCTTGGTGTTAGACGGCCACCGCGCTGGCGAGGAGGGCCTCCGCCAGGTCCCCACTCACCGGCGAATACGCGGCGGCACCCGCTGTCGCGACCTCCTGGTCCTGTTCGATCGTTCCGGTGGATACGCCGATGGCGCCCATGATGTGGCCGTCGCGGACGAGCGGAATGCCGCCCGGGAAAACCGCGAGTCGGCCACCGTGGGCGTCGCTCAATCCGAAGATAGGCCCGCCGGGGCGGGTAGCGTCCTGCAGAGCATAGGTCTCGCACTGAAACGCGATGGAGGTGTAAGCCTTATTGGTGGCAATGGGAATGCTGCCGATGTTGGCGCCGTCCATGCGCACGTGCGCCTTCAAGTTCCCTCCGGCGTCCACGACGGCGATGTCCATCGGCTGCCCGATTTCCGTAGCCTTCGCGATGGCGGCGTCGATGACGCGCCGGGCTTCGTCCAGTGTGATGGTTTCGAGTACAGTTCCGGCTGCCATGAGGTTTCCTTTTCCGTTGGATTGTGACATTCGCTCAACATGTTCGGACCTTACTCAAACACGTGCCGCCCGTCGCTCAGAAGTAGTGGTTACCCCACCCGGCAATGCGGGTTTTCCCCCCTGTCTCTGCGGTCGCGGTACATCCACCCTTCGCTTTCACCGTTGCTGCGTCGTGGGACGTCGTGGATGGCCTCGTCCCGAATGCGGGATACCGGGCACGCAGAAACGCTGACTGTGGCCGTTATGGTGGGATTAGCGCCAACGACCAGCCGCAGAAGTCCTGACTGCGTGTTTCATCAAGGAGGATGGAAATGAGAAAGGCAGAGCGTGAGATCGCAGCCCTAATCCACAATCCGCACAGGAACCTCGCCGCGCCGACCCAGCCCGATTCGATCAGCGAACTGGCGCGTGATCTCGCCGGCCGGTTCGAGTTGCAGCCACTGCTGGGCCGGATCCTTCGCCACGCCGCATCCCTGTTGGGCTGTGAATCGGGCTCGATCTGCGTGGTGGATGAGGTCGCAGGCACGTACACGAAGAAGGTTGACCTCGGCGTCGGGTGCCAGCAGGGACAGACGTTCTCCTTGGCGGAGGGGTTGACCGGCCAGATCGTTCGCAGCCGATCGACAATCACCCTCGAGGCGTACGGCGAGGTCGAGTTCGGTCACATCCCCCCGAATGATCCGCGGTGGAACTGCGCGGTGATCGGTGTGCCCATCCACTGGGGCCAACAGATCGTGGGCGCATTCATCCTCTTCAGTCCCGACCAGTGCCGAGTGTTCACCCGGGAGGAGGCCAGGTTGGCTTGGCTTTTCGCGAGCCACGCGGCGGTCGCGATGATCAATTCCGACCTGCACTCGAAGGCCTCGATCAGAGAACGCGAGGTGGCGGTCGCCACCGAACGCGAGCGTGCTGTGCGCGACGTGCATGAGACAGTGGGCCGATCCTTGGCCGACCTGCTGCTCATCCTTGACCAGGCGGACAACGCCATTCGACGCGGCGACGTGCAGCACGCGGTGACAACGCACATCAGCAATGCCCGGACCATCGCACGCGACGCCCTCACAACGACGCGTCGGACGGTGCTCGGCATGGACCCGGCTCTGTCCGGCCGAACCCTGCACGATGCGATCGCGTCTGAGCTGTCGTGGGTTGAAGGGATGTGCGGCGCTGCGACCCGGCTGACCGTGATCGGAGACGTGCGCCCGCTTGCGCCGGAGGTCGCTCACCAAGCCTTCAAGATTGTGCAGGAGGCGCTCAGTAACGTGGTCTTCCACGCTCACGCGGCGACGGTGCGCATCGGGCTGATCTACGACCGTGGCGCCCTCGTGGTGGTCGTGGAAGACGATGGCCGGGGATTCGACCTTGCCGCTGTGCACGGTGACCATGCCACACTGCCCTCCCGCTGCCTCGGGCTGCACGATATGACCTCCCGCGCCACCCGCATCGGAGGCGCCGTACATATTGACACGACTCCGCGCTGGGGAACCCGGGTGCGGGCCACCCTGCCGAACAGCGCACCGTCACGAGACGCCACGGGCGCGTCGCGATGGGAGGTACTGATCGCCAACGACCATCCGGTGGTCAGCGCCGGCTTGGTCCGGTTGCTGAACTTGGCTGAGCCGGCGATTGCGGTGACAGCTGAGATCAGCTCTGCAGCCCAGCTGTTTGCCGCGTGCGAGCTGCTGCGCCCGGACGTCATTCTGATCGATCTGGACATGCTTCACCAGGATACGACCGGGGCATTGAGCCGGATTCGTGAGCTGGATCCCAGCGTCGCGATTGTGGTCCTCGCTGACAATCCCACCGCGGACCAGGTGCGCTCAGCGCGGCAGGCGGGCGTGCGTGGCTTTGTCGACCAACGTGCCGGCGGCGACACGATAGCCCGCGCGCTCGTGGCGGCCGGGCAAGGCCTGGCGCTCGTCGGGGGAGATGTCTTCGACCACCTGCTGGGTGTTTCTCTGAGTGAATCAGGTTCCGGAAACTTCACGAGCCGGGAGACGCAGGTGCGTTCCATGGTCGTGCGTGGCATGGCTGACAAGCAGATTGCCAGCGAACTGGGAATCTCGGTGAAGACGGTGGAGAAGCATGTGGGGTCGATGCTGCGAAAGACCGGGGCGAGCAACCGAACCATGCTTGCCGGTATGAACAACCGTGGAGCCGAGCCCGCGCATCCATGGGGACAGCTGCGCGGGGTGACGCGGAGCTGAGCGGTCAGCGACTGACGAGGTGCGTGTGGGGCAGGTCTCCGAATGCCACGTTCTGGGTGATGTCGAGAGTCAACGTGTCATTGCTGAAGTCGAGCGTGTACGTGCGCGAGAACGGCGTACCCACATTGTGGGCGCGCACGACCAGTGCGGCGGGGGAGAGCCACGCGCCGCTGGCCCAGACTCGGCCATCGTCGGATGCCACCCATTCGCCGTGGCCGAAGGCCAGCGGCCGGTCCACCCTGCCGCGGCTGATCGTGAGAAGTCCGGGTTCGAGCGTCGCTCCGGTCACCTGGGGATCGTCGAAGTCGAAGCGGATGCCGGCCACCCGGTTCATCGTCGGTGACGAGCGCTCGCCGAGGACGGTCGGCAGGGTGAGGGACGCCAGGGTTCCGCTGAGAGCGGTCTCTATCTCGGGGATCGGGTGGTCGGTGAAAGCAGGCAACAGGTGCTCCCAGACGAGGTCGAGGGCGCGCTGAGCGACCGGAAGAGCCGAGGTGAGCACGATCACGGCATCCTGTTCCGGCAGCACAAGGCAGAACTGGCCAAAGGCCCCGTCAGCGCGGTAGCCCGTGGGCCGGTTCCTCCAGAACTGATAGCCGTAGCCTTGACGTCCGTCGAGATCGTGCTCGGTGCCGGACGTCTCCACCTGGATCTCGGTGGCCTCGTCGATCCAGTCAGCCGGCACCAGTCGAGTGCCGTTCCACTCGCCGCGTTGCAGCAGCAGTTGGCCGAATGTCGCAAGCTGCTCGGTTGTGATGGACAGTCCCCAGCCGCCGGCGTCGATTCCGCGCGGGCAGGTCTGCCAGGTGGCACCGACAATGCCGAGCGGGTCGAACAGCCGCGGGGTGAGGTAGTCGAACAGGCGCTCTCCAGTGAGCCGCTGCAGGATCGCCGAGAGCAGGTAGCTTGCGCCGCTGTTGTAGACGTAGTGCGTGCCCGGTGCGAACTCGAGGGGTTGGGCGAGGATGGCTCGCGCCCAGTTGTCGCCGTGCGAGTCGTCGGCGAGCGACACCGTGTCGGTGGGGTGACCGGTGGTCATGGTGAGCAGGTGGCGCACAGTGAGCTGGGCCAGGTGCGGGTCGATCTGCGCGGGCAGGTCGTCGGGTAGCAGGTCGACGACGAGGTCTGCCAGCGTGAGGAGGCCCTCGCTGATGGCGAGCCCGACGGCCGTCGCGGTAAAGCTCTTGCTGACCGAGAACATGAGGTGCGGATGCACCGCCGCGTAGGGATCCCACCAGCCCTCGGCGACGACGCGGCCGTGTCGAACCAGGATGAGGCTGTGCAGGCTCTCGAGCTGCTCCTCCGCGGCGGCGACGAAATCGAGGATGGCAGCGGGGGAAATTCCCTCGGCTTCGGGAGTGCTGCGGGGGAGCAAAGTCATGGGTCAAGTCTGGCGTACCGGCGAATCTTCGCTGGGCAGATGGGGCTCCCTGGGAAAGAAAAGTGCCGGTCTATTTCTGATTCTCAACGGTCAATGCTTCGCTGCGCCACAGAGTCGGAGCGAAGCCGATTTCGGGGATATGCCCTGCCTGCTGCCGAAGGGAGAGATGCGGTCGCCAGATCACGGTTTTCCAACGGTCGGTGCGGAACGGGATTCCGGCGAGCGATGCGGACGGTGCGCCCCATAAGCTCATCACGATGACAACGACGACTCAGATACTCGCCCTGTATGACGCCCAACTTCGCTTGGTGGTGCCGCAACATCCTCCGGCCGGGCAGGAGTTCCAGAGCGATGGACGCGTGTTGCGGGTGACCGGGCAGCACCGCGGATTCATTGAGACAGCGCAGACTCTCAACGTTGAGGGCGCTGCGTTGGATCAGCTGATCCTCGAGAACCGTGACTTCTTCGCAAACCGGGGTGAGGCCGTGGAGTGGAAGACCAGAAGCCATGACCATCCTCGGGAAATCCCCCAGCGTTTGCAGGCGGCGGGCTTCATTCCCGAGGACCTCGAGACGGTCATGGTCGGCGATACCAAGCGGATGGCCGCCGGCGCGCCCCTTCCCGACAGCGTCGTGATTCGAACGGTCAATACCTCGGCTGACCTGGAGCGCATTGGCCGGATGGAAGCCACGGTGTGGGACGAGGATTTCAGCTGGCTGGCGAAAGACCTCCATGAACAGATGACAGCAGCCCCGGCGAACACCGTTGTCTTCGTCGCTGAAGCGGCCGGGCAGATCGTGTCTGCCGCCTGGATCACCTTCAAGGACGGCACGGACTTTGCCGGGCTGTGGGGAGGTTCGACGCTTTCGGAGTGGAGAGGACAAGGAATCTACACAGCTTTGGTGGCCCGGCGCGCCCAAGTGGCACACGACCGAGGTGTGAAGTATCTCCAGGTGGACGCATCCGACGACAGTGAACCCATCCTTCGCCGGCTCGGATTCAACGCCTTGACGACCACGACACCATATGTGTGGACTCCCGATCCAAACAAGTGATTCGTCCGGTGTGGTCTGAGCGGCAGAGGCAGGGCTGTGCCGCTGGTCACCGGGCCATGGAACGGGCGATGATTCGCCGCTGTCGCACGGGCATCAGCCGAACCAGGTGGTCGGCACGGATGGCGCGGCGGGTGATCACCAGGCGCTCCTTCCGCTTCTCGATGGCCTCGACGATCTGCCCGGCTGCAACATGGGGAGGCATCGTCAGCATGGCGCTGATCTGGTTTCTGGCCGCTGTCGCGGCGGCGAGGTTGTTCGAGCCGGCTGTTCCCAATCGGGCGTTCTTTGCGATATTAGTGGCGATGCCGCCTGGGTGTACCACCGTCACCCCGATTCCCGCCGGGATGAGCTCTGCTTGCAGGGCCAGGGTGAAACCACGGATGGCAAATTTGCTGGCCGAATACGATGCTTGGCCAGCCGGAGCGATGAGTCCGAAGAGGCTGGAGATGTTGGTGATATGACTGCCTCGGTTTGCGCGCAGGTCGGGGAGGAACTGCTTGACCAGGGCTACGGGTGACCGGAAGTTGATCGTCATGATCCAGTCGATGTCGGCCATGGATACGTCGTCGACCCGGCCGCCCAGGGCGACGCCGGCATTGTTGACGAGCAGCCCGATCCGGGGATGTGCGGTGCGAATCTCGGCGGCCAGCATGCCGAAGTCATCGATTTCAGCGAAATCCGCGTGATGTGCGGTCACGGTCAACTGCGGGTGGGCGGCAAGGATCTCGGCGACGACCCGCTCAAGGCCGGGGGAGTCCTGGTCGACCAGCGCCAGCGAACTGCCGCGTTCTGCCAGCAGGGCGGCCAGCGCTGCACCGATTCCGCTTGCGGCTCCGGTGACGATGGCGGTCTGCCCGACAAATGCGTACGGCTTCACGAGCGGCTCCCGGTGGGTATGGCTGTCACGGATCGGGCCAGGAAATCCTTGACCAGGGCGGCGAATTCATCGGGTCGCTCGATCTGAGGCATGTGGCCGGTCTTCTCGAACAGGTGTGATTCCGCGTGGGGAAAGGCGAGGCGGGCCGCGTTCAAGTGCACGCTCGGCAACACATGGTCGTGGTCGCCCCACATGACCAAGGTAGGAATATTCAGTTGAGTCAGGGCTTCGAGCAGGGCCGTGCGCCAGTGGGGTCGGACGCCGCGGAACGTCCCGAGATCGTTGGCGAGGTCGAGCAGCGTCTGGGAGTGCGCACGCCGCTGCGAGAGCGCGTAGGAGTGACTGACGCGCTGCTCGGTGACCAGAGCCTTGTCGTAGAACAGCGATTGCACCGTGCGTGCTGAGTTCTTTCGGTTGGGTTGCACGAGGGCCCTGCGGATGGGCTTGATGGTGAGGAGTCGAAGCACCACGGCGACCTCCTGTCCGAAGCCCGCACTGTTGGCGAGCACGAGTGCCGCGACCCGCTGGGGATGGCCGGCGGCGAAGGTCATGGCCACGGCGCCCCCGAGTGAGTTGCCGATGACGGTGACCGGCGCGGTGACGCCGACGGCATCGAGGAAGAGGGGGAGGATCGACGCCAAACGCGCCAGAGTCGCCGTGCCGGCCATCCGCTGGGAAAATCCGAAACCCGGCAGGTCCAGGCTGTAGACGGTGTGATGCTCGGCCAATCGCTCGTGCTGTTCGTTCCAGTCGTCGAGGCTCTGGCCGATTCCGTGCAGCGCCAGCACCGGAGTGCCGCACCCGGTCACTCGGAATCGCACGGTGAGCCCGGCCACGTCGATCATCGAGGTGCCGCTCAGGGCGAGAGGATTCTCCGGGAGCACCGGTTCCCCTCGGTGCCCGAAGCTCACATCCTTGTTCAGTCCGCCGAGTCGGAGCAGGGCGAAGTCCTGGAAGTAGTTCTGGCGCAGTCGCCATGGGGTGTGCTTGCCCTGCTTGGGCAACGTGTTCACGCTTCGTGTGATGTAACCGGCCTTCAGATCGATCAGCGAGGAGAGGGGCCCGGATCTTGCTGCTTCCGAGGCACGCGGGGTTACTGAATCAAAGCCGTGCCGGTCCATGTAGTTGAGCAGTCGGCACACGTACTGCGCAACCAGGTCGGCTTTGAGTGTCCACGAGGCGTTCGTATAGCCGATGGTGAGGGAAAAGTTCGGAACGTCGGAGAGCATCATTCCCTTGTAGGCAAGCGTCTGGGACACGTTGACCGCACGGCCATCGACCGACAAGGACATGCCACCGATGATCAAGAGGTTGAGTCCGGTTGCAGTCACGATGATGTCAGCGGGCAAGAACGCTTTCGACGCAAGCAGGATTCCTTCCGACGTGATGCGTTCTATCTTGTCGGTGACGATGTTCGCTGACCCTTTGCGGATCGCGCTGAAGAGGTCGGCATCCGGAATCGCACAGAGTCGTTGGTCCCACGGGTTGTAGGTGGGGGCGAGATGCATGTCGACATTGAAGTCGCGGGGAAGTCGCTCAACGGCAGCCTTGCGCAGCATCGACTTCATCAGCTCTGGCCGCCGACGGCTGAGCTGATAGGTGAACATGGAATAGAGGATGTTCTTGCCCCGCACCAACCCGTAGGCCAGCCGTGGCGGCAGCGCAGCGCGCAGGCGATCCGCAACTTTGTCCCGCGAGGGAACCGGGGCGATATATGAGGGCGAACGCTGCAGCATGGTGACGTGGCTGGCCTGTTTCGCGATCGTCGGCACGAGGGTGACAGCTGTCGCCCCACTGCCGATGATGACGACGCGCTTACCGGTGTAGTCCAGATCGGCGGGCCAGTGCTGGGGATGCACGATGGTACCGCCGAAATCGTCGGCTCCGGGAAAAGTCGGGGCGAAACCTTCGTCGTAGCGGTAATAGCCCGAACACACCGAGAGGAATGAGCAGGTGAACGTGGTGGCAGCGCCCGGCTCACCCGCATATTCGGCGGATGTCGTCGTGACCGCGGTAACCGTCCACTGCGCCGTTATGCTCGACCACTCGGCACGGAGAACCCGGGTGTTCAGCCGGATGTGCTGCTCCAGCTTCTCTTCGGCGACCGTGGCGTCGATGTAGGCGTGGATCGCATCGCCGTCAGCGATGGCTTTCGGGTCCGTCCACGGGCGGAACGAATAGCCCAGCGTGAACATATCCGAATCAGAGCGGATTCCGGGGTATCGAAAAAGGTCCCAGGTGCCGCCGACGGCACTTCGCGATTCAAGCACCACGAAGGACTTGTCGGGGCTGTCGCGCTTCAAATGGGTGGCGGCGCCGATGCCGCTGAGTCCGGCGCCGACGATCAAGACGTCCACATGTTCGGTCATGACGTCAGCGTATAGACACCATGTCTATTTATTCAACACTGTGTCGAAGATCTGTGCCTATAAGCTGTGCCCATGGCCCAGCGCGGACGCAGATCACCCCGGTTGTCCGGTGACGATCGCCATGAGGCGCTGCTGCAGACAACGGAACGACTGCTTGAGACTCGGCCGCTGGAAGACATATCCATCGAGGAGGTGGCCACGGGGGCGGGTATTTCCCGGTCCAACTTCTACTTCTACTTCGCCTCGAAGGAAGAGGCCCTGCTGGCTCTCCTGGATCGGGTGATCACGGAAGTCGAAGCGCAAGTGGCAGCGCTGCCTCGAGAATTCACCCGTGAGCCGGCCGCCGCGTGGCGCAAGTCGATCGGTGTGTTCGTCAACGTCTTCTCCGCCCACCGAGGAGTCTCGGTCGCCGCCATTGCGGCACGGCACCGCAGCGCCGAAGTGCTGGCACTCTGGTCGAGCTCGATGCAGACGTGGGTGGACTACTCCGCCATGGTCATCCTCGCCGAGCAGGCGCGGGGAGCCGCGCCAGCCGGGATATCGGCTCGTAATCTGGCGATCACCCTCACACTCATGAACGAGCGAGTGCTGATGGCGTCGTTGCGCGGAGAAAGTCTCGCCATCGATCACGCATCCGTGCTGGACGTATTGTCTGAAACCTGGTGCCGATCGATCTACGGCACCACGTCCGGAATGCTCACTACCGAGTGAGATGTGGCCCGCCCGGCAGCGCCAGCCGGGGTATGAGCATCCGTTAAGGCAATGGGCCGAGCCGGGCCAGTGTTCCGGCGAAGAGGGCATGGAGCAGGGGGATGGCGGAAACGGCCAACAGCACGGTGCCGACAAGGACATCGTCGGCGCGCAGCAGGATGCCGCCGATCAGCAGGGCAGCGAACAGGATTGCTGAAATGATCTGCCGTCCGGTTCGCTCGATGCTGATCAGTCGTCGCTCGACCCGCGGGGCCTGCACCGCGACCTTGCCCTCTTCGATCCGCGTCGTGAGGTTGTCGAGCCGCTGCGGCAAACGGGTCAGGATGCCCGCAACCGACAGCGCTTGCTTTCCAATCGCCGTCGCGAAGTTGCCGCCCTCGGCTCGGATCAGCTGGGCCGAATACGGCTCGACAGCATTCCAGATGTTGAACGCGGGGTCCAGCGAACTGCACATTCCCGAGGTCAATGACATGGCGCGCACGATGAGCAGGAAGTTTTCTGGCAGTTGGAACGGCAGTGTGCGCACCACGTCGGCAAACTCGATCGCGAAGGCGCGGAATTCTCGTGGGTCCACGTCCTGCAACTCGGCGAAGCCCATTCCGCCGAAGCGCTCGAAGAGCTTCGTCATCGCCCGTTCCAGCTCAGCCGTATCGGCCGACGGCAGGAGCACGCCCACCTCACGGATGCCGTCCACCATGCCCTTGCCATCTCGCGAGGCGGCGGCGATGAAGAGCTTGCGAAGTCCCCGACGCAAGGCATCGGGCACTTCGCCCATCATTCCGAAGTCGATGAAGGTGAACTTCCAGTTCCGGTTGCCGTCCGCCTGAAGTCCATCGCCACTGAGCGGGGTGACGAAAATGTTCCCCGGGTGCGGGTCGGCGTGGAAGTATCCGTAGAGGAACAGCTGGTCGAACATGACGGCGGCGAAGTCGGTGGCAACGTCGGCGGGGTCGATTCCGGCCGCCGTCAACGCCTCGATATCGTTGATCTTGATGGCGGTGACATCCTGCTGGGTCAGCACCCGTCGGGTTGAGCGCTCCCACACCACGTCGGGAACGCTGACCCGGGCATCATCGGCGAAGTCCTTGCCGAAACGCTCGCCGTTTTCCGCCTCGTGCAGGTAGTCGATCTCCTCGAGACTGGTGAGCCCGAATTCTTCGACGAGGGCTGGCATGTCGACCCGATCCGAGACGAGGCGCACGTGGCTGAGCCAACCCGCCACCCGGCGCAGGGCGCTCAGGTCGACATCGACGATCGTGCTGATGTCAGGCCGTTGGATCTTCACGACCACGTCGCGCAGGCCCGTCTCAAGCGCATCCGCTTCCGAGAGCCGCGCGCGGTGCACCTGTCCTAAGGATGCTGCCGCGAGCGGGACCGGATCGATGAACGAAAACGCGCATTCAAGCGTGACACCGAGCTCCGCTTCGGCCAGCGCGCGGATCTGCGCGAACGGAACCGGCGGAACCTCGTCCTGCAGGCCCTCGAGTTCTTTGGTGATCTCCGGTGGCAACACGTCAAGACGTGATGACATGAATTGTCCGACTTTGATCATGAGGCCGCCGAGGTCGACAGCGAGTACGTGGAAGCGCTGAGCGATGCGCTGCAGCCGCGCCGACCTGTTGCGTGCTGACACCCGGGCAAGCCCGACGCGGGGGAGAAACAGTTCGTACCACCACGTCTGCACGAGATAGCGGGCGGCAAACCGCAGGATTCTGCGGGAGCGGGCACGCATGTTCCCGGTATCGGTCATCTGATCTCCTTGATGCCGACGTGTTGCGGGCACTCGGTCAGTCTTGGGCGAGGATGGTATAAAGCTTACGCCGCGCCTCATCGAGTACGGCAATGGCCTGTTTCACCTGTTCCGGGTTGCCGGAGCGTCCGACCTGCGCGGCAGCCTGTGCCAGGTCGATGCCGGCCTTGGGCAGGGCGGTCGCTCGACCGCTGTCCTGAGTGGTCTGCGCCTCCCACGGTGCGGGCTGATCTGCTGCGGCGTCCGCGATCAGTCGTCCTTCGTCCGTCAAGGAGTATGTCTTGCGACCGTTGGACTCCTCGGAGCTGATGATCCCCTCGTCGGCGAGCAACTGCAGGGTGGGGTAGACCGAGCCCGGGCTCGGCTTCCAAGCGCCGCCACTGCGTTCCTCGATCTCATGGATGATCTGATAGCCGTGCATCGGCTTCTCAGCCAGCAGGGCGAGCACGGCGGCGCGCACATCGCCGCGTCCCATTCGGGTTCCGGCCTTGCGTTCGAACTGTCCGCGCAGCTGGTCCATCGCTTCCCACATCGCGGTGCCTGGCCAGCCTTCGCCGGCTCCGTTCCGGCGTCCGCCGTATCCACCGCTCTTATTTGAATTGTTCACAATGTCCTCCTCAACGCCATTCCCAGACGGGCTCGGCGATACTTAACGATATATCGTTAAGCGGTCGTCGATGGCTGATCTTCGTGCTTACACCGGAAGTCGCAGCGGCTTCACAGCCGATTGGCAGCGGCAGCGCTCCGTTCTCGGTGCACTCCGTGCGTCATTGCACTTAGTGTAAATATGTGACCGTTCAGACCCTCGTCCCCGATCGGCGAGCCGCTCTCAAGGCTCGATACCGTGAGGCGATTCTAGATGCCGCCGACTCCCTCATCCGCGAGCGAGGCAAGCCGCGTTTCAGCGTGGAAGAGCTTTCAGAGCGTGCCGACGTGTCACGTCGAACGGTCTTCAATCATTTTTCCTCGCTCGATGACGTGATCATCATCACATGCACACGCGTGCTGAGCCGAGTGGTCGACGAGTTCCGAGCCGCCACGGCAGCCACTCCGGTGGGGGACGGCACCCTGGTGACGCTGTTCAGCGACATCACGTCAGCGGTGCGGGACATCGACCTGCCGACCGTTGTCGCGTATCTGTGGGGCGTGCTCGGTGACGACAGCCAGGATGGCCGGTCCCAGCATCCGCTTGATGAGGTCTTCACCCGTGCCACCGACCGGCTCTCGCTGGAGATCGCCGATCGCAACAGCGAGATTGAGGCTTTCGAAGTGGCGGTCCTCGTGAGCTCGCTGATGAACGGCGTCGCCGTGGTGTCCGCGCACTGGATAGCGCTCACCGGCGCAACCCTCGACGACGCCTCCCGCGCTGTCTGGGATGACCTGCTGGACCGCCTCATCGTCACCATCCGCGCCGGGTATTCCCCGACCACCTGATCCATCCTGCCCCCATAACCTCATCACCCCGGAAGAATCGGACGATCATGGCAACTCTTCTCTATCGACTCGGTCGATTCTCAGCCCGGCGGGCCTGGCTGGTCATCGTGTCCTGGGTAGCGATGCTGGCCCTGGCCGGTGGCGCCTTTGCGCTGTTCGGCGGCACGCTGAGCTCTGCCGTCAGTATTCCCGGCACCCCGACACAAGCGGTGGCCGATGAGCTGTCCGCGAAGTTCCCGGCCGCCAGCGGGGGTCGTGGCACTGTGCTGTTCACCACCGCGAACGATTCTGCGTTCACAGCGAGTCAAAAGACGGCCATCGGGGGCTTGCTCACCGGCGTCATCGCCCTCGAAGACGTCAAGGCCACCACGAACCCCTTCGACACGCAGGCTCAGATCGACAGCCAAGCCGTCAAGATCGCCGCGGGTCGCGCGCAGATCACCGACGGTGTCGCGCAGCTCGATGCGGGACAGCGCGCGCTCGACGCGGCAAAGGCCGGGATAGTGAGCGGCCAATCTCAGTTGGATGCGGCCAAGGCCCAGGCCCAAGCGGCAGGGCAGGCCGCGCAGGCCCAGGCCCAGTTCGACGCCCAGCAAGCTCAGCTCACTGCCGGCGCGGCCCAGACCGCAGCCGAGCAGACCACCATCGACCAGGGGAGAGCCACCCTCACCACGCAGAGGTCAGCGCTCGAGCAGGGCTCAAACCTCTTGGATCTGGCAGCGAAGATCCGCCTGGTCTCCACCGATCAGACCACCGCGGTAGCCAGCATCCAGTTCGACAAATCGCTCAACCTGGTGCCCGCGGCGGCAAAAACAGCCCTCGTCAGCGCGTTGAATGATGCTGCTATTGACGGCGTGAATGTAGAGGTGTCCAACGACATCGCATCGAGCATCCCCGAAATTTTGGGCCCGGGCGAGATCGGTGGCGTGATCTTCGCCGCCGTGGTCCTGTTCGTGATGCTCGGCACGCTGATCGGCGCGAGCCTGCCCCTGATCAATGCCCTGATCGGCGTCGCCGTCGGCGTCCTCGCCTCGCTGGCCTTGTCCGGCAGCGTCACCATGCTGTCCGTCACACCGGTTTTGGGAGTGATGCTCGGCCTGGCCGTGGGCATCGACTACTCCCTCTTCATCCTCAACCGACACCGGGTCCAGCTGCGAAACGGCGTTGCGCTTGATGAGTCCATCGGACTGGCCAACGGCACATCGGGTAACGCCGTTGTCTTCGCCGGTTCCACGGTGCTGATCGCACTGCTCGCACTCAATCTCACCGGCGTGCCGTTCCTCGGGCTCATGGGCACTGTCGGTGCCGTGTGCGTGCTGATGGCCATCCTGATCGCCATCACTCTCACGCCGGCCCTGCTCCGCCTGGTCGGCATCCGAGTGCTCACGAAGAAGGCGCGTGCGCGGATCGGCAAGAGAAACAATCGATCCAGCGTGCCGAGCAAGCCGATGAACACCGGGCGGGCCGTGGTCACGGCGGTCGCCGGCATCGCCGTGCTGCTGGTTGTTGCGCTCCCTGCACTGACGATGCGCCTCGGCTTGCCCGCCGGTTCCTCCGAACCTCTCAATTCCAGCGCGTACAAGGCCTACAAACTCACTGACGACAAGTTCGGCGCGGGTGTCAACGGCCCGCTCATCGTCGTCGCTGACTTGGCGCAGGCAGTCTCTGCCGACACACTCGTCTCCGAGCAGGTGCGTATCGGCATCCTGCTGAAGGCGGAGAAGAACGTTGTCGCCGTCGCCCCCATCGGCGCATCGGATGATGAGATGCTGCTGGCATTCCAGGTGGTTCCGGTGGGCGGACCCACGAGTGTTTCAACCGAGCAACTCGTGCGTGACTTGCGCGGGCTCGACATATCCGGGGTCACCTCGCTCGGCGTGGCCGGGAACGCTTCCGGAAACATCGATGTGAGTGAAAAACTGGCAACGGCTCTGCCGTTGTATCTGCTCGTCGTCGTGGGGCTCTCGCTGCTGATCCTGATCTTCGTCTTCCGCTCGATTCTCGTGCCCGTCACCGCCACACTCGGATTCGTGCTGTCGTTGTTCGCCTCCTTCGGTGCCATCACTGCGGTCTTCCAATGGGGCTGGCTGCCAGCAGTCTTCGGCATCCACGACCCGGGGCCTATTCTGAGCTTCCTGCCCATCCTGGTGGTCGGGATCCTCTTCGGACTTGCGATGGACTACCAACTGTTTCTTGTCAGCGGGATGCGGGAGGCGTACGTGCACGGAGCACCCGCCCGCCTTGCCGTTCAACGAGGACTGCATGCCGGTCGCACGGTGGTCATTGCCGCGGCGTTGATCATGACCTCCGTCTTCTCCGGCTTCGTCTTCTCGAACTCGGTGATGATCCAATCCATCGGTTACGGCCTCGCCGCCGGTGTGCTCCTCGATGCCTTCGTCGTTCGGCTGCTGATCATCCCCGCGGTCATGCACCTACTCGGTGATGCGGCGTGGTGGATGCCGAAATGGCTTGACCGTATCCTGCCCAATGTCGATGTGGAGGGCGCGTCCCTTGAGCGATCTCACCCCGTCGTCGCCGCGGGGGAATCGGAACCCGAACGTGTGAGCTCGCCGGTTGGCTAGTGCGCTCGGGCGTGTGCCGGTACCTATGGCTTAGGTCCTTTCCGTTCGGGAAAGGTCAGTTCTCATACCCAAACGGGGCTATGTAGACAAACCGTTCTATGATTAGGCCTAAGTCCTTGTCACCGAGTTGGGGTGGGGCCGAATCGAACTCAGTTCTGCGTAGCAAGCTCATCCAGGCCAGGGCCTCGAATGAACCGAGAGGCACCTCCCTTGGACAGATTCCGGATATCCACCCTCGCCGTGCTCGTGGCGTTGGTCGGTTCGGTGCTACCGGCAAGTTCCTTTGCTGCGAACGCGGGACCGGTTACCGTTCCGCCGCCAACGGTCATCGAGTTCGGTGACGACACAGTCTCGGTGCCGGAGGCTTTCCACGTTCAGGCGAAGAGCCCGTCAGCGGGGATCTCCGACACCGTATCGCCGGTTGCTCACACGATCAACGTGGCTGTGGTCACACCAGCGGGAACGAGCGCACCGACCGT
>Ga0209023_10001632_pt1 | contig 29621 bp, 21 predicted proteins | sample LakOneMetagenome_FD_187468 | JGI IMG/M metagenome (GOLD analysis project Ga0209023, IMG submission 187468) | Freshwater and sediment microbial communities from Lake Erie, Canada (SPAdes) (version 2) | ecosystem: Environmental > Aquatic > Freshwater > Lentic | place: Lake Erie, Canada...
AAGGTAAATTGGCCAGCCAGTCGTGCACATTCATGCGGTTGCAACCGCCGGTGGAACAATTTCCGTGGCTCTGGCAGCCTGATGGCGCCCCGTCTTTAGATGTTCCGCAACTTCCACATCCCATATAGAGAAGAATTAAAAATTAAAAATTAGGAATGAAGAATTATGAGCCGGGCGGGAGAATTACTATTATACTTCGGTGGCGTCGCTCTCGATAGCTATCGGGACTTGTGCTTAATCTCTGTTTGGCAGGTAAAATTCCGTACTTCGACTTTGTTCAGTACTGGTATGCCGTACAAGTGAGTGACACAACGATGCCTGGTATTGTTGAAAATGCTGGTATCAAAATATATAATACACGAATATCAACTCAAATCAGTAATTCCTGTACCACAGGCCAAATTCCTCAATTCACCAAAATTAACGATTTGTTGTTAATAATATGATACAATCGTATGGAAAGGGCGTGAAAGAGCATTTTGGCGTTGGCATTCCGTTCAATATAATAGCTGGCCTTGTCTAATTCGGTGATGATGGCCTCCTGTTGTTCGATGGAACAGATCTTATTTAAGCGGATGGCAAAATCGTGGTCGGTCGTCCGTGGTCCGTCGTCTGTGTCTCCAATTGCCCTTATTCGAATGGCCTGTTCCAGCAGGTGAATGAAATATTTGAGGAATTGTTTTTGTTTTTCCCGGCCCAGCTTGGCCGTATCATCGATCCATTTTACCTGGGCAACGGGCCCGGTGCGGATGACGGCATTAAGCCATTCCCGGAGCATGGCTTCCCAATCATCATCGGCGTGCTGTAACAATTGCAATGCCTCCCGGAAATTACCTTCTGTAACAGCAGCCACCTGCCGGGCTTTTTCCATGTTCACGCCTTCTTTTAATTCCAGTGCTGCTTCCACATCCTGTTTATTGAGTGACGGGACTTTTACCAGCTGTGTACGGGAGATGATAGTAGGTAATATCAACTCTTCATTTTCGGCAACCAGGATGAACAAGGTATTTGGCGGCGGCTCTTCGATGAGCTTTAAAAGTTTGTTGCCTTCCTTGCCTAAGAATTCGGGCAGCCACATGATGAGGATCTTGTATTCGCTCTCAAAACTTTTGAGGTTGAGTTTGCGGATGATGTCGTTGCACTCATGTGCGGTGATGTTTCCCTGTTTGTTCTCGGCGCCGATGAATTGCAGCCAGTCGTACACATTGCCATACGGAGTGGTTGCGATGAACTCCCGCCACTCTTTTATATAATCGGTGCTGATGGGTTTGTCGCCCGGCTTTCTTGGAATAACGGGATAAGAGAAATGTATATCAGGATGAATGAGGTCGTTGGCTTTTTTGCAGGAAGGGCAGGAGCCGCAGGAGTCTGTTTGAGGTTTGAGGTTTGAGGTTTGAGGTTCGTGGTCTCCAAATAAAGAAGGCTCTGTGGCGGATTGTTTGCCGTTCACTTTTTCGCAGGTGATGTATTGTGCAAATGCCAGTGCCAGTTGCAGGGTACCGCTTCCTTCCTTGCCTAAGAATAACAGGGCATGGCTCAGCCGGTTGTGCTGTACCATTTGAACCAGTTGTTCCCTGGTTTCTTTTTGCCCGGTGATGGATTGGAATTGCATGGCTGCAAAGATAGTGATGTGGGCTGAGTTGGAAACTCTGAACCAGCGCATCCCGGTCAGAGACCGGGACGAGGTGCAAAATAAAAACATCCGGTCTTAAACAAGACCGGATGTTTTTATTGACCAAATAATGTTATTATAATTTAGATATTATCTCTTCGCTCATCGGTTTCACTTTGCTTGTAAAATGTTCAAGCAGTTTTCCGTTCTCATCCAATAAAAATTTGTTGAAGTTCCAGGTAATGCGTGCATCCAGTACGCCGTTCTCTTCTTTATTACAAAGCCAGTGATAGATAGCGGCGGTGTTCTTTCCTTTTACAGATATTTTAGCTGCCATGGGAAACGTAACGCCGTAATTCTTTTTGCAGAACTCGCTGATGGTTGCATTGCTCCCGGGTTCCTGGGAAAAGAAGTTGTTGGCAGGAAAACCAACGACCACCAGTTTGTCTTTATACTTCTCGTATAATTGTTCCAGCCCTTCGTATTGCGGAGTGAAGCCGCATTTGCTGGCGGTGTTCACGATCAGTATCTTTTTCCCCTTAAATGCAGAAAAGTCGATGGTATCTCCATTCAGCCCTTCCACTTTAAAATCGTAGATGGACCTGGTCTGTTGGGGAAAGCAGGCAAGGCTGCCGCCGCAAGAAAAAAGTAATATAGCAAACAGCCTTACCATATAATTATAATTTACTGGTGATCTCTTCGCTCATGGGAGTAACCTTACTGGGGAAGTAGTAAAGTAAATTTCCTTTTTCATCCAGCAGGAACTTGCCAAAATTCCATTTGATCTCTGCATCCAGAACACCGTTCTCTGCTTTGTTGCAAAGCCACTGATAAATGGGTGCCATATCATCTCCCTTAACAGAAATCTTGGCTGCCATGGGGAATGTAACGCCGTAATTTTTTTTGCAGAATTCTTTTATCTCGGTATTGGTGCCGGGCTCCTGTCCGCCAAAATTATTGGCCGGGAAACCAACGATCACCAATCTGTCTTTGTATTTTTCATACAATTGCTCCAGCCCTTCGTATTGCGGTGTGTAGCCACATTTGCTGGCGGTGTTTACTATGAGTATTTTTTTGCCCTTGAATTTTGAGAAATCAATTGTCCCTCCTTCCAGTCCTTCCACTTTAAAATCGTAGATGGATTTTGCAACGGGATTGGTTTGCGGAGAAGGCGTTACAGCAGGAGTATTTGTTTGCACGCTGCTGAAAAGAAAGGCAACCGTAACTGCCAGTAATTTGATCATGATAAATAGTTTTAATTATAACGAATGAAAATTCCTTTTGTTCAGGTTAAGTGATCTTTAAGGGGAATTAAAATTAAGCAATTCTCTGGCAGCAATAAAGGTTGATTGATGAGCGGCTATTGTTTTTCATAACAACCCAGGTCGGGCAGGCCCACATTCCGGTTCTTGTCGTCCAGGTCTTTGGGAAAACCGGTTGCTGTGCCGGCATTTATGCCCGGCGCTGTTGAATTTTTTGTCACCCGGAAATCGAATATTCTTTTCACCACATCAATGCTGTCGAATGAGGGGTTTTGGTTTTTAATATTGGCTGTGAGGGTGCTGTTGCCCGGGTCATTTAAAGCCCGGTAAAGATTTTTTTCAAACAAGACATTGAAGGCATTTGCTCCCTGTTTATTCACCACTATTTCATCAGTTACGATGCCGCCTTCATCTCCCCAGAAAATATTATTCCGGAAAACAGCATTCAGGTCGGCGGTAACAGTAGCCCCGTTTTGAAAGGCAAAATTATTTACATTCAGCACCGGGTTCTTGTGCAGCATGTAATTGTTTGAATAGGCGGCCACGGTGCAATGTGTAAAATTATAACTGCCCCCATAGGTTAAAATGATATTACTGCCGCAGTTACTTACGAGACTGTTATCGGCAAGCAGTGTTGTGTTCACACAAAAAATACCCACATCATACGCATTATCAACAATGCTCTGGTGCAATACCAGTTTGGGATTTGCATTGATGGAAGGTTTCTCCACCACAATGGCCTGGTAGGCATTTTTCACAACTGCAAAGGTCATTGTGTTGTCTTTGCTGCTGCCGCGGAAGTAAATGCCCGGCCAGCTGGCAGGCAGGTCTTTGTAAACATCATCCAGCCGGTCGCCGGTAAATACCACGTTATCTGTTTTGGTTCCGGTAACGGTTAATTTTCCATCTACAATAAAGGGAGCATCTGCATGCGAATATATCCGGCATCCGGGTTGAATGGTTAACGAGGCGGTGGTATCGATCCGGATGCTGCCGAGGATCACATAGGGCAGGTTGTTAGTCCATACCACATTGCCTGTGATCACCCGGTTGCTTAAGAAGTTGGCGTTTTGTCCATACGCCTGCAACTGAACGAAACGGTTGTTACCATTGTAATTAATAAGAATGCTGTCGCTGACTATAAACGGAAGGTTGGTTGCATTGGGATTGATGGTAACCGATACGAACACGTAAATGCTGTCGTTGGCTTCAATGACCAGGTTATTTGCTTCGCTGGTTGCCATGCCATCCACGTTCATTTTAAAAGAAGAGCCGGCGCCTCCCATCAGTGTTACTTTATCAAGCCGGAGTTTTTGATTATTCTCGTTGATGATCTTAAAGGATTTAGTAATGGAGCCCGTGGTTGTAAAAACGGTATCGTATTTTAAGGTATCGGTGGTAATGTGAAGCAATGCATCAGCGCTGCTGATGAATGTATCTTTTTTGCAGGAAGCTAAAAAAAGGCAAAAGGCAAAAATGAAAAAGCAAAAGACCAGATTCCATTTCTTCATAGCTCAAATTTATGCTTATTTAGCTGCATAGGCCAATGTAGCCATACTGAGTTTAATATTTTCCTGTTGCAGAATTATAGCGCCACATGCTTCCAATGTAGCTCCGGTGGTAATCACGTCATCCACGAGCAACAGGTGTTTGTTTTTTAATTCCTCCGGCCTGGCAACTTTAAAACTCCCGCTTACATTTTCCCATCGTTCGGTACGGTGTTTACGGGTCTGTGTTTCGGTGGCGTGACTGCGTACCACGGCAGTATTTAAAACAGGAATATTCATTACGGAAGATATGCCATTGCAAATAACCGCTGCCTGGTTATAGCCCCGTTTACGTTCTTTATCTGCATAAAGAGGTAAGGGGATCAGTGCATCGATACCGGTAAAGCGGTTGCTGTTGAGAAGGCTTCTGCCCATCAGTTCACCCAGGTAAAAACCGATCCCGGTATCGCCTTTGTATTTAAGCTGATGAATCAGATGCTGTATTAAAAACTCCTTTTCGAAATAAAATTCGCTGTGCCCTGTCTCTATGCGAAGCCTTCCCCAAAAATGTTTTTCGATCGGGTTGTTTGCAAGACCGGCAAAATTTGTATGCGGTAATGCATGGATGCAGCGCAGGCACAGGAGATTGTCTTCACTTACAAGGTCGGAACCACAGCCGGTACATACGTGCGGATAGAAAAGATGCAGGGCACTGCCGGCGATATTTTTAATGGTTTCGATCATCACCATGATTTGCCATATCAAGTTAAAACAAATACTGGTATAATTCCTCCACCTTACTAAGCGGAACTACTTCAATGTTGAATTTTGATTTGCCGGATTGCTTATGCGAAAGATTATACTTGCTGACAATGATCTTTTCGAAGCCTAATTTCTCTGCTTCGGCAATGCGTTGTTCGATCCGGTTAACAGCTCTTATTTCCCCACTCAGGCCAACTTCCCCGGCAAAACAATATTTCTGGTTGATGGGAATATCTTCATAACTGCTCAGCAGGGCACTCACAATAGCAAGGTCAATAGAAGGGTCTTCTGCTTTTAATCCGCCGGCAATATTTATAAATACGTCTTTAACCCCAAAATGAAACCCACCTCTTTTTTCCAGTACGGCTAATAATAGCTGCAGGCGCCTGAGGTCAAAGCCACTTACTGTCCGTTGGGGGGTTCCATAAACACTTTGGGTTACCAATGCCTGCCCTTCAATTAACAAGGGCCGGAGTCCTTCCATGGTTGCTGCAATGGCAATACCGCTTAGTTGTTCTTCTTTTTGTGTGATCAGGATCTCGGAAGGATTGCTTACTGCCCGCATGCCGGTATCGGTCATTTCATAGATACCAAGCTCAGCCGTAGAGCCAAAGCGGTTCTTGAGTGTACGTAATATACGGTAGGTATAATGCCGGTCGCCTTCAAACTGCAGTACGGTATCTACCATGTGTTCTAATATCTTGGGACCAGCAATGGTCCCATCCTTGGTTATATGGCCGATCAGGAACACAGGCGTATTTGTTTCTTTGGCAAAGCGCTGAAGCTCTGCCGCACATTCCCGTATCTGGCTTATACTGCCGGGGCTGCTTTCAACAAAAGGTGATTGAAGTGTCTGTATGGAATCTACAATTACAAGCTGGGGCTTTAGTTTCTTTATCTCCTGGAAAATAGTTTGTGTACTGGTTTCGGTGAGCAGGTAAAAATTCTCACTTTTAAATCCAATGCGGTCTGCCCTCATTTTTATCTGTTGTTCACTTTCTTCACCACTTATATATAATGTAACAATGTCTGTTAGTTGTAAACCATTTTGCAGGAACAAGGTTGATTTACCAATGCCTGGTTCTCCGGCAACCAAAACAATACTGCCTAAAACAATGCCGCCTCCCAATACACGGTTTAATTCTGCATCGGTTGTGATGATCCTTTTTTCCTCCGCACTGCTTACATCATTAATGGAAATGGTTTTCAGTTTCCCGGTACCGGAATAATCCTGCCAGAGGTCCTTCTCTTTTTTGTCGGATCCTTTAATAATTATTTCCTCTACAAATGTGTTCCAGTTATTGCACGACGGACATTTACCCAGCCACTTGGCACTTTCGTAACCACAGTTCTGACAAAAAAAAGCTGATTTGGTTTTGCTCATGCCATAAATGTAAACTGGAAAAAGAAAAAGGAAAAATCAATTAAACGGATCTGTTCATCCCGGGGCATACCAAAGAGGTTAAACCGGCGAAAGAAGTTATGCAGGATTTTATCTTGCTAAAATGCAAATCGGCTAGTTGCTGCAAAGTAAAAGGGTCAACATTTCTGCTGACCCTTTGTACTTACTAACCCATTAAATTCTGTTGCTAAATTACAAATTGCCCCCACATAAAAAAATAAATTTTGGCCGATGTTGATAAGTTATTGGCAAAACTAACTGCATAGTGTAAACTACAAACACCCCCATAATATATTTGATAACCAACTGTTTAAGTGACGCTTTCTATCCTGGTTTTCTGGTTGGTTACTACGGGAAGAAAAATATTTTTTTTAAAATATTTGGTTTATAAAATAAACTACTTTACGTTTGTGTCAAAATTAGAGAGATGAAAAGGGTACTTGCTTTAATCATATTATTGAGCAGTTTAGGTTCAAAAGCCCAAACCAGGATTTCGGGTAAAATTTCTGATACAAAGGGGAAACCACTGGGAGGCGTAAGCATTACTTTGAAGAATACCTATGACGGATCTACCACTGATTCGTTGGGAAAATTCTCTTTTACGACTGCTGAAAAAGGGAAACAGGTTGTAGAAGCCTCCATAATCGGGTACAGGCCATTTGAAGAGGAAGTCAGCCTGACTTCGAATGAATTGACATTAAATATTTCCTTAAAGGAATTGGTAACCGAGCTGAAAGCGGTGGTAATATCTGCCGGTGCATTTGTTGCCAGCGATAAAAACAAGGGGGCAGTTTTGAATGCCATTGATATTGTAACCACCCCAAGCGCCAACGGCGATGTTACCAGCGCTTTTAAAACATTGCCGGGCACCCAGCAGGTTGGCGAGAGTGAGGGATTGTTTGTTCGGGGTGGTTCGGCAACAGAAAGTAAAATATACATGGATGGGAACCTGGTCAATAACTTCTTTTACAGCAGCACACCGGGCATCGCAACGAGAGGCCGGTTCAATCCATTTCTTTTTAAAGGAACTGTTTTTAGCTCGGGAGGTTACTCCGCATTATACGGGCAGGCGCTTTCTTCCGCATTGATCTTAGAGAGTAAGGATCTCCCTGACAAAACAGAAGCTGACCTGGCTATTTCTGTAATTGGCCTGGGTGGCGGTATACAGCATCTTGCAAAAGATAAAAGATCATCCTGGGGTGTTTCGTATAATTACACCAACCTCTGGCTGGCATTTAAGTTCAATAAATACAAACAGGATTTTTATGAGATACCGGTTTATCACCAGGGAGATGCCAACTTCAGGATAAAGACCAAAACAGGCGGTATGATAAAATACTACGGCTATATCAGCGCCAATAAAACGGGATTCAGAAACCCCGACATAGATTCAGCGGTTTTAAAAGATGCATTTGCCATTGAAAACCTGAATACCTACCAGAACATTAACTGGAAAGATAACATAGGCAACGGCTGGAGGATCAATACCGGTATCAGCTACAGTACCAACAAAGATGATATCCTGAATGAACTGGAAGATGCCAACAACCAGAAACAGGTCATCACTAACCCTTCTTTTTATGCGTTCAAAAATTTTACACTCAATAACCGGGCGCAATACGCACAGGCCAGGGTTGTGGTGGAGAAAAAAATGAACGGACTCAACACCCTTCGTTTTGGCAGCGACTACTTTTATAGTAATGAAAAAACAACATACACTTTATACAACGGTACCAGGTTTTCCGAGACGGTAAAGGATAATATGGAATCGGTATTTGCTGAAGCTGATATTTATCTTACCAACAGCCTCGCTGCAAAGGTTGGAAGCAGGCTGGAGCATTCTGATGTGATCAGCAAATGGAATATTGCACCACGGCTTTCTGTGGCTTATAAGTTTGCGGATAACAGCCAGGCTTCTTTTGCGTACGGTCTTTTTTATCAAAACCCCGAAAGAAAATATTTACCTGCTGCAGCAAGCCTTAATTATTCAAGAGCGGCCCATTACATTTTGCAATACCAAAAGCTGAGCAGCCAACGAACCTTCCGGATAGAGGCTTTTTATAAAAAGTACAGCGACCTGTATAAAACCTCTGTTGATATAACCGGCAGGGAAACTGCTGCCAATAATAATGGCTACGGCGATGCAAAAGGTGTGGAATTATTCTGGCGGGATAAAAAGACCTTTAAGAATGTTGACTACTGGGTCTCTTATTCTTACCTGGATACAAAAAGGGATTTTCTGAATTATCCCCGGGCCATCACCCCATCCTTTGCAGCAAACCATACGGCTGCCCTTGTTGTAAAGAAATTTGTTTTGCCCTGGAAAACAGGTTTTAACCTCAGCTACAATTTTGCAACCGGCCGTCCTTATTACCGCATTGCGTATGACAACGCACAAAGCAAATATGTCATCAGCGATGCCGGAAAAACCATCAACTACAACAGCATGAGCTTTAGTATAAACTATCTTCCTAATCTTGGTAAGACAAACCCCAAGGTTTTTACTGTCTGGGTCCTGGGAATAAACAATGTGCTTGGCCAGAACCAGGTGTTCAACTATAATTACAGCAACGACGGGAACCGGAAAGTAGCGGTAACACCGCCATCCAAACGGTTTATCTTTATCGGTTGCTTCCTCAGTTTTGGTATAGACAGAACACAGGATGCCATTAATAATAATTTATAAAGACCGGCAACGTATACCTGGTAATATGAACTATAGCTATCTTAAATTAATACACCTTGCAGCGGTAATGTTATTTCTTGGAAATATCATTACAGGACTTTTCTGGATGTCTTTTGCAGTAAAAACAAAGGATCTGAAAATAATTAATCATACCATGAAAGGAGTAATAAAGGCAGACAGGTACTTTACAATTCCAGGAGTCGTGGTTATTACGGCAGGGGGCATCTTAGCTGCCATTTACGGGCATTTGCCAATTCTGAGAACTGGCTGGATATTCTGGTCTGTGGTTATGTTTTCTGTTTCAGGCCTTGCTTTTGCATTTAAAGTGGCGCCCCTGCAGAAAAAGATATTTAACCTCACTTTGGATAAAGAAGCTTCCCCTGATTTTAACTGGAAAGCTTTTAATAATACCTATCTGGCATGGGACATTTGGGGAGCTGTTGCCTTGCTTACACCATTGGCAGCATTTGTAATGATGGTGCTTAAGATTCCGCAATAAAATACTAAGACAAAACAAAGAAAATAAAACAACTATTCAGCTATAAAACAAATTCAATCACCTTTTCTGCCCAACTATCTCACCAGAAAAGAGTTTAAGAGAAAATTAAAACGTAAACATTATGTCACATGATTATCAACCGGCTCCCGAAGGAAAAGATCCTGTTCTGTGGGAGATCGCTCAAAAAAGAGCAAGTTTTAAATCGCATGCAGTTTCCTATGTAATAGTAAATGCATTTTTATGGGGTATTTGGTTTTTTTCCTCGGGTCATCACCATTGGGATATAGATTTTGATGTCGTTGACGGAGGTAATTTTCCCTGGCCCATATGGCCCACACTGGGCTGGGGAATCGGGCTGGCATTCCATTTTGCCGGTGCTTATATATTTCCCCGTGCCAACTCGGTGGAAAGCGAATACGAAAAATTAAAAAACAAAAAATAAACTACTAAAACACGCACTAATGAAAAAGTTCATGCTCATCATCGCTGTTACTCTTATAACAGCAAATTCTTTTGCACAAAGCGATAAATATATTGCTGCCATGAAAAGCAATATAGCCGCTATTGATACCAGCTATAAAAACCCGGCAAATCTTTTAACCCTGGCAAATAATTTCGAACGCATTGCCACGGCTGAGAAGAACCAATGGCTGGCTTATTATTATGCCGCTTTATGCCAGGTTAATTATACCTATATGGAGCAGGATAAATCAAAGGTTGATGCCATCGCCGATAAAGCAACAGCACTCATCAATAAAGCCGACTCCCTGCAACCGAATAATTCAGAGATCAGTTGCATTAAAAGTATGATCGCCAGCAGCCACATGATGGTGAATCCTATGCAACGGTACATGGAGTATGGTCCTGAGAGTGCATCGAATATTGAAGCAGCCATGCAGCAAGACCCCACAAACCCACGCCCGGAATTTTTAAAGGGACAGGGATTAAGGTTTACACCCGAACAATTTGGCGGCGGATGTGCTACAGCGAAACCGGTCTTGCAGTCTTCGTTAGACAAGTTCAATAATTTTAAACCAGCCAGCGATATTCATCCAAACTGGGGTAAGCAAAGGGTGGAGAAGTTATTGAGCGAATGCAAATAAAATGCCTGGCCAATTAACAAGTATCACCATTATTAAATAACAAAAATATGGAGCAGGAAAATTTTTCTCCGCAAGACAGCCTGAAGTTGATACAAAGTATGATCGAGAAAGCCCGCCAGGATATGGGCGACGACAGCAGCCATTTTTTGCTGTGGGGATGGATAACCTTTGTTGCCTGCACCGGGCAGTACCTGTTAAAAAATGTTTTTCACTATGAAAAGCATTACCTGGTGTGGTTGCTCATCATCCCCGGCGTAATAATCAGCGCTTACCTCGGTATGCGGGAACAAAAAAAACAAAAGGCCAATACCTATGTGGGAGAAAGTATGAAATACCTATGGATGGGGATGGGCATTAGTTTTTTTGTATTAAGTATGATCCTCGGCAAACTGGGATGGAATAATAACATTTTCCCTTTTTTCATTATGCTTTATGGGCTGGGCACTTTTGTTTCAGGACAGTTCCTGCAATTTAAGCCCCTCATCGCAGGCGGCGTGCTGGCCTGGGCGCTTGCAATACTTTCAGCATATTTTAACTACGATTACCAGATATTATTTGCTGCTGCAGCCATCCTGATAAGTTATATCATACCGGCCTATATGCTCCGGTACAAAAATAAATTTTCATACAACCGTTAATAAAATGGAAAACGATCAGCAACTTTCAAATGAAAAAAGCCTGGAGATCATCCAGCAGATGATAAACCAGGCAAAGGCAAATTTTACCGACAACGGACTCAGCTGGCTGCTCTGGGGCACCATGATCTTTTTGGCATCTTTATCTACCTACTTTTTTATTGACCTGGGATCGGAAACGATCTTCCTGGGCTGGAATATTTTTGGCGGTGTAACGATCCTTTTGCTGATATACGATGTTGTGAAACCCAAACGTAAAAAAGTAAAGACCTATGTAGACGAACTCATGCGCATGGTCCATATCGGGTTCTTCGTTTGCATCTTCATCATCATTTTTTCCATAAATGAATCTGTTGGTCCAAACAACGGCTTTGGATTTCTGCTTATGATATTTGCTTTTTTGATGTTGATAAAAGGAGGCGCCATTAAATCTAAAGCATTGGTGATCGGCGCTGTGGTTAATTGGGCAGGTGCCATTGCCATCTTTGTAAACAAAGAATTTAAATACGATATGCTCATTATGGCTGCAGCCGTGCTGATCGGGTATATCATACCAGGGATGATCCTCTGGGCAGAAAATAAAAGATCCAATAAAATCTCAAAAAAATAACCCGGTTCCCTATCATGGAATTTAAAGAACTCAATCCCATATTGCATTCACAACTGCGGCTTGCTGTAATGAGCCTGCTCATCAGCGTACGGGAAGCGGAGTTCACGTTTTTAAAGGAAAAAACAAATGCCACTGCCGGAAACCTGAGCGTACAGATCAATAAATTAAAAGACGCCGGGTATATTGAAGTGACCAAGCAATTCAGCAATAACTATCCGCAAACCATCTGCAAGGTCACAAAAAAGGGCATTGAAGCTTTTGAAGCATACGTGACCGCCCTGCAAACCTATATGAACCCGGGTGGTTAAAGAAAGAAAGGATCATGAACATCTTTCTGAATAATTTTCTTTTAAACTTTTTACTTGCTTATCTGTTTTACCTTTGACAATATAGAAATATATGTCAGCGATCATCCGTGTAAACAATCTCTCTAAGCAGTTCAAAGAAATCACCGCTGTAAACGACCTCTCTTTTACCGTACAGGAAGGCGATATTTACGGCTTCCTTGGACAGAATGGTGCCGGGAAATCAACCACCATCCGCATGCTGCTTACATTAGTGAGGCCAACCGGCGGCACGGTACAAATTTTTGGAAAAGATCTTTTCACACACCGCACGGAGATATTACAACAGGTAGGGGCAGTAATAGAAAAACCTGATCTCTATAAATACCTTTCTGCATTTGATAACCTGGCCCTGTTTGCAAAAATGAGCGGCATGAAACCGGCCCGTAGGTTATTGCTGGACCAGTTGAAACTGGTGGGACTGGAAGAAAGAGCGTTTAGTAAAGTGAAGACATTTAGCCAGGGTATGAAACAAAGACTGGGCATTGCTGTTGCACTGGTACATGATCCAAAACTCATCCTCCTCGATGAGCCCACGAATGGACTGGATCCGCAAGGGATAGCCGATATGCGTAATCTTATTCTTTCCTTAAGCCGGGAAATGGGTAAGACCATCCTGGTATCTTCTCACCTGCTCAGCGAAATTGAATTGATCGCTACCCGTATGCTCATCATTCACAAAGGAAAAAAAATGGTGGAAGGGAATGTGGCGGAATTGTTAGATCCATCGAAGTCGCTGGTACAGATCGAAACAGCAAACAATGAAGAAGCCAGGGAAAAACTGGCACACTCAAAATGGAGCGATCTTTTGCAGTCAGGTACAAATAATATTCAGCTGAAGATGAATAAAGAAGAAGTGCCGCAATTGATCACTGATCTTGTCGGTATGGGCGTCAGCTTGCTTGCTGTAAATCCGACGCATTCACTGGAGGATTATTTTTTATCACTTACAACCCAACCCGGCCATGTGGAATCTTTTGCAGATTGAACTGTATAAAATATTCAGGAAGCCAAGAACCTACATATCTTTTGGCGCCATCGCCGCATTTATTTTACTGATACAACTGGCCCTGCTTGCAAATGGAAAACAATACCTGCAGTTTGGACTGGGTTTCCTGGACGATTCATTTGATATACCTTATGACAAGATCAATAATGGTTACTGGATATGTTTTCTCGTACTCAACCTGTTGCTTATTCATGTTCCTATTTTAGTGGCATTGGTTGCAGGTGATATTGTTTCAGGCGAAGCCAATATGGGAACACTTCGGTTACTTGTTTCAAAACCGATCAGCCGCACAGAGCTGATACTGGCAAAATTCTTAGCTGCTGCTTCCTATGTTATTGTATTGCTTGCATGGATGGCATTGTTTGCCCTGGGGCTGAGTGTTATTTTATTTGGTACCGGCGATGTGGTGGTGGCCAAGGCAATCGAGCTGCACCAGATCGAACGTGCCGATGTGTTGTGGCGTTATTTTGCGGCTTTTGGTTTTGCTGCACTGGCGCTGATATTGGTGGCATCGTTATCACTCCTGCTTTCTTCTTTGTCGGATAATTCCATCGGCCCCATTGTTGCCACTGTTTGCATTATTATTGTGTGCACCCTCATCAGCGAAATGCAAATACCACTTTACGATAAATACCTGAGGCCTTACTTATTTACCACATACATGCTTGGCTGGAAGGGTTTTTTTTACATCGGGGTAGATGCAGATGGCCAAACCATCCGGGGTTCCATACAGAACTTCCCGGCGATATTGAAAAGCATCGGGGTACTTATTACATATACCATTGGTTTTGTTACGGCCTCCGTTTTACTGTTTCGAAAAAAAGACATACTGTCCTGATATGAAAAGATCCATCCTTACCGCGTTAACCTTATTGGTATTAGTGCCCCTGTTCTCAAAGGCGCAGGATATTACACAGCTGGTGGAAAAAGTAAAAGCAAAGATCGAACTGGTAAAAGATTACACGGCATCCGGTAAAATGAAAACGAATGTGAGTTTTTTAAAAGTTCCGTTGGCAAATGTGATGATCTATTTTAAAAAACCCAACCAGCTTAAAATAAAAAATGAAAAGGGGATATCCTTTGTACCGAAAGGAGCCGTGAGCATTAACCTTAACAATGTACTGGGCAGCGGGGCATATACGGTTTTGGATGCAGGGAATGACAAGGTGGCCGGCATTCCTGTGAAAGTTGTAAAATTATTACCAACCGATGATGATGCCGACATTGTACTATCAACGTTGTATATTGACGAAGCCAGGCAGGTGATCCTTAAAACAAGAACCACCACGAGGGACAACGGCAGTTATGAACTGGAGATGAGCTATGGAAAGTATGTTTCGTATGGATTGCCAGACAAGATCATCTTTTCTTTTAATACCAAAGATTATAAACTACCCAAAGGAATGACCTTTGATTTTGATGACGGAACTGCAGCAAAGCCGGAAGCAGATAAAGCCAAAAACAGGAAAGGCCGGGCAGAAATAACCATCGGCAATTACGAGATCAATAAAGGATTGTCTGACGAGGTTTTTAAGAAATAAAATTACCTGCCGGATCATTCAGGGATATCACTTATCCTTTCATCCACCGCATTGGCAATTACCACCGAACTCATTTTTTTCAACGGGTTCTTATGCTGTTCGTCGTATTCTCTGCGTCCAACAATCACATCAATGCATTTGTAGATGGCTTCCCTGAAAGATGCTTCATCGGCTTTACCCTGCCCGGCAATATCAAAAGCAACACCATGATCGGGCGATGTTCTTATGCCCGGCAGGCCGGCTGTATAATTTACCCCTTCACCAATGGCCAGTGATTTGAAAGGGATCAGGCCCTGGTCGTGGTACATGGCAAGCACGGCATCAAATTTTTCATGTTGGCCTCTTGCAAAAAATGCATCGGCCGGGTATGGGCCAAAACAAAAAATATCCCGGTGTTTCGCTTCTTTAATGGCCGGTTTAATGATCTCTTCTTCTTCCTTACCGATCAGGCCTTCATCACCTGCATGCGGGTTGAGGCCCAGCACGGCGATCCGTGGTTTATTGATATTAAAATCTCTTTTCAGTGAATTGTTGATGACCTGCAGTTTGCTGGCGATGCTCTCTTTGGTTATTTTTTGAGCAACTTCTTTTACGGGAAGGTGTTCGGTCAGCAAAGCCACCCGCATGTTCTCGGCAACCATCATCATGGCCACATCGGCCGTTCCGTACAAATTCTTCAGGTAGGGGGTATGCCCGGTAAAATTGAACTGCTCCGATTGGGTATTGCTTTTATGAATGGGTGCCGTAACCAGGCCATCGATTTTATTTTCTTTCAATGCCTGTGCTGCCATGGTTAAACTTTTAACAGCGTATTGCCCGCCGGTGTCATTCAAAATACCGGGATTGATATTTACTTCTTCTTCCCAGCAGCTGTGCAGGTTCAGTTGTTTGTGATTGATCCTGCCCAGATCTTTCAGGCTGATGAAATTGAGGTTATAACCCGGCAGGCCTTTGCGGTAAAAATTCAAGACCTTGTTGTTTGCAAAAATCACCGGGGTACAAATATCCAGTATGCGGTTATCGCCCAGGGTTTTTATAAGTAACTCAATGCCTATTCCATTCAGATCTCCGCAGGTAAGCCCGATAACGGGTTTGTGTTCTGTGATTGCACTCATGTGTTTGTCTGTTAAAGCGTAAAAGTACAATTTATTGACTTAACCATTTAAGGCATTCCCCGGTAATACTGACTTACGCATGCCGTAAAACAACACGGCAGCCATTTGGCTGCCGAAGTTGTGTTTATTTATGGGGTTAGTAAACTATAGTTTTAGCAGGCGCAATGTTTTTGGTGACTCACCCGCCGAAAATACGGTAACGTGGTAAGTTCCCGGAGCCATTGCATAAGTATTTAAAGTAACCTGGTTTGCCCCGGGGATTACCTGTGCCGTTTGATTTTGTAAAACCCTTCCGGTAAAATCAGTGATGATTATGTTTACCTGTGTTTTTTCAAATGCATTCATTCTTAATACGGCATTTTCTCTTGTAACGGGGTTTGGAGAAATATTCAACAGGTCAACACCCCTGGTCTTTAAGGTCAATGAAATGGTGTTGCTGTAGGTTGATTTAGCATCAACATCCACCATTTTTATGCGGTAGTAATTGATCCCGTTTTCAGGAGTTTCATCGGTGTAGTCAAAGGGCTGGCTACACCGCAGTTGATTGGCCGTAATACTTTTAATGGTTGTGAACTGATGCCCGTCTGTACTTCTTTGTATCTCAAAAGTTACACTGGCAGACGTGCAATTTGCTTTCCAGTTAAGTAAGTGTTTGTTGTTCTGTTGCACGCCCTTGAAGTATTCCATGGTGATTGGTAATACACTCGCAGGAGCGCTGGTAATATAAAAACCAGAGAAGCTTGTTACCGGTACAACTACTTCCCACCAGCTTCGGGTTGCATTCCATGTTACGGTAAAGCCGCTTGTAGCTGTTGTAAAATCCTGCGAGGGTCCTGTATAATTGGTTGGGTTTGTACCCGTACCATGAAATTGGCGCAGCAACAGGTTGCTTATTCCGGCAGCATCTGCAGGGCCGGTCGGCAATAACTTAAATCCGCTGTCTGTTGCTTTTGTATTATAATTATTGAACTCACTTTGTTTGTAGTATAAAGTTATGTTGGCAGTTGAAGTGGCCGGGTATGGATTAAGCAAAGGCTCAATGTCATACTTTCTTGCCAGGTACAATGTAGATGTTCCTATTTTGTTGGCACCGGTGTCCACCTTCACGCAGGTGAAAATAGAATTTGTTACCGGTGAACCTCCTGCAGGCGTAATGGTTGCAATGATATTGCAGTTGCCATCACGGTAACTGGTGCCACCCGGAGATACGCTTATGTTCTGGCATATTTGTGGGCCACCTGCCACGGCAGCCATTGTATTGGATGCCGGATCAATGGTAACTGTTACAGTAGTACTGCCGGTATTTCCATTAGATGGGTTTAACGCATTTACCGTATAGGTAGTAGTACTTGCCGGTGTGGCAACAACTGTAGCTCCGGTTGTTGTGTTCAAACCTGTGGCCGGCGACCAGGTAAACGTTATATTATCCGGTGTGAACCGGTAAGCGTTGGGCATACCTGTCCAGGTCGTGGTATTATTCCGGCCAGTAGCAACTGAAGCTACTGTTCCGGTACTGTTTTCTATTCCCTGTGCCTTGGCAACTGCTGTATTGGTGCAACTGCTGGTATGTATCTCTATCACGTTGGTGGTTTCATATAAAATGACCTGTACATCAGCAGTAGCGGTACCGCTGAAAAATTTAATATTGCTGTAATCAATTACAAAGCGCCTGTTAGGAGCCACACCTGCCTCAAAATACTGTAGTATGGCCGGGTTGGTTGCACCTGCAAAAGTGAGGTCGCATGTTATGGCGTGAATAACATTGTTGGGTGCAAAGGAGTTCGGTAACGCAACGCCATAACCGGTAGCGGTGGAGTTGGTGCTTCCCAAACCGATCCATCCGTTGGTGCTTATGTTTAATGCATTGAATGTATTACCATAAAAACGAAAAGTAAAAGGAAGGGTGATATTATCCCAGCGTCCGTCATCGTATGTTCCAAAACTCAATGGTTCCAGGATGCCATCAACCTGGTCTGCAAGTATGGTAGTTGCATACAGTGTTGGGTCGTACGGGTTGTTTGTTATTCCCGAAACCGTATAGCTGACGGGTGTTGCCGATGCGGTAATGCTTACAGAATTTCCTGCACAGATAGTGGCGCTGGATGGGTTGCTGGTAACTGTTAACTGGGCAAATGAACCATTGGCCATGCAAATAATTGCCACTAAAAAACAGAGTTTTTTCATACAATTTGGATTTCTCTATCAGCTACTAACGATAAGTAGTAGAAAATATTGTAGCATACAAAGTAGTATACTTATTACATAACATGTATAATTTCTTTAGGAAAAATACTTTGATCACACCTGAAATCAGAAAAACCCCCCGGTAAATACAAACCAATAAAAGGGTTTTTAAAGGAAGATAATAGGGGAAACTGCAACGAAAAATACTTAGTAATAATACCAGGTAAAGGCCAGTAGTAATTTTTCAATGCTATGTAGAAAGAAAATTACAAAAATTCAGCAGATAAAACAATTTAGAATACTTTTTTCCGTTTCTGATATGAAGCTAACCCGTTTAAAATCAGCAAATCCAAAATCGAGATGAAAAGCAAACTCTACTTTTTAGCTGCATTATTATTTTTAAATCAACTTGTTTCTGCACAGGGCACAACCGGCTATAGCGGCACCGGAGCCAATATCAACGTGGTTTACCATCGGTGCAACTGGACAATAGATCCTAACAGTGCAACCAAAACCATTACAGGAACAGTAACAACTTATTTTAAAACAACGCAGGCGAATGTTTCTGCAATCAGTTTCGATCTGAATAAAACTTCATTCAATAATGGTTCACTGGTTATAACCTATCACGGAACGGTCTGTGCTAAATCTTTTCCGTCTTCTGGTTTGGTGAACATAGTGAACATAACACTTCCCTCTACTATCGCAGCGGCCAATACCCTTGATTCTGTTGTGATCAATTACTCGGGAATACCACCCGCCGTATCGGGGGCAGCTGAAGGATACCAGGCAGGTGGTTCGGGAACGAACAAATACATCATGACGCTGGCTGAATCTTACGAAGACCGTGATTGGTGGCCATGCAAAGCAGACATGCAGGATAAGGTTGATTCGATGGACATCATCGTGAATGTGCCCTGGATCGTTGCATCTGCCGATACCTTTTGGGTAGCAACCAATGGAGTGCTTACTGATTCTACCATAACCAGTGCTACTACAAGAAGATTCACTTTTAAAACACGTTACCCCATTGCGCCCTACCTGGTTGCAGTATCGGTCGGAAAATTCTCCCGTTATTACAGTTCAGTAACTGTGAGCGGCACGGTAGTTCCGGTAGCATACTATATATTAAGAAATACAACTGCGCATGCAACCAAAGTAGCCACTATGAACCAGGTGAATTCTGTACTTGTTGCATTCAGTAATAAATTCGGCGACTATCCCTTTAAACTGGAGAAGCATGGTTTTTACGACGGGTTGCTGGGTGCAGGAGGAATGGAACACCAGACATTTTCGGCAATAGCTACGAACTCGTTTAACCTGAAAACACTCATACATGAACTGATGCATCAGTGGTTTGGTGATAATGTGACGTTTGCAACCTGGAACGACCTTTGGCTGGCGGAAGGTTTTGCAAGATACAGTGAAGCATTGGGAGCAGAATTGGTTCCGTCATTAGGCTACAGTGCTTATACAACATTGAATGGATTTAAAACTTCCGCACTTGGATTGAATACTGCCAGCGCATGGATACCGAATTCAAGTATGTCGAATTCAGACCTGATCTGGAACAGCAATTACGGTTCTACTGTTTATGAAAGAGGTTGTATGATCGTATCCATGCTGAGGGCCTTGAGCGGCGATACCAAATTTTATCAGGCCCTAACTAATTATCAAACCAGCCTGAAGGGTAAATCTGCCACTACGGATTCTTTAAAAGATCATTTTAATGCAGTACTGGGAATAGATATAGGTGAATTCTTCAGAGATTATGTGGGAGGTTCGGGAAGTGCCGCCGCCGCAGTAGGTGGTGTCGGTAATCCCATAAATAATGTTAGATGGAATACACCGGTAGCAAAAAAACTGGTTTTGCAAATGGGAACACAAACCCGTACCGCAGGGAGTAACGTAAGTTACTTTAATGGCCCGGTGGTGGTGCATGCAACCAATGCAGCAACAGGATGGACAAAAGATACTACGATCGTATTTTACGATTGGGGTGGTGGCATAATTTCGAATGCAGGCAATGGAGTAAGCGCCCCGGTAAATAATTTCCTTGAGTACGATCTCTCTTTCACGCCAACGAACCTGTTCTATGATGACAGTGCAAGGACATTATCTACAGGATCAACCACTAAGCTTACAACACTCGCGGCAAGTGTAATCGATTTCTCAGCGCATAAAGGTTCATCAGGCAACGACGTTTTACTGTCGCTGGCAAGAACAAGCCCGGCTGCAAAAATTGAAATAGAAAAAAGCGTGAATGGATCTGACTTCGTAACAGCCGGCTTAATGAATACTCAGCCTGGTGGGAACCAGGTGACCGGTTACCATTATAATGATGCATTCCCATATTCGCCGGTTACTTTTTACCGGGCTAAAATATATTATGCAAACGGAGGAACAGAATATACAGATATCGTGAAAGTGCAGTCGCTTCTTTCAAAGGAAGTGATTATATCACCAAACCCTGCTTCGGCAGATGTGCGGATTTCATTTAATAACCCGGCAAAAGCAGATGCAGTAATAACTATTGTAAATGCAGCTGGTAAGACCGTGGATGAATCGGTCACACAAAAAGATTTTATACAGTATGATGCCGGAAAATTACCCGTTGGGGTTTATATGGTTAAAGTGCTGGTGAACGGGCAGGCCACAGAAACAAACAGGCTGATTGTTCAGCATTAATAAATAATAGGTATCCTATTAAAAAACACAATCCTATGAGAAAATTTTTATTCTCAATCCTTACAGTACTGTGCTTTGGACAGATTGCCAAAGCACAGCCTGCTACATACAGTTTACCAATAAGTATTGGTAGAAATAACTGTGGCGGCGGCGGTGGTACCGACTCGGTGTACTTCTTTAATTATGTTTCTCCTAACTTAAGCCGGGCCGCATATCCAAATGCTTACAAACCACAATTGAAGATAGGGCCGGCTTCCACAACAAACCGGTTTACGATCAGTGTGTCGAGTGTGCAATTTAACCCGAAAGACGGTAAACTGTATTACCTGTGGACCAACTATTCGGCATCGCCGGTAAGAACATATGTGTGGAGATGGAAACCCGATACCACCTTCGGTGGGGCCGGTACCGCCAATTATCTCGATACGCTTCACTCTTTTCCGTATGATATTGGTGGTGTGGCTTTTGATAATAATGGTACAGGATGGACGCTTGAGTTTCCGGCAGCTCCATGTAGCCGGGCATTTTTGCGGCCGATAGATTTTGCAGCAGGTATTTATAATGCAGCCGACACGCTTGATTTTACAACAGGCCCGGGCGGTATTGGCGATACTTTATGGAATCCCGGCAATGGCGATATCACCATGATGCCTTCGGGGCAGCTCTATTATAACTTTGATAATAAACTGTATACGCCAGACTATGGAAGTTATGGCGGTCCGACCCGGCATATCAAATCAACCTATATAGATAGTACAAAATTACCAACAGGTTCATCGGCTCTTGTAGGGCTGGCTTTTGCGGATGGTGACCTGATATCCGCCTACAATAACTCCTGTACATACAGGAGGCTGAACCCCTTAACGGCAGATACAAATAATGTAACCTATACTTATACAGCAGGTAAGGGTGTGAGATCGGTGGATATGACACAACTCATATCAGGTGTTGGTACCGCCAAAAAACTTATTTCTGTTACTGCCACCGGAACACCCGGGCAGTATGATGTTGTTTATGATGTGTATGTAAAAAACTACGGAACCGTTCCTATAACCAATGTGCAGGTTTCCGACAATCTTTCCCTGATCAACGGTTTGGCAAATGTTTCAAACGTATCAGCCGTATTTACAAGTAACCCGGCGGGACTTACATTAAACGGAGCATATAACGGCACTTCAACACTTACCCTTCTTGCTGCCGGACAAACCCTGCCCAATTACCCGGTGGCGAATAATAACTTTACCATAAGGATAACCTGCCGCTTGTCTAACATTGTGCCGGGTACCATATATAATAACCAGGCAATAACCACGGCTAATGGATTTCATAGCGTTGCATTAAGGGACTCATCAACCAATGGAAGTAACCCCGATCTTAACCAGAATGATAAACCGGATGATGTGGGCGAAAGTCAGCCAACTCCGTTTGTGGTGATCATAACACCTACCACTCCTCCATGCAGTGTATTAAGTCAGACACTCTACAACCAGGATTTTGGTAGTGGTGCAGGATTATACAGTACTATTCCACCTTCTGTGGCAGTGCCATCAGCCAGCAGCGGTTATATAGGAACAGCCGTTGCGCCGGTTGCAATCAATCGTTTTACGGTCGCCAGCAACGCTTCTCTTGGAAATGCAACAAACTGGGTGAGCCTTGCCGATCATACCGGTGGAGCCAATGGCAGGATGCTGGCAGTAAATGCGGATGCATCTGCCACCGTAATGTATAAGGACACCATGCCGGTAGCATGCCCGGGTCAGCAATATTCAGTCTCATTCTGGGCTGCCTTTTTAGGGAACACCAACTACCAAACCACCTGTGATGGTTTAGGCGGATTTAAATATCCCCAGTTACTGGTGAGGATACGGGATCTTACAACTGGTCTTGTTATTACACAATACACAACCGATACCATTAAGCTTACCTCATGGCAGCAACACGGTATGAAATGGGTAATGCCGGCCGGATATACAAATGTTATTTTAGAATTACTTAATGCCGGCCCCGGAGGCTGCGGTAATGATGTGGCCCTCGATGATATTGTATTCGGCCTGTGTGATCCGTCTCCAAGTGTAAGTATAAATAATCCGGGCGGAACCTGTTTAGGTACTTCGGTAACATTTACTGCCAACTTATCTGATGCAGCAGTTATTCCCGGAACGAAAGATTATCAATGGCAGTGGTCGCCGGCTCCCGGCTCAGGCCCATGGACAAATATAATTGGCGCCACTTCATCAACCTATACCATCAACCCGGTAAACCCGGTAGATACCGGCAGGTATTACAGGGTGATCGTTGCAGCAACGGGTAATATCGCCCTTGCAGGATGTCAGTATATTTCTCCGGGATCAAGATTGGCCGGACTTGCTCCATCACTGGCAGCTGGTTCTGCAACAAAGAGTAAAAACAATATCTGCCCGGGTATATCTGTGAACTTATCTGTTGTTGGCGGAACGCTGGGTACCAATGCCAGCTGGAAATGGTACAGCGGGGCCTGTGGTACATCGCTTGTGGGCACGGGCAGCAGTATTTCTGTAACACCAGCAGTAACAACTACATATTATGTACGGGCAGAAGGAGATTGCAACAGCACAACCTGCGTGGCCGTAACCGTAAATATTTCCTGCGATATTGATAAGGATAAAGATGGTATTCCTGATTGGGTGGAAAGCAATATGGCAGCTTCCTTCCAGGATGCCAACGGCAACGGTGTCATAAATGCGTATGATCCTACCTATGCCGGGTTTGTAGATAATAATAATGATTACATCAATGATAATTTCCAGGCTGATGGCGATTCGGATAATGACGGAATACCGAATTACCTGGATGCAACCTTCCCCGGAAGAGTAGATGTGAACGGTGATGGTATCGATGATCGCTTTGATACGGACCTTGACGGCGTAATAAATATGCTCGACCTGGATAGTGATAACGACGGTATACCGGATGTGGTGGAGGCTTATGGGGTGGATACAGATGGTAATGGTAAATTGGACAATTTTATTGATGCAGATGGGGATGGCCTTACCGACCAGGTTGATGGCAATAACCTAAATGCATATAATTCCGGCCTTGGATTAAGCAGGCCCGATATTGACGGCGATGGCATTCCTAATTACATCGACCTGGATAGTGATAACGACGGTATACCGGATGTGGTGGAAGCCGGCGGACCAGATGCCAACAACAATGGTATCATTGATGGCTTTGTAGATGCCAACGGCGATGGCCTGCATGATGGATACATTAATGCAACAGCATTATTGAAAACAGGCGCCGACGGTAATGCCGATGGCAGAGCCGATAGCTGGCCAAATAAAAACCTCGACAGGGACCTGCGGCCAAATGCCTATGATATGGATAGTGACGGCGATGGCATTGTGGATGTAATAGAAGCGGGCTTACCAGATGCAAACCTGAACGGTATTGTGGATGGTGTGATCGCTGCCAATGGCTGGTCAACAACCGTTTCAGCAATGCCTGCACTGAACCTGCGAAATACTGACGGAAACGGAAATCCGGATTACCTGGATATTGATTCAGATGATGATGGTATACCGGATAATATTGAAGGTATGTCTACCGCCGGATACTTACTGCCCGGAATAACAGATACTGATGGCGATGGCCTGGTAAATACGTACGATAACGTTGTTGGCTTTGGTGGCGCCGGTATATTTGTTTATGACCACGATGGTGATGGAACGCCTGACTACAGGGATCTTGACAGCGATGGTGATGGACAGCCTGACGTAATTGAAGGCAATGACTTTAACCTGAATAATATTGCCGATGACAACGTGACCTTAACCGGTTTAGATACCGATGGCGATGGTTTGGATAACCGTTTTGACTCGCTCAACTCTGTTACCAACATAAAAGGTACATCGTACATGATGGGTAATGGCGGAAGCCTTACCGGTGATGCAGCGCCAGGCTCAAAGTGTACGGTGCAGAAAAAAACACCGGCACAATTAAACCGCGACTGGCGTTTTGTTGGAACAGTGCTCCCGGTTCAGTTCCTGCAGCTTACTGGTGTTCTGCAATCAGCAAACGTACGGCTGAACTGGGTGGTTATTGCTACCAAAGAAGTTGAACGTTTTGAAGTGGAACGAAGTACCGATAATGTGAACTACATAAAGACAGGCACGGTTTCCGATGTGGTTAAGCTGAATGAACAGCAGGGATTCACATTTAACGACGATGTTTCAAATGTCAATAAAGAGATCATTTACTACCGCATAAAAGTGATAGGTAAGGCCGGCGAGATACAGTACAGTAATGTACTGGTGATAAGGATGCGCCAGGCAAAAACGCTTCTTAGTGTAATGCCTAACCCGGCCAGGGACCATGTTATGTTGTTGTTCTTTGCTGAAAAAGATTCGGAGATAACGCTGCGGCTGCTGGATAATTTAGGAAAAATAGTATTGGTGAAGAAACAAAACGTAATGAAAGGAAACAATACTGTTCAGCTAAATAATCTCACCAGGTACAGTTCAGGTACATACGTACTGCAGGTTTTTGTAAATGATGAGGTCATAACCCAGAAAATAGTACTGGCAAGATAAATATTCAGCATACAATTTATTTTACAGGCTGCCTCTGCATGGAGGCAGCCTTTTTTGTAAGAATAATTGTTATTGAAAAAAGCACCCGGAATTGTTTTACTAACTTAGCAAATGAACTCCCGGCTATGCAAAAAAGAATTACCGTAGTAAGTACGTTGGTATTTTTAATAGCAGCCTTTTCTTTTCTTGAAAAAAAAACACCAACACCAACACCAGCTGAAGCTGTAAAAACATTTTATTTGCAGCAGGCAAAACGATTTGAGAACGAGGTGGTGCAATTGCAAAAACTGGCCCCAGCGGGAAACGAGAAGGAATTGCAAAAACAGTTTTTAAAAGCCAGGCTTGCGTACAAGCAGATAGAAGTAATTGCAGAATACTACTTCCCTTTTTTTGCCGCCAGGTTGAATGGCCCCGCCATTCCTTTCTTTGAAGAAGATGAACCGGACGTTGGCCAGCAGGATCCCGCAGGAATGCAGCTGATAGAAGGCATGATCTTCCCGCATTACGATAAAGCAAAGAGCGAAGGTCTGAAGACGGTTCTTGAAAACCTGTTGACAGACACACAGACCATGCAGGCAACCAATGAGTCTAATGCATTTAACGATGAATTCATTTTCGATGCTGTTACGGAAGAGATGTACCGGGTCACTGCCCTGGGTATAGCGGGGTTTGATTCACAGGTTGCTTTAAATGGATTGCCCGAATGCGAAGCGGCAATGACCGGTGTACAAAAAATATTGTTGTTGTATGAAGCAGACATAAAAGAGACAGAAAAAGATAAGAGCCGGCAACTTTATGGTTTGTTGAATTCAGCAAAGGATTATTTAAAGCGTAATACGGATTTTAATGCATTCGACCGGATGCGGTTCATTAGGGCATACCTGAACCCGGTCACGCAGATAATAGGTGATTACAAGCAGAAAAAAGGGTTTGGCGAAAACAGATCTCCTATGTATTACAGTACCATAAAAAAAAACAATACACTCTTTGCGCCGGGCATCTTTGATGTAAATAAATACCTGGATGACAATACAACATCCCCGGATAAAATAAAGCTGGGGCAAAAATTATTTTTCGATAAACAGTTATCAAGAGATAATAAACGAAGCTGTGCCAGTTGTCATCAGCCGGGAAAAGCATTTACAGACGGACTTTCTACCAGTTTGGCTATTGACGGGCATACGCCCCTTCCACGCAATGCCCCTACGCTTTGGAATGCTGCCCTGCAGCGAAACTTGTTTTTAGACAACCGGAGTTTTTCGCTGGAGGACCAGGTAATGCAGGTTTTGAACAATGCAAATGAAATGCATGGCTCAGCACAAAGGGCTGCTGAAAAGATCATTGCGCAAAAGGAATATGACCTGTTGTATTCAAAGGCATTTCCAGGTGCAGGCAGTTCCGACGCTGCCCGGAATATTTGTAATGCCATTGCCTGTTATGAAAGAACACTGGTTGCCCTCAACTCAAAATTCGATAAACAGATGAGGGGCAAAACGGTGTTAAATAAAAATGAGGTCAATGGATTTAATCTTTTCATGGGAAAAGCAAAGTGTGCAACCTGCCATTTTATGCCTTTATTCAGCGGGGCAAAGCCACCCCGGTATTACTATAATGAAAGTGAAGTAATTGCAGTGCCTGCAAAAAGCAGGCCCGGCAACAGTCCCAGGCTGGATAAAGATGAAGGCAGGTTTCTTGTTACCGGCTTACCAGTTCATAAATACGCATTTAAAACACCCACCTTACGAAATATAGCCTTAACGGCTCCTTACATGCATAATGGCGTATTTAAAACATTGGAAGAAGTAATAGAATTTTATAATAATGGTGGCGGGAAAGGTCTGAAAATTGCACCCGGAAATCAAACATTGCCTTCCGGAAAACTCGATCTTACCAGGGTTGAAAAACTGGATATATCTGCTTTTTTAAAAACCCTTACCGATACGGCCCGGGCAAAACTGCTGTTGCAACAATAAAATCATATTTATTACGTTCTGTAGGTTGGACGATTCAAAGGATACGATTGATGCAAATGTCATTTTTTTTGAATCTAACTCTCACTAACCCCAGGTTCCTTTTAAGATCGCATGGTAAATCTATGCAGTTTTCATAGTAGTTATACGACCGTAGTGTAGCCTGGTTATCTTTATTTTACTAATTTGTTGTAGAGCTATTTCTAATTCATTTTTATTTTGAATAAAATGACTGCTATGTTACGTTGTTGTAAATGTAATTGTATGCCCAATATTTAAAATCCAGATTCATGGGGAATTTTACCAGTAAACGTTATTTTATTTTATTATTCAAAATTTTTGTATCTGGTGCAGGAATTTTGCAGGCTCAAACACTCACCCGTGGCCCCTATTTACAAATAGGGAAACAGGATTCTATTACAATACGCTGGAGAACCAACGTTGCTTCCAATTCCAATGTTACCTGGGGTACTTCGTATGTTGCTTCACCGGGTACCTATCCAAATTCATTTACGCAGGATGTGGCTACACCCGTAACCGAACACATTGTCCGTATCGGGGGATTATCGGCAGATACCAAATACTGGTATACGATCGGTACAACAACTACCGTGTTGCAACAAACCAGCACCAATTATTTTTTGACCCTGCCACCGGCAAATACAACACGCAAGCTCCGGTTCCTGGCCATTGGCGATTGCGGAAATAACTCTACCAACCAGGTTAACGTAAAGAATACTTTTATAAATTATATAGGAGCAAATGACATCGATGCCATGATCCTGTTAGGTGACAATGCCTATAACAGCGGTACGGATGCAGAATTTCAAACAAATTTCTTCAATGTTTATAAAGACGACATCTTAAAATATTATAAATTATATCCTGCACCCGGTAACCATGATTATGGCAACAGCACGGCTAATAACACCAAAACAGGATCAACACCTGCTAACAGCATGCCCTATCACCTTAACTTTTCAGTTCCTTCTGGTGGAGAGATCGGAGGTGTGGCTTCCGGAGTAAAAAATTACTACTCTTTTAATGTGGGAGATGTTCATCTTATTTCATTGGATTCCTATGGCAATGACGGGGGGCTTTTGGGGGACACACTGGGCGCACAAACTGCCTGGCTAAAAGCAGATCTTGCTGCCAATACAAAAAAATGGACCGTCGCTTATTTTCACCATCCGCCATATACCAAGACCAGCCATACATCCGATACAGAAATGGACCTGGTGGCCATACGTGAAAAGTTTGTACGCATACTGGAGAGAAATGGGGTAGACCTGATCTTATGCGGCCATGCACATGGGTACGAAAGGAGTTATTTATTAAAGAACTTTTATAACACTTTTGCAAGCCCTTTACTGGATGCTAATTTTAATGCAGTTTCCCATACGGCAACCGGTAATACACAAAATGCCAAGTATGATGGAACGGCAAACTCATGTCCATATACCTATAATTCCGGTTCATACAACCATGGATCTATGTATATCGTTTCCGGGTCGGCCGGCCAGATCGGTGGTACCAGTGCCGGGTTCCCGCAAAACTGTATGTATTATTCCGATGCAACCAATGGAGGCTGCCTTTATTTTGAAGTGGACAGTAACCGGATGGATGTAAAGTTTGTTTCTTATACAACAGCTCCCACACCCGTTATCCGTGATCAGTTTACCATATTCAAAGATGTGAAAAAGAAACAGACTTTTAATGTGGTAACAAACGATCCTTTAACCCTTACGGCTTCCTGGAGAGGAAATTACTATTGGCCAAATAATGGTGGGGCAACCACCCAGGCAGTTAATCTCACCAATAGTGTGAACGGAACATATACTTATTATGCACGGGACCTGAGCAGCGGAAACTGTATAGAAGATACGTTTGTTGTTAATGTGTCGGGTACCTTGCCCATTACACTTTATTCTTTTAATGCCACACTGGATAAAGACAAGGTATTATTAGACTGGACCACATCCCGGGAACTTAATAATAAATATTTTACCATCGAACGGTCGAATGACGGCAATGCCTTCAGTTTTCTTGGAAGAATAAACGGATCGGGCACATCATCGGTTTCAAATACCTATCATTTTGTGGATCACACGCCATCAGACGGAATGAATTATTACCGGCTT
>Ga0209023_10001633_pt1 | contig 29614 bp, 21 predicted proteins | sample LakOneMetagenome_FD_187468 | JGI IMG/M metagenome (GOLD analysis project Ga0209023, IMG submission 187468) | Freshwater and sediment microbial communities from Lake Erie, Canada (SPAdes) (version 2) | ecosystem: Environmental > Aquatic > Freshwater > Lentic | place: Lake Erie, Canada...
CAGCCGGCCGAGGCTCTGGCTGTAGAGCAGGTTGGCGGCGACCTGGTTGGCGCGCAGCCGTGGCACGTGCTTGCCGTCAAGATCGACGGTCGCGCCCTGGCTGACCAGCGTCGCCCCTTTCTCGAATGCGCCGTCGGCGGTGGAGTAGGACACGCGCGTCACCAGCCGTCCCGGCCCGACCTGGAACACCCGACGCGCCTCCGCCTCGAAGCCATAGACATGGGCGTCACCGGCGTTGGACAGGATGAAGCCGGTCGAGCCCGCAGAGGGCGCCGTGACCACCTGCACCTGGTTGGTCCAGGTGTAGTAGACCGCCGCCTCGCCGTTGAAGCCGAACAGCCGTCCCTTCCAGCCCGTCTCGTAGTTATACGCGTACTCCGCGTCGTAGCGCAGGACACCGGCCAGTTGGGCGCGGGTCACTGAAGCCGGCAGGTTGGTGTTAAACCCGCCCGAGCGATAGGCCGTGGCGAAGCGCCAGTAGACGCTCTGGTCCTGGGCCGCCTTCCAGCGCAGGGTCACGGTCGGGGTGTAGTAGGTGTCGTCGAACCCGGTCTGGATGGTCGCGGTCTCATTGCCCGGCGCGCACGCGGGGGCGACAAGGGTCGGCGGGCAGAACTGGGCGGTCGTCGCGCCGGAACCGCCGATCGGGGCCAGCAGGCCAGCCGGGACGGCGCCCGATCCAAAATAGACCAGCGGGTCCTCGGACCAGCGCTCGAAGGCGTAGTCACGGGTGTCATTCTGGACCCGCAACTCGCCCCCGAGGGACAGGCTGTCCGTCAGCTTCGCCTCGATCGAGCCGAAGGCCGAAATCGAGTCGACATCCTCGTTGAAGGTGTCGTGGTTCATCGACCCCCGTCCGGCCTGACGCGCTGCAGCGGAGAAGGTGGTCGTGGCGCCGACCGCGGCCGTGCCGACGAAACAGCCGGGAACCACGGGCTGGGCCGCACCTGTGTAGATCGGGCAGGCTTCCGGCTCGGTGACGACATTGTCGCCGGACGTCAGGAACTCGGCGCCGAAGAGCCAACTGATACGGCCGTCACCGGCCGAGGCCAGGGTCGCCTGGACCACGTCGCGCGAATAGGTCTCGAACTGGGCCCGCGAATAGTCCGGGAAGGCCACCGCGGTTCCGGGGGCGACGTCCGACAGGGACAGGCCCGAGAAGTGATCGTCGTCCTCGCCCGTGCGGGCCCCGTCCCGCTCGCGATGGGCGGCGCGCAAGGCCAGATTGGCCCAGCCCAGATCGACGTCGGCCCGCAGCTGAAGGCCGGTCTCGCGGATGTCGGTGCGCCCCTCGCGGTTCTGGTTGGCGCGGACATAGGGTTCGGGATCCAGCGCCGGGCTGCGCGCCAGACCGGTGAAGCCGGCGGCGTTGCTGTCATAGTATTCGGCGGTGGCGCCGAGGGTGATCGCGCCGGTCGGCCGGGCCTCGATCGAGGCCCGCGCCCCGGTCGATGTCTGGCTGTCGGTGTAGTTTCCCGTCGTCTGGTTGACGATGAAGCCCTCGTTCTGGTCGCTGACGAAGCCGCCGAAACGCAGATCCACATCCTTGCTGAGCGGGACGTTCAGTATGCCCTCGAAGTCGGTGCGATCAGGATCCGAATACCGCGCGGTCAGACTGGCCTGGAGTTCGCTCTTCGGGGTGTTGGAGATGACGTTGATCGCCCCGCCGACGGCGTTTCGGCCGAACAGGGCGCCCTGGGGACCCCGCAGCACTTCAACGCGGGCGTTGTCGAACAGATCCAGCCGCGTCAGGGATCGCCCACCGAACCCGCCGCCGGAGTTGTACAGGCCGTCGCGATACAGGCCCGTCGCCGTCTCGGTAAAGCCTACACGGCCGCTGCCCTGTCCCCGGATGGAGATGTCATTCAGATACTCCGGCCCCGAGGTGACGAGGGTCACGCCCTGCACCTGACGGAGGTAGTCCTCCATCTTGTCGAGCACGAGACCCTGACGGTCGGCTTCGGTAATGGCGGTGACGGAGGTGGGGACGTCACGCAGCTGTTCGGCGCGACGGCGGGCGGTGACCACCACCTCGCCCACATCGGTGGCGCCCGGGTCCCGGGGCGCGGTCTGGGCTTGCGCCGTACCGTAGACGGAAAGCCCCATCAGGAGTGCGGCCGCCCCGCCGCGCAGCAGGGCCTTCCGGCCCGGGTTCAAGTCACGCGTCCTCAGCCCGGCAAACGCCGTCCAAACCTGTGTCATCGTCATCCTCCGCACGGCGTCTGCGCGCCATTGTCAGAGACGAGCCTAGGCCTGGACGCTCACCCTTGTCCATAGATTGTCGACAATTTATGAGGTGACCTTCAGCGCCGCCGTCAGGGAGTCGACGTGGGTCTGCTGGGCCAGGCGGTCGGCCGCGTCGCCATCACCGCGCACGATGGCCTCGACCAGATCGCGCCAACGCCCGGCGGCGTTGTGACGCAGTTCGGTTGTGGTGAACCCGTAGGGCCCGAAGTTGTCGGCCGCGCCCATCCGAACGTCGACGATCAGGGCGCGCAGCCGGCTGCCCTTGGCCGCATCGACAATGACCAGGCCGGCGCGCAGGGTCTGGCGGAAGAAGGCTACGGCGTCGACGCCCTCCCCGGCCATGGCTTCCAGCCGCTCCACCTGACGCCACAAGGCCGCGATATCCTCGGCGTCTCGGGCCGCGGCGGCCTTGCGGGCGGCGAGGCCGAACAGGACGGCGCTGATCTCGACACTCTCGCGCGCCTCCTGGTCTGACAGGCGGGCGACGGTGGCGCCCTTCATCGGTTCCATATGGACCAGCGAGCGGGTGGCGAGGACCCGCAAGGCCTCGCGCACCGGGGCGCGGCTGACCCGGAACCGCTCGGACAACTCGACCTCACGCAGCCGGTCGCCGGGCTTGTAAACCCCGGTCTCGATCAGAAAGGCCAGATCCATGGCCACCCGGTCGGCCGTGGAACGGCTGCGGCGTTGCTGGAGGCGGGTCGTGGCGGCGGTGGTCATTTGTCTACAATGCTGGCTTGCCTGGCATCGAAGCAAGAAGTTTAGGTACGACCGTATCAAGGACGCGGGCAGAAGCGCCATAAAGCGGACCTTTGCGATGTCCGCCATGAGTCACGAGCGGATACGCTACGGCGACCCAGGCAGGACAGTCGGCAGTCTTCTCGACGTCACAAGACAGACCTTCCACAAGAGCTGGAAGCATCACCGCTGCGGGCCGCGCCCATCCCGGCCACAGCGCGCGCGGACCGATGAGCTGACGTCCGACGCGCGCTCACAGGCGCCCAGGTTCGGCACGATTGCTCACGGCTCATGTCACCGGGCGCGTCCCCTAGAGCGGCCAGAAGGTCAGGATCAGCGGCGGGCCGGCCAGCAGGACCAGAAGACTGAGCGGCGCGCCCAGCCTGGGATAGTCCGAAAATTTGTATCCGCCCGGCCCCATCACCAGGGTGTTGCACTGGTGTCCGATGGGCGTGAGGAAATCGCAGGCCGCTCCGACCGCCACCGCCATCAGAAAGGGGTCCGGATTGAAGCCCAGTTGCCTGGCCAGGGTCGCGCCGATCGGGGCCACAATGAGCACCGTAGCGGCATTGTTGAGGAAGGGCGTCACGGCCATGGAGGCCAGCATGACGCCGCCGACCGCGATCACCCCCGGCATGCCGCCGAAGACGGCCCTGAGCAGGCTGGCGATCAGATCGGACCCGCCCGTGTTCTGGATGGCGTCCGAGACCGGGATCAGGGCCGCAATCAGGACCAGCAGCGGACCGTCCAGCGCCGCATAGGCCTCGCGCATCTTCAGCCCGCCGAGCGCCACTATCACCACCGCAGCCCCGAAGAAGGCGATGGCGACCGGCACGACCCCTAACCCGACGAGCGTCATGGCGATGGCCAGAACCACGGCAGGCAGGAAGCGTTTGCGCACGCTGCCCAGCCTCACCTCGCGTTCCGCCAGAGGCAGGAGGTCCAGTGCCTTCAGCGCCGTCGGCAGGCTCTGTTCGGCGCCCTGCAGCAGGACGATATCGCCGGGCGCCAGCCTGGCCGTGCGCAGATGCTGGGTCAGCTCATAGCCGCTGCGCGACACGCCCAGAAGGTTGATGCCATGCTGGCCATACAGATCCGACTGGCGCACCGACTGGCCCTGTAGCGGGGAGTTGCGCCCGATGACGGCCTCCACGACGGCGATCTCCTCGCTCGCCTTCTCCATCAGAATGGGGCGGTCGTCGCGGATCAGGCTCAGCTTCGAGCGACCGAGGAATTCCTCAAGCGCCTGCTGCTCACCTTCAACCAGCAGAACGTCGCCCGGCCGGACCATGACATTGCCCCGCGGATTGGGTCGGCGCTTGCCGTCCCGGATCAGGGCCATGATCCGCACCTCACGCTCGCCGCAGTCGATCAGCGCCTTGACCGACATCGATCCCGGCGCCCAGTCCTCGGGGGCCCGGACCTCGGTGGCGTAGGCGTTGGCGGCGAGCGCCGTGTTCATCGTCGCCGCGCCTTGCCGGTGCCTGGGCAGCAGCCGGTAGCCGAAGGCGAGGAAGGCCAGGGCGATGGCCGTCAGGCCGAGACCGACAGGGGCGTAGTCGAACATGCCGAACGGCTTGCCGAGGATCTCGTGACGCACCTCGGCGACAATGATGTTGGGCGCCGTCCCGACCAGGGTCACCATTCCGCCGGCCATGGCCCCGAAGGCCATCGGCATCAGCAGCCTCGACGGCGCCGAGCCTGTGCGCCGCGCCACCTGCAGGGCCACCGGCATCATGATGGCCAGGGCGCCGACGTTCTTGGTCGCCATCGACAACAGGGTCACCGCCCCGGTCAGGACCGGCACCTGCGAGCGCTCGGTCTTGAGGTGCGGCAGGATCCGCCGCATGGCCAGTTCGATGATGCCTGATCGGGCGAAGGCCGCCGAGACGATCAGGGCGCAGGCGATGATGACGGTGACGTCGTTCTTGAACCCGTCGAAGGCCGCGTCTGCCGGGATGATACCGACCGCCAGCCCCAGCACCAGCGCGACCACCGCCACCAGATCATAGCGGAACCGCCCCCAGACGAAGGCCCCGATAGTCAGGGCGATCAGTCCGAACGCCAGTCCCTGTTGCAGTGTCACGCGTCGAGAGCCCCTTGAACCAGACGGGGTCAACGCCGCTCCGCCCACTTCGATGCAAGCGGAACCGTATCCGGTCGCCGGACGCTCCTCAGGCCATGGCCTTTCCGGATCTCGCCCACCTCGAAGACACCCGCCTGTTCAATCTCGGCGGCTCGGCCGTCACCTTCGGCGGACTGGTCACCGGGGCGGTGATCATCATCGTCGCCCTCGTCCTGGCCCGGCTCGTCAGCCGTGCCCTGTGCCGGATGCGCGAACGGTCGCCCCAGAAATCAACAGCCGCCCTGTATCTGCTCGAGAAACTCGTGGGGTACGGCCTCATCATCCTCGGGGTCGTCTCGGGACTGTCGGCCGCCGGCCTCAACCTCTCCTCCCTCGCCGTCTTCGCCGGCGCCATCGGCATCGGCATCGGCCTGGGGCTGCAGGGCGTGGTGAAGGAGTTCGTCTCCGGCCTTTTTCTGATCTTCGACCGCATGATCTCGGTCGGCGACTATGTGGAGCTCGAGGCCGGGGTGCGCGGCGCCATCATGGAGATCGGGCCGCGGGCGACGCGCATCCGCACCAACGACAACGTCAACATCATCGTCCCCAACTCCGCCTTCATCGAGGACCGGGTCACGAACTGGACGCTGAAGGGCGACACCCGCCGCATCCACGTACCGTTCAGCGTCGCCTATGGCGCGGACCGCGCCCGGGTCAGGGACGCCGTGCTGGAGGCGGCCCGCGCCAGTCCATTTACCCTGCCGGAGACGGAGGCGCGCAAGAGCCAGGTCTGGCTGGTCGCGTTTGGCGAACGTGGCCTGGATTTCGAGCTTCTGGTCTGGCCGACAAAGGCGGCGGTCAAACGGCCTGCGGGCATGCATGCCGCCTATACGTGGCTCATCGCCGACGCCCTCGACGCCGCCGGCGTCGAGGTGCCTTTCCCGCAGACGGATGTCCGCCTGAGAAGCCTGTTCGGACGCGAGGGGGAAGACGCCATTCGGGCCCTGGGTCTGCAGCAGGACGCCAGGCAGGCCGGCGACCCGGGCTTACGCCCGGCCCCTGACGCTCCACGGTCGACCACGAACGACGCTGCGGACGAACTCCTGGCTCCGCCAGACCTGAGCGAAGACGAGGGCCCGCCGAAGACCGCGCCCTAGCAGCGGCGCACGCGGCCGACGCTGACTGCGCCGCTCCATCGAGCAAAGTGGCGGAAGCCGGGCGCCCCTGGGCAGCAACCCTGGCCCTCACCGGATCGGGCGGGTCGTTCTTCGTCAGGGGATGAAGCGTTCCCGCCGGAGCTGGTCGAAGAGAGCGATGAAGGCGTCATCCGTCGGCTGGTAGGCCGTGAAGCCGAGGCGACGGCTCTTGCCCATGTCGGTGACCACCTCAATGGGCCGCCCGAGGTCCGCGTCCGTATGCCAGGGGGAGACGAGACGGTCCAGGTCGGATTCGACCAGACCGTCGCGTTCGGCGACGGCCCGCCACACGGGCCGGTCATCCCTCATCTGGGCCTCCAGCGGCAGCACAGTCCCGTCGAAGGGCGCGGGCTCAAGGCCGAACGCCTCCGCGATCCGGGTCCACATCCATTTCCAACGGAAGACGTCGCCGTTGACGACGTTGAAGGCCTGATTGGCGGCGGCCGGGGTGGTGGCCGCCCAGACCATGTGTTTCGCCAACTGGCCGGCGCTGGTCATGTCGGTCAGGCTGTCCCATTGCGCCTGGGACCCGGGGAAGCGGAATGGCCGTCCCGTCTCGCGGCAGAGGCAGGCGTAGACGGCGAGGGTTGTGCCCATGTTCATGGCGTTGCCCACGGCCTTGCCGATGATGGTGTGAGGCCGATGGACGCTCCAGGAGAACCCGTCCCGGTCCGCGGCGGCGAAGACCTCGTCTTCTTGGGCGTAGTAGAAGTTGTCGACGTCGAGGCGTCCCTGCTCTTCGCGGAACGGGGTCTGGGGCAGGACGCCTTTTCCATAGGCCTCGAACGGACCGAGATAGTGTTTGAGGCCGGTGACGAGCGCGACGTGGCCGACCGTCTGCGCCGGCCGCACGGCGTCCAGAACGGCGCGCACCATGGCCGCGTTGACCCGGATGTTCTCGACCTCGGTCGCCTGGCGGGACCATGTGGTGAAGAAGACCGCGTCGGGCCGGGCGTTCCTGAGCGCGGCCTGGGTCGCGGCGGGATCCTGCAGATCAGCCGTCACCGGAGTAACGCCCGCCTGTTCGACCGGCCGACGGGCAAGGCCGAGAACCGTCCAGCCTTGCGTTACGAGTTCGGCGGCGGCCGCGCTTCCCGCGATGCCGCTCGCCCCGACCACCAGCGCCGTCTTCGTCATTATCGTCTCCCTGAGGCTCAGGCCCGGACCTAGGCGTACGCGGCCCGAGCCGCTAGACGGCACCATTCGGGACCCTGGTCCCCAAAAGGTGACCACCATGCAAGCGAACGGCGAGGATCAGGACTGGCGCGAGGACTGCGCGCCCCGGCGCGTGTTGGAGTTGTTCGCCACCAAATGGACCAGCATGATCCTGCACACCCTTCACGCGCGTCACAGCGGCCGCGCCCGGGCGGGCGTGCTCCTGCGCAGCCTGCCGGGGCTCTCCAGGAAGATGATGACCCAGACGTTGAGGGAGATGGAGACCAGCGGTCTCGTCAGTCGCCATGTCCAGGGCTCGGTCCCGCCCGCCGTCGAGTATCGGCTGACACCCCTCGGAGAGCGGTTCGTAGAGCCGGTCGAGCTCCTGTACGGCTGGGGACGCGACAATGCCGATGCGCTCGAAAGCCTGCAGCCACGACCGACGTCCCGTCGCGCCTGAGGCGCCGGACCTCGTCAAATCCACGTCCTCACCATCGCGCGTATCCGGGCCTGCGCCCCAGATCGTGCGCCTTGCCAGGCACGTCGTCCGCACCAACCGGGCCGTCCCGCCCGGAGCTCAATCGGTACAGCTGTGAGCGCACCAGACCGCGTTCCGCCACACGTGGAGAACGCGTCATGGCGTGCCTCATCGCAGTCTCATGAATCCAGATCGAAGACCGCGGCTTGCAGGATCGACTGATCCGTCTCGGTTGCTATCCAGGTGTCGGCGAACCGCCCTTCCGGGCCGAACAGGGCTGGAATGATTCCGCGACTGGAGACGGACCGCCAAAGCGTCGCCAACTCATCGGCTGCCGGATCGACAACCGCGATCCGATCGCCGCGCACGACCAGGGTCCACGCGGCCAGCGCCCTGAGGATGGAGGGGCAGTCCGCCCCGCGCGCACGCCGGTCGGCCAGGGTCTGGAGCCAGCGCTGAGGGATCTTCTGCGATCCGTCCATGGCGATCTGGACGAGACGATGAGCCAGTGCGGTGTTCTCGAACCGGGCGATCAAGGCGTCGGCATAGGCGGCGAGATTCTGCCCCGGCGCGGGCGACAGGCTGGCTGCCGCCTCATCCCGCATCAGGCGCTCGACGACCGAACGGATGGCGGGATCGGCGATGGCCTCATGGACGAACGCGTGTCCGGCCAGCAGCCCCAGGTAGGCGAACGCGGAATGGGCGCCGTTCAACATCCGCAGCTTTGCCGTCTCATAGGCCGCGACGTCAGCGACCAGTTCGGCGCCGCCGACTTCCCAGCGCGGACGCGGTCCGGCGAACCAGTCCTCGATCACCCATTGCCGGAAAGGCTCGGTGACGACAGCCGCCGCGTCGTACAGGCCGATGTCCCGCGCGAGCCGGGTGCGATCCTCGGGCGTCGGCGCCGGCACGATCCGGTCGACCATCGTCGAGGGAAAGGCGCAGTGCGCCGCCACCCAGGCCGCATCGTGGGCGGAGCGGTGTTCCAGGAACTCAGCGAACAGTCCTCTGAGCTGCGCCCCGTTGTGGGCGAGGTTGTCACAACTCATCACAGTCAGACCCGGAGCTCCGGCGGCGCGGCGGCGTGACACGGCCTCGGCCAGGAATCCATAAAGGGTTCGTGGCAGACCTTCCGCGCGCAGATCGGCGGCGATGTCCGCCAGATTGGCGTCGAGGGCGCCGTCGGGGCCGCGCCCGTACCCCTTCTCGGTCACGGTCAGGCTGACGACGAGGGTCGAGGGCGCGGCGAGCGCTTCGATCACCGCCCCGGGAGACTCGGGCGCCACGACGACCCCCGCGACCGATCCGATCAGGCGAGTCCGTTCCACCGCGCCGGATCGCTCGGTCACCGTGTAGAGCCCATCCTGCGGTTCGATTTCGTCCCGCACGGCGCCAGACCTCAGGGAGACACCCAGGGTGCGCCAGTCGCGATCCCCGGCCGACATGGCGTCGTCCGTGTAGACAGCCTGATGGGCGCGGTGAAAGGCGCCGATCCCCAGATGGACCAGGCCGACGCCCTGGTCGGCCGGCGCGTAGCCGGGGCGTGTCACCGTCGGAGCAAGGCGATCCACAGTTGCGGCGTTCAGGCGGGGGACGGTCACAGCCGATAGGCCGCTTTGGGCAGGGCGTAGGTCAGGTCCCGCGCGGTCTCGATGGCCTCGTCCTCCTGCAGACGATGGTCGGCGACGAGCCCGGCGAGGAAGGCCGCATCCATGCGCCGGGCCACGTCGTGACGGGCCGGAATCGACAGAAAGGCGCGGGTGTCGTCGTTGAATCCGACGGTGTTATAGAAGCCTGCCGTCTCGGTCGTCTGTTCGCGGAAACGGCGCATCCCTTCAGGACTGTCGTGGAACCACCAGCTCGGCCCCAGCTTCAGCGCCGGATAGTGACCGGCCAGCGGCGCCAGTTCGCGGCTGTAGACCGTCTCGTCCAGGGTGAACAGGATCAGGGTCAGACGGGTGTCCGACCCGAACCGGTCCAGCAGCGGCTTGAGGGCCTGGACGTATTCCGTCGCCATGGGGATGTCCGCCCCCTTGTCCCGACCGTGGCTGTCGAAAAGGCCCCGGTTATGATTGCGGAAGGAGCCCGGATGGATCTGCATCACCAGGCCGTCGTCGAGGCTCATGCGCGCCATCTCGGTCAGCATCTGGGCGCGGAAGGCCTCTGCCTGTTCGGGGGTCGCCTGCCCCCGGGTCACGGTGCGGAACAGCGCCTCGGCCTCGCCCGGCGCGAGATCGAGCGTGCGGGCCGTGGGATGGCCGTGATCGCTCGAGGTGGCCCCCATTGCCTTGAAGAAGGCCCTGCGTTTGCGGTGGGCCGCCAGATAGCCGGCCCAGTCATAGACATCCTCTCCGCTGATCTCGGCGAAGGCATTTAGGCTGTCGGCGAAGGCCTCATGGTCCGCGTCGATCACGGCGTCGGGCCGGTAGGCCGTGATGACGCGCCCGCCCCAGCCAGAGGCGCGGATCGCCTGGTGGTGACGCAAATCGTCGTTGGCGCCTTCCGTCGTGGCCAGAACCTCGATGTTGAACCGTTCGAACAGCGCTCGGGGACGAAAGTCGTCGGTCTTCAGGGCCGCGTCGATGACGTCGTAATAGTGATCGGCGGAGTCCTCCGACAATCGTTCCTCGAGGCCGAAGACCTCCGAGAAGACCTGGTTCAGCCACAGCGCCGAGGGCGTGCCCCGGAACAGTCGCCAATGCCGGGCGAAGATCCGCCAGGCGTCTCGGGGGTCTGCGCCGGAAGGGCCTGCGCGGGACGCCACGCCCAGAGCTTCGAGGGGGACGCCCTGCGAATACAGCATGCGGAAGACGTAGTGGTCGGGGGCGAGCAGCAGCGCCGCAGGATTCTCGAACGCTGCATTGTCCGCAAACCACGACGGATCCGTGTGGCCGTGCGGGCTGATGATCGGCAGGCCCGCGATCTCGGCATAGATTCGCCGCGCGATTGCGCGGGTGTCTCCATCGGTCGGAAAGAGCCGGTCGGGATGCAGATCGATCGAGGCCATGGTGTCTCCCAACGGTCAGCCACGCCATTCCGGCATATTTCGGCCTTACCAATTGTCCCAAATGTTGACAGGCCAGTTTTGCTCGGTCAAGGGTCAGGTCTGTCCGACACCACACCGCGAGCCGTTATGAAGATCGTATCCGCCAAGGTCATCGTCACCTGCCCCGGCCGCAACTTCGTGACCCTGAAGATCGAGACCGACCAAGGGGTATACGGGATCGGCGACGCCACCCTGAACGGCCGTGAGCTGGCCGTCGTCTCCTATCTTCAGGACCACGTCGTGCCCTGCCTGATCGGTCGCGATCCGCGCCGCATCGAGGACATCTGGCAATACCTCTATCGCGGCGCCTACTGGCGTCGCGGGCCGGTGACGATGCGCGCCATCGCCGCCGTCGATGTCGCCCTGTGGGACATCAAGGGCAAGATGGCCGACATGCCCATCTATGAGCTCCTCGGCGGCAAGAGCCGCGACGGGGTCATGGTCTACGGCCACGCCAACGGGGCCGATATGAACGAGACCGTCGAAGCGGTCGGCCGCTACATCGACATGGGCTACCAGGCCATCCGCGCCCAATCCGGCGTGCCCGGCATCGCCATGGCCTACGGCGTGGGGCGCGGCGTGCTGCACTATGAACCCGCCGATGCCGAACTGCCGACCGAAACAGTCTGGGACACGCGGAAATATCTGACCTATCTGCCGTCCCTGTTCGAGAAGTTGCGCGACACCTACGGGCCTGAGCCCCGTCTCCTGCACGACGGCCACCACCGGATGACCCCGATTGAAGCGGCCCGGCTCGGCAAGTCGCTCGAGCCCTTCGACCTGTTCTGGCTCGAGGACGCCACCCCGGCGGAGAACCAGGAAGCCTTCAAGCTGATCCGCGAACACACCACGACCCCCCTCGCGGTCGGCGAGATTTTCAACACGATCTGGGACGCCAAGGACCTGATCCAGAACCAGCTGATCGACTATATTCGAATGACCATCGTGGGCTCGGGCGGCATCACCCATCTGCGCCGCGTCGCCGACTTCGCGGCCCTCTACCAGGTTCGCACGGGCTCACACGGCGCGACCGACCTCTCGCCCGTCACCATGGGCGCCGCGCTCCAGTTCGACACCTGGGTCCCCAATTTCGGCATCCAGGAATACATGCGCCACACCGAGGAGACCGATGCGGTCTTCCCGCACCACTACAGCTTCGACAAGGGCTTCCTCTACGCCGGCGACGCCCCCGGCCACGGGGTCGATATCGACGAAGCGCTCGCCGCCAAATACCCTTACAAGCCCGCCTATCTGCCGGTTGCCCGACTGGAAGACGGGACGATGTGGAACTGGTGAAGGCGTCCCCCAAGGTCGTCGTCGTCGGCGAGGGCATGATCGAGGCGACGTCGGCCGGATCGGGCCTGTGGCGCCTCGGCGGCGGGGGCGATACCCTGAACACGGCCATCCATATGGCGCGGCTCGGTTGTGACGTCGCCTATGTGACGGCGCTGGGTTCGGACCCCTTCAGCGAAGACCTGCGCGCCGCCTGGGCCGCCGAGGGTCTCGACCTCTCCCATGTGATGACAGACCCCGCTCGTCGCCCTGGCCTCTACGCCATTCAGACGGATGACGCCGGCGAACGCACCTTCCACTACTGGCGCGAACACAGCGCGGCCCGACGTATGTTCGACCTCCCCGGCGCCGGCGAGGCCCTGGCGGCGATCGCCGGCGCCGACCTGGTGATCTTCTCCCTGATCACCCTGGCCATTCTGCCGCCGACGGGGCGGCGCGCATTGATCAAGGCGTGCAGCAAGGCCGGGATCGGCGCTCAGGTGGCGTTCGACGGCAACTACCGACCGCGCCTTTGGGCCAGCGCCCGAGAGGCGCGCAAGGCCCGGAACATCGCGCTGCGCGTCTCTGACATCGGGCTTCCGACCCTGTCCGACGAGATCCTCCTGGAGGACGATCCAGCCCCCGAGGCGCGTCCTGGAGTTCTGACGGCCGGGGATGTCGCACAGCGCTGGGCCTCGCGCGGCGTGACGGAGGTCGTGGTCAAACTGGGCGAGGACGGGTGCCGCCTGCCCGACGGCCGGGTCTCCCCGCCCCCGCTCCGGATCGCGCCACTGGACACCAGCGGCGCGGGCGATGCGTTCAATGCGGGCTACCTCGCCGCTCGTTTGCGAGACCTCGAGCCGATGGCGGCGGCCCTCGCCGGCCACCAACTCGCCGGCTGGGTGATCCAGCGCGCCGGCGCGGTTCCGGACCGGGACGCGGACGCGCCTTACCCCGCGCCCCGAATTGCCAGTCCATCCTGACATTTGCCCCGGTCCTGGGGCGGGGGGAGCGCGTCTTGTCCTGCCGTCCACCGCGCGTGCCCCCACCCAAAAAAAACACCCGGTCCATCGGACCGGGTGTCTGAGGCGCCTTGGGGGAAGGTCGAGGACCTAGAACTTCGCGCGGAGCCGGACGCCGAAGTAGCGACGCGAGGCGCGCGGCAGGACCTGCACAACGACGTCGTTGACCGTGTATCCACCGCCGAGCGCCGTCGTGCTGCCGCCATTGCCCACGGCGATGTTGCTCGCATAGTGTTCGTTGAACAGGTTGTTGACGAACAAGGTCGCGCGATATCGGCCCTCTTTGTCGTCGAGGCCCAGGTTGGCGTTGAAGACGCCGTAAGCGCCCTGATACTGACGGGGGTTGTCGCCAAGCGCGAAGTTGACGCCCGTGCGATAGGCGTATTCGCCCGAGAAGAAGGCGTCGAAAGGCAGGCTGGGCAGGGGCAGATCATAAGTCCCCGCCAGCGAATATTTGAACTTGGGCGAGTTCGTCAGCCGCTTGCCGGCGAGGTCCTGCTGTCCGGTGAGGACGGTCGGGCTCGGATTGACGTCGATGCAGCCTTCGGCGAGCGTCTGGCCGTTGAAGCAGGGCGCGTTCGGAAACTCGGTGATCCGCGCGTCGATATAGGCGGCGGAGAAATCGACCCGGAACTGCTGGGTGACCCGGGCGGCGCCATCCAACTCCACGCCGCGGCTGCGCACGGTTCCGACGTTGCGGAGGCGGTTGACGAAGGTTCCGGAACCGACGGGGTCCTCTTCCACGCTCTGGGTCTGGAAGTCGGTGTAGTCCGTCCAGAAGCCGGTGAGGTTCGCCTGGATCCGGCCCTCCGCGAACCGGCTCTTCATGCCGATCTCATAGGCGTCCGACCCTTCCGAGCGCACCGGCGTCGCCGCCTGGGCCGGGGTGAAGCTGGTGCTGACGTCGTAGCCCTGACCCTTGTAGCCGGTCGCGAACGACGCATAGACCATGACGTCGTCGCTGAGGTCCTGGCGCAAGGCGATCTTGTAGGTCGTGCTCTCTTCCGAGGACTCGCCGACACAGGCGGCCGTCCTGCAGGTGGTGGCCGTCGCCAGCCGGTTCAGGAAGTAGACGTTGATGTCCTCGGATCCCCAGCGCAGGCCCAGATCAAGGTGGGTCTGCGGGGTGAAATCGTAGGTCGCCTGGCCGAAGAGGGCGTAGGTCGTGTTGCCCACCCCGGCGACGAAGGTGGCCAGGGTGTTGGGGCCGCGATCAAGGCTGCGGTCGGTCGAGGAGTCTGCGTAGTAGGCCCCGAGCAGATAGTTGAAGGGCCCTTCGCTGTTCGACGCCAGACGCAGTTCCTGGGCGAAGTTCGTCGTGTGGAAGTCGGAGAACTGGTACGAACCGTCCGGAGCCAGCGGACTTGCCGGATTTGTCGGCACCGTCAGGGTTGGGATCGCCAGGTTGTCGAGATCCTCGATGAAAGAGAATTTCCAGTCCTGATAGCTGGTGATCGAACTCAGGCTGGCGAAGCCGAGATCGAAGGTGGCCTTGGCCGAATAGAGTTGGCTTTCGCTCTTGTTGACCGGTTCGGTGTTGAGGCGGACCGTGTAGTTGGACGGCGACAGGGTTATCCCGGCGAAGTTGGTTGCCACCGAGGCTCCAAAGATCGTGGCGTTGGGCGTCGCTGACCGGAAGGTCCGGTTCACGCTGTCGACCTCGGAGTCCGAATAACTCGCCACGAAGGCCAGATCGATCCGGTCGGTCGGCTGAACGTCCAGACGGGCCCGGACGCCGGAGGCCTCCTCGCCATTGAGCCAGTTACCCGTAAAGGCATTCTTGATGTAGCCGTCGCGATCGACATGGAAGGCGTTGAGCCGGAAACCCGCCTTGTCGCCGAGGGGACCGGAGACCGATCCCTCGAGCCGATACTCGCGATCGGTGGTCGCGACGGCCGTCAGCTGCCCGGTGAGATAGTCCGTCGGGCCCTGGGTGACGATGTTGATCGCCCCCGCAGACGCGTTCTTTCCGAAAAGCGTGCCCTGCGGGCCGCGCAGGACTTCGATCCGGGCGATGTCGGCCAGGGGGGAGAAGGCCTGCCCCTGCTGCACCAGGGCGACGTCGTCGACGACCGCGGCGACAGCGGCCTCGACGCCGATGCTGAAGGCCGTGGTGCCGATGCCGCGGATGTTGATGCTGTTGTTCGTGGCCTGACCAGACTCTGTGACGGTCAAGCTCGGCGCCAGACGCGCCACATCGGCGACTTCGGAGACGTTGCGGGCTTCGAGGGTCTCCGCCGTAAGCGCTGTCACGGCGACCGGAACGTCCTGCAGCCGCTGCTCGCGCTTCTGGGCCGTGACGATGACGTCCTCGATCGCAGTCGTGCTCTGATCCTCCTGGGCGGGCGCCGCCGGCTGAACAACCTGAGCAAAGGCTGGAGAGCCCAGGATCGCGATCGTGGCAGACGTCAGCAACAGACTCGAATAACGCATGATAGGTGCCTCCCTCGGGCTGGCGATCAATGTCGCCTTATTGGTCTGGCCAGTTAAGTCAATTTGGCATGGCCTGTCTAGGGGCGGTTCGGCCGTACCCTATTGTCGGGTCAGCTCCACGGCGGAGACCAGCGGCTCGCCCTTGCGTCCTTTGAACTCGAGCAGCACTTCGCCTGACCGGGCGTCCACGGTGAAGGCGCGCTCGACCGGCATCAGGACTGCGCCCGCGGCCTGGCGGACGTCGAAGTCGGGAAGGACCGCCCGCCCGTTCGCGGAGACGTCGAAGCGACGCGCGCCGACCTCGGCCTCGGGTTCGACGAAGCTGAGCGTGACCCGATACCGTCCAGGCTCGACGGGAATACGGTAGGAGAATTCGCCGGACCGGAACGTGCGCAACAATGCGCCGTCCCCGCCTGACACCTCGCGACGGGTGACGGGAAGCTGGTAGGCGGGCGGCGGAATATCGACGTTGGCGGCGCGCCCCCCGACGAAGAAGGCGTCAGACCCGAACCGACCGCGGGGGCTCGCCGCCGGCATGAGGGCGCCGCTGTCGATCCGGATAACCTGCGGGGCGTCCTCGCGCAGCGACCATTGGACACTGTCGCGCACCTCCTGATCGGCGAAGGCCCCGACAGCGGAAATCTCGTTGGTCCCGACCGCCAGCCTGATGCGCCAGCTACAGGCCTTCTGCGGGCAGTCGCGCTGCGCCTCCCCGACCTCGACCCCGTTGTGGATCAGCCGCGTCGAAGGCGCATTGCTGTACACGCGGACGTCGGCGAACTGATAGTTGCGGTCGACGTAGCGCGAACTGGCGACATGGACCGTGGGGTTGTGTGACCAGTTGGCCCGGTAGAAATAGTAGGGATCCTTCTTGATCTTGCGGTCGTAGGTGATCAGCCCTTTGGTGTTGATGTCATCCGCATCGCCTTCGCGACGGACGGTGGTGGCGAAGTCGAACCCGTTCCACAGCCAGCTGGCCCAGAGATAAGGTCGCTCGGCGATATCCGCCCAGTTCTCCTCGTGGACGTAGCTCATATACTCCTCGGGCTGCTCTCGCCCGCGCGAGTCCGCCGGGCCGCCTCGGGGGTCGTCGGTGTGCATGGTGGTCGCACCGCCCGCACCGTATTCGGTGACCGCCAGGGGTTGCCGGGGCCGACGGGCGTGCAACATGTCCAGATGGTCGCCAAGCCCATCGGCCTTCCCGTAGTACCAGCCAAAGTAGCGATTGGCCCCGGCGGTCTCGGTCGCTTCCGCCGTCGTCGGAACCTCGACGTTCGACGCAAAGGCTCGCCCCTCGCAGCAGGTTGCAAGGGTGGTCGGGCGGCTCGGATCCTCGGTCCTGGCGAGGGCGTCGAGCTCCCGCAGCAGGGGCATCGGATCGGCCGCTTCGCGCCGGGTGTCGCCGGTGATGAAGTTGGGGAAGGAGTTGCCGAAATCGACCTCGTTGGCGATGCCCCAGACGGCGATCGACGGATGGTTGAAGCCCTGGCGGACCATCTCCTGGAGCTGCTGGCGTGCGTTGGCGCGCAGGCCCTCGCGGGCTTCCATCTCCTCCCCGTGGACCCAGACGGACACCAACGGGATCTCGTCCCAGACGATCAGCCCGTAGCGGTCCGCCAGGTCGTGGACCGTCTGGCCGTGCTGGTAGTGGGTCAGCCGTATGGAGTTGGCGCCCATGTCCCTCAGGAGCTGAACGTCCTCCTCGACTTCCTGGGGCATCACAGCCCACCCCCGTCCTTCGCGGTCCTGGTGGTAGCCCGTGCCGACGAGACGCAACGGCTTGCCGTTCAGGACCAGGCCCCGATCCGGGTCGATGCGGATCTGGCGCACGCCATAGGCCTGGTCCACGCGGTCGAACACGGCGCCATCCTCGCCCCTCACCTCCACACGCAGGGTGTAGAGATAGGGGTCATCCACGCCCTGCCAGAGATGGGGGTTCGCCAGAATCAGCGAGGCCTCCTCCTCATCGCCGGCGGCCGGGGCCAGGGCGACGTTCCGTGAGGACTCGGCGGCCACCTTGCCTTCGACATCGAGGAGCTGGGTCGCCACGACAACGGCCTGCCGGCGCCCGCTGTCATTGCGGATGCGGGCCCGGACCGCGATCCGGGCCTGACCGTCCTCGATGGAGGTCGTGGTCGCATAAACGCCGCTCCCCCCGAAATCGAGCAGATCGACATGGACGTCGTCGGTCACGATCAGGCTGACGGGACGGTAGAGGCCGCCGTGGATGAAGAAGTCGCCGCGCAAGGGCAGGATATCGGCTGTGGAAGCGTCGCCCGTTGGATTGGTGTTGTCAGTCTTGACCACCAGGAGGTTGGGCTGCCCTGGCTTCAGCATCGCCGTGGCGTCGAACCGGAACCGGGAGAACCCGCCCTGGTGCTCGCCGAGTTTGACGCCGTTAAGCCACACCTCCGCCGTGCGGCTGGCCGCATCGAACTGCAGCCAGGCCTTCTGGTCCGTCTCGATCGCCTGCGGCGTGAAGGTCAGCCGGTACCAGCCGACGCCCTGCTCCTTGTTTGTGTTGTCCCTGGTGTGGATGTGGGCTTCGGGGTTCGGAATGTAGAAGCCCACGCGATTCCAGGTGTGGGGGACCGCAACCCGCGACCAGGCCGCATCGTCGAAGCCGACGGCCTCCACGCCGGTCGCCTCGCCGTACTGGAAGCGCCAGCCCTCAGCGAGAGGAACGACACGGCGTACGGCTTCCGGAACGGTGTCGACGCCGGCGAGCGCGATCCCGGGCTGGGCCAGGGCGAGAACGGCGGCGAGCGTGCGCAGACAGGACATGGCGGGTCTCCCAAAGAGGCCGGGCATGGTCCCGGGTCCGGGACGTCTCGGCCTTGGATCAAGCGGTCAGTCGAAAACGGCGGCGGCGCAGCGATCCGCCGCCATCCTCACAGGCGGGCGGGGGCGTATCGGGGCGTGATCAGGTGGATGGTCAGCAGCGCAATCAGATAGACGGAGCCGGCCACGATGAAGATCGGCGTGTAGCTCCCGATCGTCTCGAGCACCTGGCCGACGTATTTGGCGAAAATCATCCCGCCGATGCCGCTGACCAAGCCGCCGATGCCGATGACTGACCCCACGGCCTTGCGTGGGAAGACGTCGCCCGGCAGAGCATAGAGGTTGGCGGAGAAGCCCTGATGGGCAGCCGTGGCGATACCGATGATCACGACCGCCACCCAGACGTTTGACGCGTAGGACGCGAACATCACGGGCACGGCCAGCAGGGCGCAGATCAGCATCGTGGTCTTGCGCGCGCGGTTGAGGCTGATCCCCCGGTGCATCATCCGGGAGGACAGCCAGCCGCCTGCGACGGAGCCGATGTCGCTCAGCAAGTAGATGGCGACAAGGGGCGGGCCGAAGGTCTTGAGGTCCAGGCCGTAGCGCTTGCCGAGGAAGTCCGGCAGCCAGAACAGGAACATCCACCAGATCGGGTCGATCAGGAATTTGCCCGCCGCGTAGGCCCAGGTTTCCTTGACCGACAGGATCCGGCTCCAGCCGATCGTCTCTTCCGGATCCGCCGGATCCTGCTCGATATAGGCCAACTCCGTCGCTGACAGGCGTTTTTGCGCGCGAGGGCTGCGATACAGGATCAGCCAGATCGGGAGCCAGATCAGGCCCAACAGACCTGTGATGACAAAGGCCATCTGCCAGCCGAAGGCCAGAACCAGGGCCGGAACGATCAGTGGGGTTACGATTGCGCCGATATTGGTGCCGGCGTTGAACAGGCCGGTGGCCAGGGCGCGCTCCTTCTTCGGGAACCACTCCGTGACCGCCTTGATGCCGCCGGGGAAGCCGCCGGCCTCGCCGACGCCCAGCAGCATCCGGGCCATCATGAAGTGCGAGAGGTCCCGGGCCGCCCCATGGAACATGTGGCCGACCTGCCAGATGGCGAAGGCGATGCCCAGGCCGAAGCGGGCGCCGATCTTGTCCATCAGCCGGCCCCAGATCGCGTAGGCGACGGCGTAGGAGGCCTGGAACCAGAAGACGATGTCGGCGTAATCGGTCTCGGACCAGCCGAACTCGGCCGACAGGGTCGGCTTGAGCACCCCGATCATCTGACGGTCGACGTAGTTGATGACCATGGCCGCGAAGAGCAGCCACATCACCACCCAGCGATATCTTCCAGGCGAAGGCGCGCGCACCACGAGCGGGGCGTTCGTTGACGACATCCGATGTTTCCTCATCAAGATGCTGCCCGCTTCTACGGCGAGTCTGGAGCACCTCAGCTACTTGGTCTTACCACAATAGTCAGGCGGTCGGACCAATAGCAAGACCCTTGGTGTCTAAAGGGAAACCGCCCTCCCGAAGCGCTCGCGTGTGGTTGCGACGCTGGCTCTCGCGGTCTGAAGCGCCTTCTCCTCCGTCGCAAAGAGCAGATGGTCGATGACCTGACCCAGATGAGCGCGCATGGCGGCCCGCGCCCGCTGACTATCGTGCGAACGCAGGGCGTCAACGATCGCCTGGTGCTCCTCGACCACGGGCCTCACGTTCGCGGTCCGCGCCTTTTCATGCAGCAGGGCGCAGGCGGGAGAATCGGATCTGAGCCGCCACAGCTCCTCGATCATCAGGGTCAGCGCCGCGTTGCGCGTTGCTGCAGCGATCACGCGATGAAATGCGCGATCCGCTCGCTCGCTCACGCCGGGCTGCCTGTTCTCGTCGGCGATCTGGCGCACGAGTTCGTCGAGTTCGTCGAGTTCGTCGTCGGTGATGGACGTCGCCGCCAAGGCCGCGGCCTCGCCCTCGATCAGCAGACGCGCTTCGGTCAGTTCGAAGGCCGTCACGCCGAAACCGGGCAGATCTTTCTCGCCGGGCAACCGTTGAACATAGGCCCCCGACCCGACCCGGACCTCGATCAATCCCTGGACTTCCAAGGCTATCATCGCTTCACGGACCGCGGGACGGCTCACGCCGTAATCTGCGGCGAGTTCCCGCTCCGCCGGCAGACGATCGCCGACGGCGAACTTGCCGCCTGCGAGTTCGTCGAAGAGCCGTTTGGCGAGTTTCTGATACAACCGGTCCTGAGACGGTTCGACCTCAACCGGCGGGATCGACTTGGCGGCGGATTTCCTGGACATACAATCTCACTGGCCCGACCAATCTCATCAAATGGTCAGCGGCCACTCTGCCCTACGCACGTCCAGTCAGACAAGCAATCTCGCGATGAGCGCGGAGATCACGGTTGGCAGCCACGGCATGTGTACGATCAAACTCCCGGCGGCCGTTGGGCTGCGAGACGGGGCGACTGCCGTAGTCGCGACCAAACGGTGCCTGCGGAAGTCCTTTGGCATGAAATGCGGCGGAAAAATTCCGCGACAAATTCAGCGACCTGCTCCGGCCGTCAGGCAGCTGGCCTGGATATTTAACACGCGTTTCGGCGCCAGGTTGGCTACACCGGTCTGAGCTGAATTTGACCCAGCCCAATAGAGGGCTAGTCTGTTTCAGGGGGTCGCCGCACCGCATGGGTTACGATCTGGACGAAGACGGAGCGACGCTTTTCACGTCCATCCTTCGTAGCCCGATCGCCTCGGTGATCAGTGATCCACGCCTGCCCGACAACCCGATCATCGTCGTCAACAAGGCCTTCTGCGACCTGACCGGTTATGGCGAGGACGAGATCCTGGGTCGCAACTGCCGGTTCCTGGCGGGCCCCTCGACCGAACCGTGGCTGACCGAGCGGATCCGCGAAGGAACGCGTGAGCGCAAGGCGACCCTCGTCGAGATTCTCAACTACAAACGCGATGGAACGCCGTTCCGCAATGCGGTCCTGGTGGCCCCCGTCTTTACCCATGACGGCGAGCTGGAATATTTCCTCGGGTCCCAGGTGGAGCTGGACGAGGATGCCTTGGGGCCGTCCTCCAATCGACATCGCCATGCCGTCGAAATCGTCCGCACACTGTCGCCGCGCCAGCGCGAGGTGCTGCAACAGATCGCGGCCGGCCATCGCAGCAAGCAGATCGCCCGGAACCTGAACCTCAGCGAAAAGACGGTGAAGATGCACCGCGCCTTCATCCTGGAGAAGCTGGGCACCCACAACGTCGCCGACGCCATCCGGCTTGCGGTCGAGGCGGGTCTCTAGGTCCCTGCCTCACGGACACCCATCGCCGCGCGACTACGGCCTTAAGGCCGTATGGTGAACGGGGATCGCCAGACCTACCCTCGTTCCACGGCAAACGGTGATGCCCAGACCCGAAACAAGGGGTCGGGCCCATCTTAGGATCGCCGCCTGGAGAGAGGAAAACCCATGCCAACCGTAAATTACGAGCAGTATCTGCTCGTCTACAATGCGTTCTCGTTCACTCTGGCCGCCATGGGCGCCACGACACTGTTCCTGTGGATCAGCCGCTCGCAGGTTGGCCCCGCCTACAAGACCGCCCTGACAATTTCGGGTCTCGTGACGGCGATCGCCGCCTATCATTACTTCAGGATCTTCAACAGCTGGGAGGCCGCCTATTCGGTCCGCGACGGCGTGATCACTGTTACCGGCGTCGCCTTCAACGACGCCTATCGCTACGTCGACTGGCTGCTGACGGTTCCCCTGCTGCTGATTGAACTGGTGCTCGTCATGCGCCTGTCGCAGGCTGAAACGGTGTCCAAATCCGTACGGCTGGGCTTTGCCGCCGCCCTGATGATCGTGCTGGGCTACCCGGGCGAAATTGCCGACACGAATACCGTCCGTGCGATCTGGGGCACCCTGTCCACCATTCCGTTCCTGTACATCGTCTGGGAACTGTTCAAGGGACTCGGTGACTCGATCGAGCGCCAGCCGGAAAGTGTGAAGGGCCTGATCAAGAGCGCCCGGTTGCTGACTTTCGCATCGTGGGGCTTTTACCCGATCGTCTACATGATCCCTTATACCAACCTCGGCGGCGGATCGGTCGAGACCGGCGTCCAGATCGGCTACACCATCGCCGATCTCGTGGCCAAGGCCGGTGTGGGCATCATGGTCTATATGATCGCCGTGCGGAAATCGCAGGCTGAGTACGGCGACACCTATAACCATCAGTCGGTCAAAGTCTGATCTCTACCTCTTTGTCCGGGCGGCCCCGCAAGGGCCGTCCGGCATGGTCCGTTTGAAGGTCCCCTCCCTTGACGCCCTATCTTGACCACAGCGGACAGACCAGACCGGACAGGTCCGTTACGGTCATGGCGCTGGCGTCGTTCGCGGCCATCCTCGCCCTGATCGGGGGCGTGCCCCTTGGAGGATCCGCGGCGACGTCGATCGGGTGCTTGGCCCTGCTGGTCTTCGGCCTCCCGCACGGCGCCCTGGACCTGGAACTGATCAAGACCCGGAGCCGGGGTCCATGGACCAGCCTGGTGAGCCTTCTGGTTCTCTATCTCGGCTGTGCAGCCGCCATGGCCGCTGTCTGGGCAGCGGCGCCTGTCATGGCCCTGACGATCTTCATGGTGATCGCTGTGATGCATTTTTCCGAGGATTGGGAGGGTGCAAGCGCACCCGTACTTGGTCTGGGACTGGCCCTCGCACTCCTGGCCTCGCCGTCGTTTCTGCATCGGGCTGAGCTGGACGCCCTGTTTATAGGCCTGACCGACCGGCCCGGCGCGACAGCCGTCACGGACGCGCTGACGCTGATGGCCCCCGTGTCGGGCATTCTGGGCCTGGTCGCACTGTCTACCCTGTGGTCGAGCGGACGAAGGGCCCAGGCCGTGGCCGGAGGAATCGCCTTGCTGGGCATGGTCGTGCTTCCACCCGTCGTGGGTTTCGCCCTTTATTTCTGCCTGTTCCATTCCCCGCGCCATCTGGGCGAAGGCCTGCGAAACCTGCGGTTGACGCCGCGCCGGGCCTGGCTTTGGATCATCGTCCCCCTGACCCTGGCCGCCGGTGTCCTTGCAGGCGCGATCTACGGACTGGAACTCAGGGCTTACGAGGACTCCCGGATCGTGGCCGCCAGCTTCATGACCTTGTCGATCCTGACCTTGCCCCACATGCTGGCCCCCGTGCTCGTTGACCTGTTGTCCAGGGTCGGATTGTCAGACCACAAAGACAGACTGAACAGGGCTCATCTGTGGACGGGGTCCAACATTTGGCGCGTGCGCCCGATCACCAGCCCCAGGCGTCCATCATGACACGGAACAGATGGGTGTTCGGGAAATACCCGCGGACGCGCTGGGCGCCGACCCCGATCGCCAGCACCGGAACCTCCTCGGCCGTGTGCGTGCGGTTGACCAGAACGTTCTTGAGACGAACGATGTCGGCCGCGTCGCCCGAGGCCTTCCAGGCGTCGTAGCCCTCGAGCAGCGGTTCACCGCGGCGGCCTCCGTCGACCTGCAGGCCGAAGGCGTGGTCTGCGGTGAACACCAGCAGGGTGTCGCTGAGGTCGACCCGGCTTTGCACCTCGGCGATCAGCCTGTCGAAATCGACCACGTTCTGCAGTCCCGCACGCGGATCGTCGGTGTGGGCATCCCATTCGACCATGAGGAAATAGCCCCGGGGCGAGTGTTGCAGGATGTCCAGGGCCCGAAGCGTCGCGGCATGGACGTCCATCGCCTCGCTGACCACCACGGGCCGCAGGTTCCCGGACGGCGCGTCCCCGAGCGTCGCATAGATGGGTCGGTCGTGGAGCCGGCTGAGCGCATCGAAGCTCGTTCCAAGGGCGCCCAGCTGCTGGCCGACTTCCTCACGCCCGGCGCCAAACATCACGTCGACGCCGTCGCCAAATCGTGGCGTGAAGGCCTGGACGAAGATCTGGCCCCAATTGCTGCGGTCGTTCGAATGGGCGTAGTTGGCCGCTGGCGTCGCGTCGGCGATGGACTGGGTCGTGACGACTCCGGTCGAGAGGCCGTGTTGTTCCGCATACTCCAGCAGGGTCTCGGTGGGCGCGCCGTCGCTTTGCCCCCTTACGGCCTCGGGACCCTGGCTGATGACGCCGTTTCGGGTCTTCACGCCGGTCACAATCGACGACATACCGTTGGCCGAATCCGAGACGAAATCGTCGACGGGGGACGTCTCGCTCAGTCCCAGATGCGGCCATTGCTGAACGTGCAAGCGCATCGGCTCGCCATAGCCCAGAAGGCTGGCCGCCGAGAGGGTCGGTACGCCGCCGGCATCGGCGAGGAAAAGAATGATGTTCCTGGCCCGGGCGGGCTGCATCGCCTCTGATACGGGCGCCGGATTGTCCTGGGCCAGGACGGGCGCTGCGCCCAGGGCGAGCGCGGCGGCCACGGCCAACAGGATCGGAGTGCGGACGCATTTCATGATGGGCGGGTCCCGGTGTGATGAGTGTCGGCGACGAGGTGTTGCAGTACGCGCTTGTCGAGCACCAGCAGGGCGCTGGCGCCGTTTGTGCGCATGACCAGCCCCTCGCCGAGGGGCCGTGAGGCCTGTTCGATCGCAGCAGCCAGGCGCTCGAACTCCGGACGGGCGCGGCCGCTCACGCCGTGCAGGGCGCAGAGCTGGCGCCAGTCCTGGACGAAGCTCTCCATCAGCAGACCGAAGCGCACGGCGCGGGTCCTCGCGGCGGGGCTATCGGCGGAGACGGTCAACTCGGCGAGGAGGTCTTCGATCAGCAACTGCACCTCGGCGGCGGGCATGATCGGTGGCTGCTGATCGCTCTCGGTCAGCACGCGCGGGGTGAAATCCGGGTTCCATGGCAGGGTCCGCCAGTGCTCGCGAGGCGGTTTCTGGCCACAGGCGAAACGCCAGAAGGCCGCTGTGCCGGTCGTGTCCGCGACCAGATGGACGCGATCCGCGCCGGACCCGTTCTCCACATGGTGCCTGCGCCAGTTGTCGAAAATCCAGGCTTCGCCTGCGGCCATGTGCACGGTCTCGCCATCGCAATGGAAGCGCACCTGCGGTCGTGTCGTGATCGGGATGTGGAGGCGCACGCGGGTGTGCCAGTGGTAGTTGATATCGGCGTGCTCGGGAACGACGGCGCCCGGTGCGAGGCGCATCAGACGCGAGCGGCTCCACACCACACCGAAGCCGGCCAGAACCTGACGCGTATAGGGCATCGCGGCCAGCCAGCGGGTCGGCAGCATCTGGCCGTGTACGGAATCGGTCTCGGTCCCGGCGGCGCTGATCAGGCGCGCCGCACTATTGCCCGGCACGCTGTCGGGGTGTGAGACCCAGGCCTCGGGCGGCAAGGCCGCGACCTCGGCCTGAAGCCGCTCGACTTCGACCAGCACGGGCAACTGGAAGAAGGGTTTGGCGAGGCGCATCTATCAGTCCCTGTAGTCGATCAGGGTATCGCCCAGCGCATCTTGCAGCGGGGCGAGCCACGGCGTGTAGTTCCGCCATTGGTCGAGCCCCTCACGGTCCAGGGGCTGCCGGACCTGCTCGGAGCTGGGTGTTCGGATGCTGCGCCGGGTCTCGTGGAAGCGGAGGCAGGCGGGTTCAAACGGCAGGCCGCAGTGAGCCAGCATGCGCCGGACACCGCCTTCGAGGTCCTCGATCATGTCCTCGTATTGCACCCGCAGCACCCGGCCCGGCAGGACGCCGTCCCAATGGCGCATGAGGTCGAGACAGGTCCGATAGTACCGGGCGATGTCGTCCGCGCCGTAGGCGAACTCCTGATGGGTCGTGCCAAACAACTGCTTGAGGTTGCTGAAGCCGCAGGCCACCGGCGCGCGACGAACGTCGATGATGATCGACCGGGGCAGGACCAGTTGGATCAGGCCGATATGCCAGAAATTGTTCGGCATCTTGTCGATGAAGAACGGCCGACCCAGCCGGCGGTGGACGGCTGTGTCGGCCAGGAAGCGCTCGCCGAGCGCGCACGCCTGCCCTGCTGACAGCCCCGCCAGGGCTTCGGGCGCGAGCGGCAGGCCGCAATCGGGATCGCGACCACACAGTTCACCGGCATAGCGGCCGATCTCGGTCAGTTCCTGGGTCCCCTCGATTTGCGAATGCGAGGCCAGGATCTGCTCGATCAGTGTCGACCCCGAGCGCGGCAGTCCGACGATGAAGATGGGCGCCGCACCGGCGAACCCCCAGCCGGCGCGGGCGGCGAAGAACTCCGCCGTGAAGACCTGTTTCAGGCGCGCGGCACTGGCCTCAGCGACCTCGGGGCGCCAGGAGCCGGCGGCGCGGCGAAGGGCGTTGCCGCGCTCGTAGTAGCGCCATGAGGCGACAAAATCCGTCTGGTCTTCCAGCGCCTTGCCCAAGGCGAAGCACAAATAGATCCGGTCCATGTCCTGCAGGTCGTTGCGCGCCTCCGCGGCACGCATGCGCGTGACGTCGTCTTGCGTGAAGCGATGGGTCTTGAGGTTGGCCAGGCTGAACCAGGCGACGCCGTTGTCAGGCCGCGCCGCGAGGGAGGCGCGATAGTCCGAAACGGCGTCGGCTTGTCGCCCCACGACCTTGAGGGCGTTCGCCCGCCACAGACGCAGGTCGGCGACCTCGGGGCCCGACGCCTGCCGATCGGCCAGCAGGCGTTCGTAAATATCGATGACCGGCTCGTGGTCCCCCAAGGCGACGCAGGCCGCGCCGTACAGTTTGAGGTAGTCTCGGTTGCCGGACTCGTGGCCGAGCAGATGTTCGGCCTGTCGTCGGGCCGGCAGGGGCTGCTGCCGGGTGAGCAGCAGCATGGCGTAGTCCAGCCGCGCGGCATGATAGTCCGGCGCGCGTTCGAGCGCCGCTTCCAGCAGCAAGGCGGCCTCCTCCGGCGCGTCCCGAGCCTGATGGATGCGCGCCAGAAGCCGGATGGCGCCGACATTGTCAGGGACCTGGCGGAGATAATCCCGAAGGATCGCTGCCGCCGGTTCCAGGTCGCCGTCGGCGAAAAGGCTGTCGGCCGCGACCACCTCCGGCGGCAGTTGTTTCAGGACGGCCAGTCGTTCGGCGGCGAAGGCCGCCTCGGCGCTTTCGCCGCGCAGGCGATGGAGTTGCTCCAGCATGTCCCAACTGGCCGGCAGGCTCGGATTGAGCCGCACCGCCTCCCGCAGGGCCTCCACTGCCGCCGACGCGTTCCGCTGCAGCACATGGCAATGTCCCCGCTCCTGATGCAGGCGGCTGAACCTCGGATGCCGGTGTTGCAGCCGCGTCAGAGCGGCCAGGGCTTCCGGGATGCGCTGCCCGGCGCGCAGGTCACGGGCGCGTTGGAGCAAGGCGTCACGCCCATCGACGTCGACTGCGGCGTTCACCGGGGGGCGCCCGTCAGCAGAAACGGCGCCAGCCAGGCCGGGTCCGGCTGGTCGGCGTCATAGTATTCGAAGATCAGGTGGATGCGGTCGGTGTCGCCGTCGTTGCGCACCCAGTGGGGCCCCAGATTGTCGACCTCGACCGCTTCGCCGACCGGAAAATGACGCTCCTCCCCGCCGAAGAAGGACACCACGCCGGGATTGGTCGAGAGCGGCACGTGGATCTTGTGCGGCCACTTCGCCGCCGGATTGGCGTCGATGTGAGGATGGATCACCCCGCCCGGCTGCATCCGGGCGAACATCACCCGGGGAAAGATTCCGCGCGCATACCCGTAGTCGCGAACGGCGGCAGCCATCACCGGCTCCAGCAAGGCGCGCCACTGCGGCCAGCCCGCGCGGTCGTGCGAGGCGCGCCAGTCCCGGCCGCTGTCGATAAAGCGAAAGACGATATGGAGCGTCGCATCGAGGGCGGCCAGCTTGTTGGGCTTGTCGGCGTTCCCGGCGTCCCAATCGGCCTCCGGGATCGCCCGCACGGCCGCTTGCAAGGCGCCGATGTTGACCGGCCCCAGCGCGCGGACGCCCAAGGTCTTGCGCGGATTGGCGGTCAGGCCTGCGGGGCTCATCGCAAGCCTTCGAAGGTGTAACCGAACAGGTCCAGGTCCTGGGCATAGCGGGCGGCGACGGCGTCGGCCAGGGCGGGGTCGTAGTAGCGGCGATAGTCGCCGCGCCGGGTGCCGTTGACCCGGTCCAGCGCCCGGGAGGGAATGCCGATGCGCGCGCAGATCGCGTCGTACGAGCCCTGCATGGCCTCGACCCGGCCCACGACATCCGTCAGCAGAGTCTCGCCATCCCCGTCAACGAGCAGGGCCGCCTGCGGCTGGAACAGAATGTGGTGCTCGGGCGGCTGCTCGAACAGAAAGTGGCGCATGACCTCGCGCGGCCGGCGCTCGAAGTCGTCGCCGCCCCGCACCATGAACGCGCAGTAGGAGACGAAGCGATCGAACGGATTACGCACGAACGCGAACTTCAAATATGCGTCGAACGCCGCCTCGCCGAGGTGGGGGCGCACCTGAGGCAGCGACAGATGGCCATGCCGGATGGCGGCCAGATCCGCCCAGGGAAACCGCTTGTCGACGAACAATCCCACCTGTTCGACATCCTCGTTTCCGAGGTGCTCGCGCAGGGCCTGTCGCACCGCATGGGTGCCGGTCTTGGGCACGGCGACGAAGATGAACTGGTGACGGTGGGATACGATCATGGGGTCTGGATAGAGGAAAGGGCGCCCCGTCCCCGATGGGGCGGGACGCCCAGCCTAGACTGGATATCGTGTCAGAATTTGTAGCTTACGCCGGCCATGTAGGTCGTTCCGCTCTGGTTCTGATTGTAGAGATACTGGTTGCGCCCCCAGAACTGGGTGTCCTTCTCGTTGGTCAGGTTGACGGCGTCCAGGGTCAGCTGGAGGGTGTCGGTGACGTTGAAGAAGGCGGCGGCGTCGACGTAGGTCGAAGCCTCGAAGCCCCGCGTTCCGGCGTTCATCGGATCGGCGTTATAGCCGCTGAACCAGGTGGCGCGGTGGCTCATCGAGGCGCGCGCCCCCCAACGCCCCGTCTCGTAGTAGAGGGTGGCGTTGTAGCTCTCGGGCGAGAAGCCGGTCAGGTCCTCGTCGGCGTCCACCTTCGTGAAGTTGGCCGTCACGCCGAAGCCGTCGAACGGCGCCGGCAGGAAGGTCAGCTGGGCCTGCATCGTCAGTTCCACGCCTCTCAGCGTGTTCGTACCCTCGATATTGACCGGCATCGAGAACTCGCTGACGATCGTGCTCGCCGTGGCGCCCGGGATCGTGGCGAACGGCACGCCGGTCTCGCTGAA
>Ga0209023_10001634_pt1 | contig 29571 bp, 25 predicted proteins | sample LakOneMetagenome_FD_187468 | JGI IMG/M metagenome (GOLD analysis project Ga0209023, IMG submission 187468) | Freshwater and sediment microbial communities from Lake Erie, Canada (SPAdes) (version 2) | ecosystem: Environmental > Aquatic > Freshwater > Lentic | place: Lake Erie, Canada...
CTTGTTTCAACCGTAGTGGTTTCTGAGGCATGAGTGGTATGTAAACAAAACCCCAAAGGTAATGTGAGTAATAGTTTTTTCATTTTCTTCCCTAAAATGATCAGCACCCTCTATCAAATAAGCTATATCAATAAGATGCTGATCTTTGGATATATCTTATTGAAATGGACGCATCGGTGCTTGACGCGTAGGTGCAGTACCTGCTTTAAAGTAAGCTGCTTCGGAGCGTGGCAGAGTTTTACCACGTATTTGATCTGCAATTTTTTCTGCCATCATAATTGTGGTGGCATTGAGATTGCCTGTGATAATGATCGGCATGATCGAGGCATCGACTACACGTAGCCCTTGTACGCCATGCACACGACCTTGGCCATCAACCACAGCCATATCATCTTCACCCATTTTGCAACTACAAGATGGATGGTAAGCCGTTTCAGCATGTTTTCGGACAAATGAGTCCAGCTCTGCATCGGTTTTTAATTGCATACTTGGGCTGATTTCTTCACCACGATAAGGATCAAGTGCAGGTTGATGCATGATTTCACGAGTGATACGAATACCATCGCGGAACTCACGCCAATCTTGTTCAGTGGACATATAGTTAAACAAGATACTTGGATGTTCAAATGGGTCTTTGGACTTTAATTTAATTCGACCACGGGAAGGAGAACGCATTGAACCGACATGGGCTTGGAATCCATGTTCATTCACAGCATTACTGCCATTATAATTAATTGCCACAGGTAAGAAGTGATACTGAATATTAGGCCATTCAAACTCATCAGATGAACGGATAAAACCGCCCGCTTCAAACTGATTACTCGCACCAATGCCTTTGCCTAGAAATAACCATTCAGCACCAATGGCTGGTTGGTTATACCATTTTAATGCAGGGTAGAGGGAAACAGGTTGCTTACATTTATATTGTAAATACATTTCTAAATGATCTTGCAAGTTTTCACCGACACCTGCTAAGTCTTGTACGACCTCAATGTCCATAGATTTGAGTAAGGTGCTTTGCCCAATACCTGAGCGCTGTAAAATCTGAGGTGATGCAATTGCACCTGCACAAAGCAAGACCTCACGTTTAGCATAGGCTTGTTTCATATTGGCTTGGTCAGCACCAATAATATATTCCACCCCAATCGCTTGTTTATTATCAAACAAAATTTTGTTGGTCATGGCATGGGTGATAATGGTTAAGTTTGGGCGATCTTTTGCCATGTCGAGATAACCACGTGCGGTACTAGAACGACGACCATTCGGCGTTACAGTACGATCCATTGGACCAAAGCCTTCTTGTTGATAACCATTTAAGTCATCAGTCCGTGGATAACCTGCTTGTACACCTGCTTCAACCATAGCATTGAATAGGACATTATTTCCTTGTTTTGGTGTTGCAACAGATACAGGGCCATGATCGCCGTGATATTCATTTGCACCTATATCCCGAGTTTCCGCTTTTTTATAGTAGGGTAAGCAGTCGGCATAGCTCCAATTTTCAAGCCCTTTTAAACTTGCCCATTGATCTAAATCCATAGCATTACCACGGATATAACACATACCGTTAATGAGAGATGACCCACCCAGACCTTTACCACGGCCACATTCCATACGGCGGTTGTTCATATGGGGTTCAGGATCAGTTAAATATGCCCAATTATAGCGACGACCTTGTAATGGAAATGCTAAGGCTGCAGGCATTTGTGTACGGAAATCTAAGCGATAATCTGGACCACCAGCTTCTAATAATAAAACCGAAACATCTGCATCTTCGGTTAAACGGGCAGCAAAGACATTACCTGCCGAGCCTGCACCAATAATAATATAATCGTATTCTTGCTTATTCATAATCTGCCTTTATTTGTTGCAAGATCAATTGAACATGAGGGTTCAATTGATCAAGTGAAGATAAAGCGCAATGCTTTTTAAAAGATGCTTTGGAAATCACCAAGCTCAACTTGAACGGATTTGACCCGTGTGTAATGAGATAGTGTAGAAATACCATTTTCACGGCCTACACCAGATTGTTTATATCCACCCACAGGCATTTCAGCAGGGGATTCGCCCCATGTATTAATCCAACAAATTCCTGCTTCGATTTGATGAATAATTCGATGTGCTTTATTAATGTCAGGCGTTACTACACCGGCTGCTAAGCCAAAAGTAGTATTATTTGCACGTTGAATGACTTCATCTTCAGTTTGATAACTTAAGATACTCATTACAGGGCCGAAAATTTCGTCCTGTACAATGCGCATATCATCATGGCAGTCGGTAAATACAGTGGGTAGTACATAAGCGCCTCGTGCCAACTCTCCATCTGCACGTTCACCACCAATCAGTAATTTAGCGCCTTGTTGCTTACCTAATTCGATATAAGACAACACTTTTTCCATATGTGGGAAACTGATTAAAGGGCCAAAGTTGGTTTCCATATGCATTGGATTACCAATACGAATACGTTTTACACGCTCTAGAACTGCATTTTCAAAAGCTACTTTTAATGATTCAGGTATAAAGACACGTGTACCATTGGTACAAACCTGACCAGAGCTGAAAAAGTTTGCCATGACTGCAATATCTGCTGCTTTATTGATATCGGCATCATCACAAATGATCAGTGGAGATTTTCCACCTAATTCCATGGTGATTTCTTTTAGGCTAGATGCGGCAGCACTTGCCATGACTTTCTTGCCTGTTTCTACACCACCAGTAAAAGAGATTTTTTCAATAGCAGGATGTTCTGTTAACCATTGACCAATATCACGACCTATACCTTGCACAACATTAAAAACACCATCTGGAACACCCGCCTCAGTATAAATTTCTGCCAATTTATACGCTGTTAATGGGGTTACTTCACTGGGTTTAAAAATCATCGCATTGCCTGCAGCAAGTGCAGGAGCAGACTTCCATAGGGCAATTTGAATTGGATAATTCCAAGCGCCAATACCAGCCACGACACCTAATGGTTCACGGCGAGTATAGAAGAAACTGCTATCACGCAAAGGTACTTGTTCACCTTGAATTGCTGTGGCTAAACCTGCGTAATATTCAAGTACATCAGCACCAGTTACAATATCAACAGGTGAAGTTTCGCTATACGCTTTACCTGTGTCTAATGTTTCTAGCTGAGCCAATTCATTATTACGTTCACGTAAAATATCAACCGCACGACGCAAAATACGTGAACGTTCCATTGCCGTCATGGCAGCCCAGACTTTTTGTCCTTCTTGGGCACTTTTTACAGCTTTTTCAATATCTTGTTGAGAGGCCTGTTCAATGATGGCAATCACTTCGCCGTTGGCTGGGTTGATACTCTCAAAAGTTAGCCCGCTGCTGGCAGGGGTATATTGACCATGGATGTATAATGGATGAACGTGCATATCATGCATGCGGTTTCTCCTATTTATTCACTAAATTTGACTCGTTTAAGCTGTATCTCTAAGTTGTATTGCTAAATAGTCATAAGCAATCAAGCGAGCAGATTGACTATCAAACCGATCATGTTGATTTAAACCACCACGTAACCATAGCCCATCAATCAAAGCTGCCAGACCTGTAGCAGCAATATCTGCTTGATCATTTGGTAACAGCTTAAGAAATTGAAACTTTAAGTTGGAATATAAACGTCGATCATTTACTCGTTGTAAACGTGCAAGTTCAGGACTATGCATACTCGCTGACCAAAAATCTAACCAAACCCGCATTGCCATTTTATTGACCTGACTCAGGTCAAAGTTGGCATGAATAATCGCTTTGATATATTGCTCTGGTTGAGCATCAATCACATCGGCTTTGTATTGCTGAGTGGTTTGGTGTAGCCGTTTGAGCATTTCTCGCATACACATGGTCATGAGTCCTTGTTTGTCACCAAAATAATGACTCACGATACCTGTAGAGAGTTGCGCTTTTTTTGCAATTTGGGCAATCGTCGTATTGGATAAACCCACTTCATAAATCACTGCAAAAGCTGCATTGATAATTTCTTCACGCCGTTCATGTTCGGGTTTAACAGTGCGCTTTTTCATGCTCTTTGCCATAACTCACTAAAATTAAAGGCGATAATAAAACATTTAGAGAACAGAACAAGTAGTAATAGCCATTCATAATACCCTTTATTGATTGAACGTTCAATCAATAAAGGGTATGCTATTTGCAAAAGCGTTTTTACATAATGCTTAACAGTATCATCGAACAATACTGTTAAAGTGTTGTAATAATGATCAATATTGTTCGTTATATAGAGGAGGTTAGTGGTTATTACTCTTAATCAAAATATTGATTGTATTTAAATTAAAATAAAATTTTGATCAGATTTATCTCAGTATTCATCCATTGATTTAAAGCTCATCTTTTATTGTATAACCTTTCAGGTGTCATGTTTGTTCCGCTTGTATTCTTTAGCTTTACAAAATGGCATGTTTTTTAAATTCACTTGAGGATTGTATGGTGACAGATAATCCAAGAGCAGTTGATGATTCATCCATTCAAGAAAAAGATCATTTAAATCGTGTGGTCTTTTATGTTTCAGCGCTCATTATTTTAATATTTTCATTGACGACGATTTTTTTTAATGATTTTGCTAACCATGTGCTCAATACGGTATTGGCATGGGTTAGTTCGGTGTTTAGTTGGTACTATTTACTGGCTGCAACGCTATATTTAGTTTTCGTTATTTTTATTGCTTGCTCACGCTATGGCGATATTAAATTAGGTCCAAAACATTCCAAACCAGAGTTTAGCTTGCTGAGCTGGTCTGCCATGCTATTTGCAGCGGGGATCGGAACAGATTTGATGTTCTTCTCAGTCGCTGAACCTTTATCCCATTATATGCATCCTCCTGTCGGTGAAGGGCAGACGATTGAAGCTGCTCGTCAAAGTATGGTGTGGACGTTATTTCATTATGGTTTAACAGGTTGGGGCATGTATGCTCTGGTTGGAATGGCATTGGGTTATTTTAGTTATCGCTATAATTTACCACTCACCATCCGTTCTGCATTGTATCCAATATTTGGTAAGAAAATTGATGGTGCAATAGGACATAGTGTCGACACGGCTGCTGTAATCGGTACGATTTTCGGGATAGCAACCACCTGTGGTATTGCAGTGGTGCAGTTAAATTATGGCTTGCATGTCTTATTTGACTTGCCTGAAAACCTATGGATACAAAGCTTATTAATTCTAGTTGCGGTGATTGTTACCATTATTTCTGTGACAGCAGGGGTTAATAAAGGTATTCGGATTTTATCTGAAGCCAATGTCTATGTTGCCGTTGGTTTAATGTTATTTATTTTGCTATTAGGAAATACTGAGTTCTTACTCAATGCATTAGTACAGAATATTGGTGATTACATTACTCGTTTTCCAAGTTTGGCATTAGAAAGTTTTGCATATAAACAACCTAAAGACTGGATGAATAGTTGGACAATTTTCTTCTGGGCGTGGTGGGTCGCATGGTCACCATTCGTAGGTTTATTTTTGGCACGAATTTCTCGTGGACGAACGATTCGTGAATTTGTTTGTGGCACCTTGATCATTCCGTTGCTCTTTACCATGACATGGTTATCCATTTTTGGTAGCAGTGCTTTATATAACGTTATTTTTGAGGGGAATACTGCACTGGCTGAAACCGTGTTGGTCAATCCTGCACATGGTTTTTATGATCTTTTGGCACAATATCCAGGATTTTCTTTTATTGCAGGTATTGCGACCATTACAGGTTTATTATTTTATGTGACTTCTGCGGATTCAGGCGCATTGGTGTTAGGGAATTTTACGACAAAATTTTCTAATATTGATAATGATGCGCCACGATGGTTACGTGTTTTTTGGGCTGTGGCAATTGGTGTATTGACCCTTGCAATGCTCATGACGAATGGAATTACAGCATTACAAAGTGCCACTGTGATTATGGGCTTACCTTTCAGCTTTGTTATGGTATTGGTCATGATTGGTTTATATAAATCCTTGCGCCTTGAGGACTATCGCAAAGCCAGTCGTAGCTTGAATGCTGCACCTGTAGTCGGGAATGTCGATATTCTCAATTGGAAACAGCGTTTATCTCGAGTGATGCAACATCCTGGTACGACTGAAACCCGTCAAATGTTAGATAAAGTTTGTTTTCCAGCTGTGAAAACGGTTGCCGATGAGCTGATCAAACAAGGAATGCAGGTTGATGTGATCAATACGATACTTGAAGAAAATGATGCATTGTATCATCTTGATTTAACGATCTATTTGGAAGAAGACCATAATTTTGTCTATCAGATTTGGCCTGTTCGCTATACTGCACCACAATTTAGTGAACGTGGAAAATCGGGCAAAGATTTCTATTATCGTTTAGAAACGTTCTTATACGAAGGTTCGCAAGATAATGATTTGGCTGGTTATACCAAAGAACAAGTGATCAATGACATTTTAGACAAGTATGAGCGTCATATGTCTTTCTTACATATGAATCGTATTGGGCCTGGAAATCGTCCATTATTTCCAGATTCACATGATTAGCACTCCTATTTAGAAATAGATATGTAGTGTAATCATTGAAATAAGAAACCGAGTTAATTGATTAGCTCGGTTTTTTACATTTCAAACTCGCTTAAAGGTTTAGATTTTCAGATATATATTCTCAGATTTAGATTGCTAGATTTAGTTTTCAGCTTTAAGTAAAGATAAAACCAAGCCTTACATTAAAAATGACTTAAATTCATAAGCAAAAGAATGATATTTTCCATCATTATTTGTTTAAATTTTCTAAAGTTAAGTTGTTTTGCATTATTTAATCTAAAGCTATATCTATACAATCAAATGAAAATGATTATAATTTGCATTATTTTTTCATTGGTATTGCTCAATGCAATTCAACAGATCTTATTTAACATTTTCAGTTCTGGCTATTTTGGCATCGTCTGCTTATGCAGAAACAGAATCAAACGCTGAAGTAAAAACAGCACAAACATCAACATCTGTTTTGCCTTCTATTCAATTACAAGCAGACAAAGAAGGGCAGTCTTATGCGGCCAAAACAGCAAGTGCAGTCCTTCGCTCAGATGCGCCTTTATTAGAAACAGCACAATCGATCAGTGTCATTACCAATCAACAAATAGAACAAAAACAAGCAAAAACAGTTGCTGAAGCACTTGAAGGTGTTGCGGGGGTAACTTCTGGGCAATATGGACGCCGTGGTTGGGATGATTTTATTATCCGTGGGCAAATTTCTAGCTCACAAACATATATTGATGGTCTGCGTATACAAGCTTCGGACAATGTTTTAAGAGCAGAAGATATTTCAGGTTTAGAATCGATTGAGGTTGTGAAAGGCCCAACATCGGTTGGTTTTGGTTTAGCTTTACCCGGTGGTTTGGTTAATTTGACCACCAAGCGTCCACAAGCGGAAACCTCTTATAAAGGAACATTAAGCTATGGCAGTTATGGCTTAAAAGAAGGGACGTTTGACCTAAACTATGCGCCAAATAATACTGAAAAAGGGGCGTTCCGTGTGGTTGGGCGAGTGTCTGATCAGGATGATCCAACAGATTATGTTTATTTTAAAAACTATTATATTGCGCCATCGTACAATTTTGATTTAGGTGAAAAAGACGATTTATCCGTAATCGCCAGCTATCAACGCCGTGAATATTTACGCCAACAGGGCATTCCTTATAGCAATGGTGATTTTAAAAAATATTCACATGATTTATTTTTTGGTGATCCAGACTATGGTTATGATGTCGATGTTTATCGCTTAGGGGCAAACTATGCACATTATTTTGATAATGACTGGACCTTTAAACAAAACTTTGCTGTGACAAAAACCGAAACATTGGGTGACTCGATTTTAGCCTCTGGTCGAAATGTGCTTCCGACCATTAAGCGAGCAATTAACAATCAAGATAAGCAAGAAGTGAATTATACCTTGGACAATAATTTACAGCGCAACTTCAATTTTGGACATATCAACTACGATGTAATGGTTGGTGTGGATATGATGCGTGAGCGCAGTGATTATTATCGTCGTACTGATACCATCAATGACTTCAATGCAAATAATCCAAGTTATGGCAATGTCGTTGTTAAGAAAATAGGCGCACCGACAGAAGAAATCACCTATAGCCAGTACACAGGTGTATATTTACGTAACACGATTAAAATTGATGATGATTGGATCATTGGGCTGTCAGGGCGCCATGATTGGACACAAGTTGAAATTGATAATGTATTAAAAGATACAACAACCAAAAACTCAGACAATGCTTTTACAGGCAGTGCGTCGGTGATGTATCGCATCAATGATATGTTTGCACCTTATATCAGCTATTCTACATCTTTCATGCCAGTCACCGATTCGGGTGAAAATGGGACTTTACTTGATCCAGAAGAAGGTAAGCAAACAGAAGTTGGGGTGAAGTTACAAGCCTTTGATCAACGCTTACAAGGCTATCTTGCTTATTATGATTTAACTCGTAAAAACGTTACGGAAACAGATGCTTCAGGAAACTTTTCAATACAAACAGGCGAACAGGTGACCAAAGGTTTTGAAGCTGAAATGGTTGCCTCAGTCACAGACCAATGGAATGTTTTAGCCAGTTATAGTTATATTCCAACCGCAAAAATAACTGAAAGTTTAACTGCGAGTGAAATTGGTAAACGAAGCAATCATGTTCCTAAGAATGCTGGTTCACTATCAACTCAATATTATTTTAGCCCAGATAAACTGGGTTGGAATATTGGTGCAGGCATTCGTTATCAGAGTTCTCGAACAGCACAACGGAGTACCGATTATGTGTATTTACCAAGTTACGCTTTATTTGATGTGAATGCAGGCTATGAAGCGAAAAAGTGGGGCGCAGGCTTGAGTATTAAAAACCTATTTGATCGAGAATATTTAGCAGGAACAACTCCGAATGCGCAATTGGTCAACTGGGGTGATCCAATGATGGTTCGTTTGAATGTGAATTTTAAATATTAAGTTGTAAATGATGAATTTCGGTTTATTCAAATCATTGTTTTCAAAATTCATGCTATTTAAATGAATTGTACTGGGCAGAATCTTTTGATTATGCCCAATTTTTTGCTTGGAATGGAAATGCATAAATTACGTTTATTTTTAATATCAACCCTGACTTTATTGAGTTTGATGTTTTCTGTTGTCACCTTTGCAAAGACAGCGGGCGCAAAAATCACCTTAGTTTCGCAAGTGAATGGACCATCATACAGCACTGATTTAGCGATAAGAGATCATTTACAAGTACAAGGTTATCAAGTGCAAATACTTGATCAAACACAAGATCCAAAGCAAATTAAAAATACTGATTTGATTATTTTGTCTTCAACTGTGGGGGCTAAGAATTTAAAATCAGGTTGGCGAAATTTGAATATTCCGTTGATGACATGGGAAAGTGATTATATTGACGATCTCGCAATGACTGGGAAAAAGTCGGGAGTCGATTTTGGTGAAGTAGATAAATCACGTTATTTATGGTTGGTTAATGCGCCACATCCTTTATCTGCACAGCTGGAAGCTGGAACATTAAATGTATATCAAAAACAATCACAAATGAATTGGGGAAAACCTGGTTTAGGTGCAACGATTATCGCAACCGTTTATGGTGAGCCTGAGAAAGTCGCCATTTGGGGCTATGAAAAAGGTGCAACAATGGATTATGAAACTTTAGCACCTGCCAAACGTTTGATGTTCTTTTTGCATAATGACACTTTTACGTTGTTATCGAATGATGGTTTAAAATTATTTGATAGTTCAATCAAATGGTTATTAAATTAAGCATGATTTACTGAGCTTAATATTCAAAATAGACATGGTTGAGTTCTATTTGAATAGCATAAAAATTAAAAAGCTTCATTAATACACATGATTAATGAAGCTTTTTAATGAAGTCCAAAAGAGGCTTCTTAAATGGAACGATCAAAATAATTTAAGGTATTCATCAAGGCTCGATCTATTTCTAAAAGAAGATCGTGCTTAACGAATTAAAATCAATGCCCAAGTTACCGTGATAATTGCTAAAGTCACAAATTGAGCTGCGCTACCCATGTCTTTTGCATTTTTAGACAATGGATGACGTTCTAAAGAAATACGGTCAACGACGGCTTCAAGTGCAGAATTGAAAAGTTCCACGATAATGGCCAATAGGCACACACCAATCATTAAAGCTTGTTCAACAGCAGTCAAATCTAAGAAAAAAGTGATTGGAATTAAAATCACGTTTAACAAAAGAATTTGTCGAAAGGCAGCCTCGTGTTGAAACGCTGCTTTAAAGCCTGCTAAAGAATAACCTGTCGCATTCAATATGCGTTTAAAACCAGTCGTGCCTTTAAGGGGAGAATAATCACTCATAAATCAATGAAGCTAAATTTTTAAAAAGTGTATTATTTTAAACTTAAATGGGTATTAATTTTAGACAAAATATATCAAGTTTTAAAAATAATTAAGCAAGCTATTGAATCGCTTGCTCAATTATTTTTGCAGATTATTTTTTATTCACAGTTCAATCTTCTTTTAACGCTATTATCTTTCAGCAAAGAAGTTGATCTCTATTGAGCGCTTGGATTGGCTTTCCAATAGGCATCTAAAGCTTTACGACCTAGACCAGGATCATCTGTAAACAGACCATCAACCCCTGCTTTAAAGTACATTTCATATTCTTTAGTTGCACCTGTTTCACACCGTTTTGCTGCATCAGCTTCTGCGCTACTGCATTTAAGATTTGCGGCAAGAAAGTTGTTTTCAGGGCGGAAAGTATAAGGGTGAACTTTTAATCCAACAGCATGAGCGTCATTCACAAATGCTGATGGTGCTGTAAATGTTTCATTAAAAATATAAGGTTTCCAAGGGCCTACACCATTCGCATATTGTGCAACTTGCTTTAAACCTTGTGCTGTTGCCATCTCTCCGTAGGTTGTTTTAATCCCTTGCGCAACATAATCAGCAGGGCTAACCGTTTTATCATCATAAAGTTGAATGATTTTTGCATTTTTTAAACTCTTATGCAGGGTAAGCTGATCTTTCATGTATTTTAGATTACTAACTTCAAAAGATTGTAAGTAAATCGGTGCGATTTCACGGGTATATTGATATTTAGACAGTGTTTTTAATAATGGGTCTTCTAACCCTAAATTATTCTTTTGGAAATAAGTAGGATGTTTGGTTTCGATATACAGGCCAATAATCTTTCCTGTCTTTTTATAGTTTTTTTCTGCAAGTTCAATAATTTGTTCAAGTGTAGGAATATTGAACTGATCATTATATTTGGTATTTTCAGGGCGAAGCTTTGGAATACGTTCACGTGCTTTAATTTGATTTAATTCATTTAAACTAAAGTCTTCAGTAAACCATCCAGTGAGCGACAGACCATCAATGATTTTGGTTTTTTTACGATCTGCAAATTGGGCTAATTCACTAACATTGGTTGTCCCCCCAATTTCATTCTCATGTCGTGCGACCAATACACCATCTTTGGTTGAAACCAAATCGGGCTCAATAAAGTCTGCACCATCATCAATCGCTTTTTGATAGGACTCTAAAGTATGCTCAGGACGTAATGCACTGGCTCCTCGATGCCCGACAATGATAATTTTAGGTTCTTTATATTCAGATTTTGATGTTGTTGAATCATTATTGTCGTCATTACATGCAGATAAAAGTGCAACAACACTGCTCATTATTAAGGTTCTTTTAATCATTTTCGGCTCAAATTGTGGACTTAGCATGCTTAGAGTGTGAAAAGTTAAATTGACAGCGTGATGACATTGCGATGAAAGAATGATGAAAAGAGACATGATTCGTTTTTGACAAGATTGTGCTTCTTCATAATTTCTTCATATTGCATAAGTAATTTCAGTTTTCTGTTATTTTTCCTTGAGTTTTTTAGCCAACTCACAGAAGATCCATGTAAAGAGAATTTAATTGTCTTTATGAGATTTATAATATTCATCTGCTACAGAATTTAATCTGATGCTTTCAAAATTTTTTATTCAACGTCCTATTTTTGCCTGTGTACTTGCCATCATCGTTATGGCTTTAGGTATTTTCTCTGTTATTCATCTTCCAGTAGAGCGTTATCCCGATATTGCACCACCACGAATTACCGTTTCTGCGACATATACAGGTGCAGATGCTGAAACTGTTGAAGAAAGTGTCACCCAAGTTTTAGAACAACAAATCAAAGGCATTGATAATCTGCTGTATTTCAGCTCGACCAGTGATTCTTCTGGACGTGCACGTATCAATATCAGTTTTGAAAATGGAACTGATCCTGACACAGCACAAGTCCAAGTCCAAAATAGTATCAATGGCGTGATCAATCGTTTACCTGAAGATGTACAACGCCAAGGGGTGAATGTATATAAATCATTGGGCGACACCTTTATGGTGGTTGGTTTATACGATGAAACAGGTAAAAGCAACAATATTGAACTGGGAGATTATCTTTCAGATCATATAGAGCAAGAACTCTCCCGTATTGACGGGGTTGGGGAAGTTGATGTTTTTGGTTCGCAATATGCAATGCGGATTTGGTTAAATCCGAATTTATTACGCCAATATCAACTGATGCCGAGTGATATTCGTGCAGCGATTGAAGCACAGAATACGCAAGTTGCAGCAGGAGGAATTGGTGATTTACCTGTAGTTGCTGATCAATACTTAAATGCCAAAGTGACAGCAGGTTCAAGATTAAAAACTGTAGAAGAATTCAAAAATATTATTGTCAAATCCAATATTGATGGCAGTTATGTGTATTTAAAAGATGTCGCACGCATTGAATTAGGCGCTGAAAATTATCAATCTTTTAATACCATCAATGGTTTTCCATCTTCAGGTATTGGGATTTCGTTATCCTCAGGTGCAAATGCTTTAGCAACTTCTGCTTTGATTAAGACTGAATTAGCACAAGTTGCAGAGAAATTGCCAAAGGGCTATAAAATTGTTTATCCACGTGACAATACGCCATTTGTGCAAGAGTCGATTAAAGAAGTGATCAAGACTTTATTCGAAGCGATTATTCTCGTTGTTATTGTCATGTTTATTTTCTTACAAAGCTGGCGTGCAACTTTAATTCCGACCATTACTGTGCCGATTGTTATTCTCGGTACATTTGCTGTGTTGTTTGGTTTGGGAATGAGCATCAACACATTGACCTTATTTGCATTGGTTCTTGCAATAGGTTTATTGGTTGATGATGCAATTGTCGTGGTTGAAAATGTCGAACGATTGATGCATGAACGTGGATTAACGGCAAAACAAGCTTCTATTGAATCTATGCAGGAAATGACAGGGGCATTGATTGGGATCACTGTGGTACTCACTGCCGTTTTTATCCCGATGGCATTTTTTACAGGATCTACTGGGGTTATTTACCGTCAGTTCTCCATAACCTTAGTTGCTGCAATGGCATTGTCACTGTTGGTTGCATTGATTTTAACACCTGCGTTATGTGCGATTATTCTCAAACCAAATCAAAAAAGTATGCGTTGGGCCGATTGGTTTAATCACAAACTAGAAAGCTTGAGAAAAGGCTATTTAAAGCTTGTGACACAGACCCTGAAGTTAAAGTGGGTGATTCTGGTTGTTTTTATTGGTTTGATTAGTGTCTTTGCATTGATTTATCGAGTATTACCGACCAGTTTTATCCCAAGTGAAGACCAAGGGATGTTGAGCGTACAGTTCCGCCTTGCAGAAGGTGCGCCGATGTCTAAGAGTCGAGTTGTAGGAGAAGAAATCCGTCAATATTTCTTAGACAAAGAAAAGCAAAACGTTAATATTGTATTAATCCGCTATGGTCGTAATTTTTCAGGTACTGGACAAAATTTAGGTACAGGATTTATTGCATTAAAACATTGGGATGAGCGTTCAGGCAGTAGCAACTCTGCACAAGCAATACGTGAACGTGCAATGAAATATTTTAAAAACAATAAAAATGCCAATATTAACGTGATGATGCCTTCTTCTGTAAATGGTTTGGGGAATAGCAATAGCATAGAATTTTGGATTCGAGATATTAATGGTCAAGGTCGAAAATACTTGGATCAACAATTTGAATTACTCAAAAATGAAGCGACAAAAGTAACGACTTTTGAGAATTTAGATAAACAGTCCAATCCTGATAAAGCCAAGTTAAAAGTCAATATCGATCAAAAATTAGCATTGGCGAATGGTCTATCTCAAACTGCAATTAATAGTACTTTATCTACTGCTTGGGGTGGTTCATATATCAATGACTTTATTGATCGTGGACGCATTAAGCGAGTGATGATGCAAGGCGATGCAGCATTTCGTTCTAAGCCTGAAGATTTAAAGTCTTGGACAGTACGCAATGCACAAAACCAAATGATACCGTTTAGTAATTTTTCAACGATCAATTGGGAAGGTGGGCCAGATGTGGTCAATCGTTTCCAAGGTTATACGGCATTGGAAATGGAAGCTGATGCTGCAAAAAATACCAGCTCTGGTATAGCGATGCATGACATCGAAAAGTTGATCGCTCAACATGATGGCATTGATGTTGCATGGAGTGGTTTGTCTTTTGAAGAACAGAAATCAAATCGTCAGGCTTTGTGGCTCTATTTAATTTCGATTGGATTTATTTTCCTGTGTTTAGCTGCTTTATATGAAAGCTGGTCGATTCCTACAGCAGTGATTGCAGCCATTCCGTTAGGTGTCGGTGGGAATATTATTTTTAGTAAATTAATGGGCTTTCCAAACGATATTTATTTCCAAATTGCACTACTCACAACCATTGGTCTTTCATGTAAAAATGCAATCTTAATTGTAGAGTTTGCTGCGATTGCTCAAGAAAAAGGGCAAACAGCAATTGCTGCAGCATTGGAAGGTGCAGGATTGCGTTTGCGTCCTATTTTAATGACTTCTTTGGCATTTGGTGCAGGGGTGATTCCTTTGGTTTTTGCATTGGGTGCGGGAGCTGCAAGCCGTCAGGAAATTGGGGTGAGCGTACTTGGAGGGGTAATTTTTGGAACGATTTTGGTGCTGATTTTTATTCCGTTTATGTATGTTTTAATTCGGTCACTTTTTAAAGCAAAGTCAGTTTAAGCTAAAGTGCATTTATCCCCAAAAAGTCAAAAAATCTCTCGATTAAAAATAGGTCATCATTTATGTGGTGACCTATTTTATTTAGGGCTTTATTTTAGAGCCTAGACAATATTCATTTTTGTATGGATTCATCTATTTGACCGATATTCAAATCCATTCTTCATTAGAGATTTTAAGCGCAAGTTTTATAACAAAATCATGCTTTATTTTATTTGCATTCAATCACATGATCAGTAAGGGAACTTTATAATTCGGAAAAATAAATGCAATTATCCTTGGATTTGATTTCAAAAGTAGAATTAGCAATTCAAAATCATGATTTTGATGAAGTCAAAAACATCCTTGAACCCATGAATGATGCGGATATTGCAGAATTAATTAAAGATCTGTCTTTGAATGCAAAAATCAGTTTAATTCGTTATTTACCCAATGCGGCTTATATTCTTGAATATTTATCCATAGAACAATTACAGAACATTGTTGAATATTTGCCTGAAGATCAGTTGCTTGATGTTATTTCGGGGATGCATTCTGATAATCGAATTGATTTATTTAAAATACTCTCTCCGCAACAGCAACAGCAAATCTACCAACAACTGAGCGCTGAAAAACAGCAACAAATTCGACAATTAGAGTAATATTCTGAGGAATCTGCTGGCGCTTTAATGAGTTCGGATTTTGTGACCTTGTCACCGAATCTCAGCATGAGTCAAGCCATTGAACAGCTTAGAAAAGTTGCCGCAGACCGTGAAACTTTGTATCTGATTTATATTGTTGATACACAGAATGTTTTGTTGGGGGTGATTTCTTTACGACAAATCATACTCGCCGAGCCTAATCAAACCATTGCAGAAGTCATGACTAAGGATTTAATCGTCGGCTGGATTGATGAAGATCAAGAAAGTATTGCCAATAAACTCAGTCATTATGATTTTATCGCATTGCCCATTGTCGATGAGCAATATCATCTACTCGGTATTGTTACCTATGATGACGCAACTGATGTCGTACAAGCTGAAACCACAGAAGATTTTTTAAAGTCCAGTGCTGTTGCAGCTTCACCGAACATGAGTATTAAACGAGCGCCTATTTTTGCTCTATACAAAAAGCGTGTGTTTTGGCTGGTCATTCTTGTTTTTGGCAGTTTATTGTCGGGTATCGGTATTGCCCATTTCGAAGACATTATTGCTGCCAATATCGTCTTGGTATTTTTCTTACCTTTATTGGTGGGAAGTGGTGGTAATGCAGGTTCTCAATCCGCAACATTGATGGTGCGTGCTTTGGCAACGGGTGATGTGCAGTTGAAAGATTGGTTTTATTTAGTTGGTCGGGAAGTCTTGGTTGGTTTGTGCTTAGGCGGAACGATGGCATTTGCAGTTTCTATATTAGGTTACATTCGTGGTGATGCTATGGTTGCTGTAGTTTTGGCGATTAGTATGATGGGAATTGTACTATTAGGCTGTTTAATTGGAATGAGTTTACCTTTTATTCTCAATCGCTTAAAACTCGATCCTGCGAGCGCATCTGCACCATTGGTGACGTCCATCTGTGATGCAACAGGAGTCGTGGTTTATCTTTTTATCGCATCAATGTTATTGGGACAAGCTTCGCTCTGAGTGAAAAATAGCAGTCATTAAAATGATGATGATCACAAAATATTAAAAGTATACACAACACTCTGAATTTATTGGCTATGATGTTTTTATTATATTGTGATGTTAAAAGATAGATACATCCATGCCTGCTGAAAAAAAATTATCGACTCAAGAAGTCATTCAATTGGAACGTGATTTGGCTAAATTTGCCAATATGATGGATTCAGTGGTGCGTATTCCATTTACCAAACAAGGGGTCGGGGCAGATGCTGCACTGAGTACCATTCCTATTGCAGGGGATGCTGCTGGTTTTGTACTGACTTGTTATGCTGTTTATAAAGCCAAGCAAATTGGCGTACCACAAGCCAAATTGAATGGTGTTATCAAACTTGCCGTAGTAGATGCCTTTGTTGGTTTTATTCCTATAGCCGGTACAGTATTTGATATCTTTATCCGCCCAAGCCGTCGGGCTTTGGATGTGGTACATGATCATATTCGTGAAGAATATCAGATTCAAAGTGATGATCATGTGGTTCATCCTTTTTTACATGAGAAGTTAGAAAAAATGCAGCAAAGCTCTGCATTTTGGCGTAATCCTGTTGTTGCTTGGTTATGGATTCATATTCCCGACATTCTTGGGGCAATCGTTTTAGTATTGATTGGTTTCGCAATCTGGTTTGGCGCAAGTGTCTTATGGAATTGGTATCAAAGCTTTAATTCCTAAAGATCTGATGATAGTACCTGCTTTAGCGATAAATAATGTAAAGACGAGTGTAGAAGAGGTGGTGATGCAAGACTATATTTCGGCAAACTTGCCTGCAATTGATCTGAATGATACTCGTCAATTTTATGAGTTTTTAGGATTTCAATGTGATCATCAATCTCAGCAATGGATGATCCTCAGTAAAGATTCTTTAATTATCGAGTTTTTTCATCATCCACAACTTAATCCTAAAGAATCATGGTTCAGTGTTTGTTTAAGAACCAAGATTATGCATGATCTGTTCCATTATTGGCAGAATTTGGATTGGACAGCATTTCCTGATGCAAAAATAACGGAAATTCAGTATCTGGGTGAAGTTGATATGTTCAGTATCATGGATCCGAATGGTAGTCTAATCCGCTGCATTCAGCTAGATAGTTAATTAAATCGTTAAAAGTTAGGTATTTTAGTTTTTGATTATCAATATTCTTAAAAAAACAAAGCCTCCAATTGGAGGCTTTGTTTTATCTATTTTTTAGCTCATGCTCAATTTTGCACAAATTACGATAAACTAATTACATAAATTAATTACGGTAAATTTAGCTGACGTAAAGCAGCGACACGTTGTTCAATGCTTGGGTGAGTATGGAATAATGCTGCCAAACTAAACCCTTGCTCTTGACCTTCAGCAATCGCAAAAGCTTTCATCTCTTTAGGCATTTGGTCAGGCATTTCTGATTCTGCTTGTAAGCGTAATAATGCAGAGATCATGGCTTCTTTACCTGCCAATTGTGCTCCAGCTTCATCGGCACGATATTCGCGATGGCGAGAGAACCACATGACAATCGCTGATGCCAAGATACCAAAGACGATATCCAATACCATCGTAATCGCAAAATAAGCCAATCCAGGAGCTTCACCATCTTCACGACCAAAGACATTACGGTCAATGAAGTCACCGACAACACGGGCAAAGAACATGACGAAGGCGTTCACAACACCCTGAATTAACGATAAGGTGACCATATCACCATTGGCAACGTGACCAATTTCGTGAGCGAGTACGGCACGCAATTCATCTTTATTCATACGCTCTAACAAGCCTGTTGAAACAGATACGAGCGCATCATTTTTGTTCCAACCTGTTGCAAAAGCATTCGATTGATAAGATGGGAAGATACCGACATCTGGCATTTTAATACCAGCACGTTGTGAAAGTTGTGCAACCTCTTGCAATAACCAAGATTCAGCTTGGTTACGAGGTGCATTAGGATCAATTAATTCAGTACCTGTGGTTTTTAAAGCCATCCATTTAGAAAGGAAAAGCGAGACGAAAGAGCCTGCCATACCAAAGACTAAACAGAACACCATCAGGTTGCCTAAGTTGAGACCGCCAGCGCCGTGATAACTACCAACACCTAATAACGATAGGATAATGCCAGCTACAACCAGTACCGCGAGGTTGGTTAGCAAAAACAAACCAATCCGCATCATCGAGAAAACCCTCTTCATAAATATAAAATAATTTGATTTATTGATTATAAACCATGTATCGAATATGAGGTTTAGATCATGAAAATTCAAGAATAATTGAAAAAATCTATGCAATATAAAATTAAAATAATTTTAATATACGAGTTATAACTCTATAAAAATAAAAAAAATATTTGAAAATAGAGTTAAATTATCTTTAAAGGAGAAATATGCAAATTTTTAAATTATTCACTTAGAAAATTTAAATGATGTACTAATTTCCAAAACGAATATGTGCTGAGGCACTGGCGTTGGCAGTGGAATATGAAGCACCAGAAGGTGCGTCAGTATAAGTACCATCAGATGCAACAATAATTTGTCTAGAGCTGTATTTTGCAGGCGTCACAACAGGTGTGTTGTTCGAAAAGCTTGCAGCGCTATTATTATCATTTGAATTGTTATTGGTAGTTGGATTCGACTGAGCAATCACTTGCCCAAGGCTGGTATTGTTACTTGAACTATTGTCAGTGATATTTAAACCACGCGCATATAAGTTGTTATAACGACTGGTGACACGTCTGACATAATCCTGTGTTTCACGGAAAGGCGGAATACCACCATATTTATCGACATTGCCTTCGCCTGCATTATATGCCGCAAGTGCTAAATTGGTATTCCCATTAAAGCGTTTCATTAACCAACTGAGATATTTGGCACCACCAAAGATATTTTGCTGTGGGTCAAGTGAATTAGAAACGTTAAAACGTCGAGCTGTTGCAGGCATGAGTTGCATTAACCCTTGTGCACCAACGGGAGAGCGAGCATTTGAATTAAAGCCAGATTCTGTATGCATCACAGCTTTAATTAAACCCTCAGAAACACCATGAGTTTGCGCGGCTTGACGAATAATATTGTCAAAAGAGTTTTTGCTTCGACTATAACTAGGTAAAACTGAAGACTCAGAACTTCCCCAATTACTATAGCTATGGATATTACTGTCTTTGTAATAAGTAACTTTCACTTTTTGCAGTGAGCTGTCTGAATTTTTACGGTTGGTTAGTAGGGTAGTGCCGTTTTTATCTTTGTAGAAATATATTTGCCCAGCAAAGGTCTGTGATGTAAATGAAGCAATGCTCATACACCCTAAAATTGATACCAATGAACCCGTAATTAATTTTTTCATTTTTAGTAATTAAAATTTTCCCCAATTTCCTTTTGGAGTTTAGCAAAGTTATTCGAGAAGAAATACCATGATTTGTTTTTTATCAATACAAATAAAAAAAATCAAGTCTTATTTGTTGGCATATTAATCAAAAATAATTTTATATTTTTTTTAAAACATATCTATTGACTATAATAAGTCATTGTAAAATATAGATATAATAAGGTGGTTAAAAAATGATCAATTTAAAGAAAACGCCCATTCCTCCGTATGAATACTTTGTCAAGCCCCAAACAATCCACACTTTTATCCACAGGATTTGTGGAAAACTGTGGAAAAGTCCAAAACATAAGCACCTCGGTTAAAAAATGAACTCAGCCGTCTATTTTAGATAGGTGAATAAGACAGGAATATGACCAAGAAAAAGATAAATGTAAAAATAAAAATCTTTAGATGCGATTCAGCAACAAATCAGCTAAAATTGCGCAGAATTTTTTTTTGGTAAATCGCGTCTATGTACTCGCCAGTTGAGTCCGAACAAGGATTTAATTTCAAACCAGAACTTCCTACAAGTTCGGCTTACTATCGTCTATTGAAAAAACTTCGTCGTCAGGTCGGTCATGCAATTCGTGACTTTAAAATGATCGAAGAAGGCGACAAGGTCATGGTCTGTGTTTCTGGTGGGAAAGATAGCTATACTTTGTTAGACATTTTGTTGCAATTCAAACGTATTGCGCCGATCAATTTTGATGTGGTTGCTGTAAACCTTGATCAGAAGCAACCAGGTTTCCCTGAAGATGTTTTGCCAAAGTATTTAGAGGAAAATAATATTCCTTATTATATTTTGGAAAAAGATACCTACAGTATTACAAAACGTTTAACACCGGAAGGTAAGACTTACTGCGCAGTCTGTTCTCGCTTACGCCGTGGTTCTTTATACGGTTTTGCACAAGAAATTGGTGCAACTAAAGTTGCTTTAGGACATCATCGTGATGATATTATTGCGACGTTCTTCTTGAATCTATTCCATGGCGGTAGTTTAAAAGCAATGCCACCAAAACTTTTGTCATCGGACAAAAAGAATATTTTGATTCGCCCACTTGCTTATGTCGAAGAGAAAGACATTATTAAATATGCGGAAATTCGACAATTCCCAATTATTCCATGTAATTTGTGTGGCTCTCAGGAAAATCTACAACGTGCCATGTTGAATGACATGTTACGTGAATGGGATAAACAATATCCTAAACGTCTACACAGCATATTTGGGGCTTTACAGAATGTATCGCCATCACAATTGGCTGACCGTGATTTATTCGATTTTGAAAAATTGGATGAAGAGCGTGAGTTCGATATGAAATGTGATACTGAAGAAATGAAAAAGCGACTGGATGTCGTCAATTTGAGTTTTGCGGCAGATTAATTTTTGCTCACAAAATAATAAAAAAAAGCACTCATTTAGATTTGAGTGCTTTTTTTTAAAGTAAAGCTAAAAATCCGACAAAAGTTGAACAGCTCGTACAAAAAACTTTAGCCCAAATTGAAATTATCATGCTATAACAATGTGCAAGCAAAACTGCTTCACTATGATGTTGTTCGGATAGACAACACAATAAACGAATAAATAATTTGAGGAATGAACATGCCTGCTTTCTTAACTGATGATTGGTTTGCAAATGTAGAAAAATTGACTGCTGAAGCTGGTGATTTAAATTTACCACCTGCACTTTCAAATTTAGCAATCAACTTAGTTGTTGCTGATGCTGATGGCAATACTGAACTTGCTTTAGATGGCGGAAAAATCCTTAAAGGCGCTTCTGCAAATGCTAAAACTACCCTCAATATGGATGCTGAAACACTTCGTAAAGTATTCCTTGAGTTTGATATGGCTGCTGCGATGCAAGCATTCATGACTGGTAAAATCAAAGTTCAAGGTGACATGTCACAATTGATGGCTTTACAAACAGCTAAGCCTAGCCAAGAGCAAAAAGATCTTTTCAAACGTGTACTTGAGCAAACTGCTTAATCACAACTGAAAATAAAAAAGCTTACCTATAGTGGGTAAGCTTTTTTTATACATCCAATATTGCACTTAAGTGCTTACATTTTTTGACGTCTAATTAGATTTCTAACAAACGTGGTGTCGTCTTAATATGTTCTAAATAGGCACGAATACGTGTGACATATTGAACAGCTTGCTTATAACGACCATTCTGAGCTTGATTACGTGTCAAATAGTTATAAAGATTCATCCAATCATTCGGATCTTTACCTTGAGCTTTAATACGCTTTTGAATGCTTTCTACAGCACCAGGGCCCATGTTATATGCGACAAGTGCATACCAACGACGATCTGGATTAGAAATATAAGAATAACGGCTTAGCATCATATCGAAATACTTCGCTCCACCTTGAATGCTTTGCGCAGGATCATTACGATTGCGTACACCCATTTCTTTTGCTGTACCATTGGTCAACATCATCAAACCACGAACACCTGTGGGAGAAACAGAGTCTGGTTTTAGATAAGATTCTTGATAAGCGATTGCTGCCAGTAAGTGCCAATCTAAATCATATTGCTGTGCTGAACGTTGAAAGCTAGCTTTATAGATGGGTAGGCGATTACTTAAATCACGTTGGATTACATCCCAATCGTCTTGTTTCACAACATTTCGGTTGTAGAATGCAGCGAGTTGCTGTGTAGCACCATTTTGCTTGCTTTGGCAGACAAAACCACTTGCTGTCGCCGTTAATGGGTCTTCAGCTTGCTTAAATACCCAATTGAGTTCGGTATTTAACCCATTCTTTTTCAAACTGTTAAAATCACCACAGCTGGCTGAAAAAGAAGTTAACTGTTTCGCTTCAATGGTTTGCATATTTGCTGTTGTGATCGCGAAATTGGCTTTGCCTTGTGCAACCATTTTCAATGCAGTTGCATTGTCTGGAACAGTCTGAAAATCTAACTTCACATTTAGACTTTGTGCATAGTTATGCGCTAAATCATAGCCGAAGCCATGCTTAAATCTTCCATCCTTAAACACGATGCTAGGATTGGAAACCGCAACTACAGTCAATTTACTTGAATTAACTACAGCATTGTACTGGTTGGTCTTGGTCGCATTAATACTAAACGGAATTAATGCGGTGGATAAAACTAAAGTTTTGATTGGAAGAGCACGGAAAAATGAGTTAAGGCTAAGCCTCGACCCAGAGGTTGAACTACTGTGCATGTTGTCTCCGCTACAAGTAATTTATTGCCCAAAAAAGTCAAAGCAAAAGAAGCCTATAACCTTTTACAGTTGGTAAATTCAATAAGGGTGGGCAGTCATGAACGTCATTCAAAAAATGACATGTGGGATTGAATGCTTTTGCAGAAAAACTACAAAAAAATATAAATAAGCTAATAAAACATGTGCGCATATTATCGGCGTTTTTTTAGCTTGTCAAACTTTGTACAAAAAACAATCAAATAATAATATTTAAGATTATGATTTTAAACAATAATTTTTTTTGAAATTTTAAAGGATTCTATAGTGAAAATATATGCATTTAAAATGTAAGAGAATGTACCCAATTTACACACAAGATAAATGCAATAAAACTTAAATAGCGAGTATTTTTAATTGCTTATTTTTTCCGTTTGGATGTAGAAATATGCAAAAAGAACCTGTGATTTTAACAATAGAACCTATTTGTTAATCGTTCATTTTTCCTACTGGTCAATATAATGAGCAATAAAAAATGACTAGTATAATGAACGAAGACTATAGATAATCCTAAATGTATAAATGAGAAAAGACGTTGTATGTTGTATATAGTGAATGGTTTTAAAAAATGAAATCGAATTTAATTACTCGCACAGGACATGATCTTTTAGTTGTTGAGTTACAGCAATTATGGCGTGTAGAACGTCCTGAGATTACTAAAAAAGTAAATTGGGCAGCGAGTCTAGGTGATCGTTCAGAAAATGCTGATTATCAATATAATAAACAAATACTCAGGAAAATAGATCGACGTGTAAGGTATTTAGGTAAGCGTTTAGAAGAACTTAGAATCATTGATTTTTCTCCAGAGCAAGATGGTAAGGTGTATTTCGGTGCATGGGTTGAAATTGAAAATGATGAAGGAGAACAGAAAACTTTGCGTATAGTCGGTGTTGATGAAATTTATGATCATCACCCACAGCATATTTCGATAGATTCGCCAATGGCACGTGCTTTATTGTCAAAACAAGTAGATGATGAAGTCGAAGTTGTTACTCCACTTGGAAAGAAGCTGTGGTACATCAACTCAATCCGTTATGAAAAGCTCGAAAATTCAGCAAATTAGTGGTTTTTGATTTTATTTTGTACGTTTGAATGAAAAAATGTCTAAAAAAGTTTGCCAAGCGTTAATTTTATTTATATGATAGCCGCCATTGGAAGCGTGGCAGAGCGGTTTAATGCACCGGTCTTGAAAACCGACGAGGGTGTGAGTCCTCCGTGAGTTCGAATCTCACCGCTTCCGCCAAATATCTAAATAAGCTCTTGTTTCTACAAGAGCTTATTTTTTTGTCTATAGTTTTTGCCCACAATCTACCCCTCATCAAATTTTGGATCGAATATGATCAAGAAGCAATTTGACAGGTTAGGACTTTAGTTGAATGTAAAAAGCTGTTAGAGATTATAGCTAGTATAAAAAATACTAAATTTTATGTTTCTTTAAAAAAGTTCTGTGGTTCGGCTTCTTTTTATTAATTTTGATTAGTATACATTTCTGTAGTTAGTACACATTTCCGTAGGATGTAACATGCCTTCTAATACTTATTTAAAAATAGGATAGGTAGTCTATTTCATTGATTGTGAATAATTATTCATTATTTACATAAAACGAATGATCAAACCATACTTCTTAATTCATAAGCGGTATTTCTTAGCAAAGGTAAAATTTGCTGAATCAATTGTTCTTCCGTTACATGATTGGTTTGTGACATACAATTTAATGCGGCTACCGCTACACCTTGTGCATTGAGTATCGGTACAGCAATAGCGATAATACCTAATTCAAGTTCTTCTTTAGATAAGCAATAATCTTGAGTCTGAATTTCTGCTAAGACACGATAAAAATGATCTTTATCCTGAATGGTATAAGGCGTTAAACGCTTTAAGCCATATTTCTCGACCCAATTCTTTTGTTCTTCTAAGCTCAATGCGGCCAATAGAACTTTGCCCGTAGACGTTGCATGTGCCGGTAAGCGATTACCTAGATGCATACCATAAGGATTTAAACGAAAATGATTTTGTTGGGGGAGATAACCTCGTGCGATGGGCACTACCTCATGCTCATCTAACACCACTAAAGAAAAAGTGTGGGTCGTTTGTGCAGATAATAGATTTAAAATGGGCTGTACTACTTTCGGTAGGTGAGCAGAGCTCAAATAAGAACTCGATAAACGCAGTACTTTATGTGTCAGCCAAAAATAATGATCATCACTTTCTAAATAACCTAGAAACTTTAAAGTTCGTAAATAACGTCGTGCAGCAGTACGACTTAAACCTGTACGTTCTGCAATCTGAGATGAATTCAGCTTTTGCCGATCAACACCAAAAGCTTCAAGCAAACTCAAACCCTTCGCTAGTCCAGAAATATAATCATCGAGCTTAATGGTTTCACCTGAAACTTTATTTTCAATTAGATCGTATCTCATACTCACCATACTTTTAGATGACGTGAATTCATGTTTTTGTCCGATATACGGACACTATAACCAATATACGGTGATTATCAAATTTTGACTATATCGCTACTTGAATAAAAAAATTAATTTAAGAATCAAGATATGGAGATAAATGTATGGAAAATTTAAAAACAAAAGTTGCGATTATTGGTTCTGGCCCTGCAGGACTTCTGCTTGGACAATTGCTCTATAAGGCAGGAATTGACCATATCATTATTGAACAACGCAGTGCGGAATATGTTGCTGCTCGTATTCGAGCTGGAATCCTTGAGCAAGTATCTGTCGATTTATTGGCACAAGCAGGTGTTGATCAAAACTTAAATAAATTTGGACTTCCTCATGATGGCATCGAAATTCTAAGCAATGGGCTAAAACATCGAATTGATTTGTCAGCGCTTACACAAGGGAAGCAAGTTACAGTTTACGGTCAAACTGAAGTAACTAAAGATTTGATGCAAGCACGCGAAAATGCGGGCTTGTGCAGCTACTACGAAGCAGGCGATGTACAGATTCATGATTTTGATAGTAAACCTTATGTAACCTTCAATCATAATCATCAACAATATCGGCTCGCATGTGACTTTATTGCAGGTTGTGATGGCTATCATGGCATTTGTCGTGCGAGTGTCTCACAAGATAAAATTAAAACTTTTGAAAAGGTTTATCCTTTTGGATGGTTAGGTGTATTAGCAGATGTACCGCCTGTTTCAGATGAGCTTATTTATGTGCAATCTGAACGTGGTTTTGCCTTATGCAGTATGCGCTCAAAAACACGAAGCCGTTATTACCTTCAAGTTCCTTTAACTGATCATGTTGATGAGTGGTCTGATGAAAGATTCTGGGGTGAATTAGAAAAGCGCCTTGATGATGAGAGCCGTAAAAATTTAATTACAGGTTCTTCTATTGAAAAAAGTATAGCGCCATTACGCAGTTTTGTTACAGAACCGATGCGGTTTGGCAAGCTATTCCTAGCAGGTGATGCCGCACATATTGTTCCACCTACAGGTGCGAAAGGTCTAAATTTAGCTGCCTCTGATATTGCGTATTTATCGAGTGCTTTGATTGAATTTTATTTAAAGGATTCGACGGAGGGAATAGATCAATATTCAGGGAAATGTTTAAAACGTGTTTGGAAAGCTGAGCGTTTTTCTTGGTGGATGACGCATTTGCTACATCGTTTTGAAACTGAAAGTGATTTTGACCATAAAATTAAGCAAGCTGAATTAAGTTATATTTTGGATTCAAAAGCAGGTTTAACGACATTAGCTGAAAACTACGTGGGTTTACCTTATGAACTTAAAAAGTTCGATGATATTCAAAAGCTGAGTTAATTTATTTTTAAAATTTAATTTTTAGAAATAAATGATGATTAAAATAAAAGGGGGAGTAATGAACAACATTATCTCCCTTTTTTATTTTGAGTGTGGTGATTTAGATAGGTATGAAATATTGATGTGTTTTGATTGTTAGATTTGCATTTAAATATTCAAGTGTATGAATAACTTTATCTATGTGCTTAATTTGGTGTGATCAGATTAAACTCTTAAAATTGAATCAGGTATGTTTTACTAAAAAACAGCTCTTTTCATCAAAAAAACATTTTATAAGGTCTTTAAAGAAAGTATTTTCATTGCTGAATAACACCGCCATATTGCAAGATGATTTTGCATTAAACATCAGTTATAGATGGTAGTAATTTAAGTAGTCCAAAAGTTAATACAATTTCAGTTCCTGAAGGGAATGATCGTCCTTATATTTCAAGGTATTGGTAGAAATACAGGAGTTTGGTCAAGTGGTATAGTTGGATTGCGTGTCGCTCACGAACGACATTTGATGGGATTGCTTGATCAATATATGGATCACAGTGATAGCTATAGCGTACCAAATCTTACTTTGAGCATAATATTATGGAAGTCGCTAGGGGAGCCGTCATTCCTCAAGATTTCAAAGTAATTGATGCTATTAAATCAACATTTTTTAAAATATTGGGGTGTTAACTATGAGATCAAGTGAAGCTATAGGATTGTTATTTAGTTGTTTATTATTGGTGTCGTGTACAACTAATCATATTGCAAACATTAACAACAACAACCCTGTAGTTAGTGAGAAAGCTATACTGTCAAATGGTTATACTTTAATGCTTCCAAAAGCATTTCAAATTGTTGCTGTTTCTACCGGGGAAATGGACTTTGATATTTATGAGTTGAAAGATAGTAGTGGTAAAGTTCTTTCCAAAATATATTTAGGGAATGCGCCAGATACTACTCTAATTAAGCGGAAAAAGTATCAGTTTACCAATTTTAAGACAGAGTCTTTCAAAGGGATTGAGAAAACAAAATCTTGTGGCATAAACACTTGTGGGGAAGTATTAGTCTTTTTAGATAACAATAAGGGCTGGCCACAATTTGTACATATCATTTTTAATGATTTAACGAGTGACGAGCTAAAAAGTGTAGAACGAGTTGTATATAGTCTAGCTTATAAATGAGAGTTAAAGAGTATGTAATACTCACTTTTATAGATAATTTGTATTAGTTCCGACTCGATCTGACATAGATTTTGAAAAATGTCTTTGTAATATTATATCTAACAAAATTCATATTATTAATATGTGGCTAAAAAGCAACTTCAAGCAACAATATACACTATAGAACAATATTTTTAGAGGCTACACATAGGCTTCATTTTGATTGAGAATGATTTTAGAAGTAGGCAATTCAATTGCTGTTCTATATTCGTTATTATTTTTATTAAAATTAAAACACTCCAGAGATGCCGCTGCATTGTCGTTACCCTGAACCCGATGAGTTCAAGGTGGACGTGACGTACACTTAATGGGTTTCCCACTCAAGGTGGGCATACACTCAAAATATACAGAACACATCCGTAAGTTTAAGTATCGGCAGGGGAATAGACTTACTGGCGAACATCCTAGAGTTGTATTAAGTATACATAATTTAAGGATTGTGGCAAATCACCAAAGCTTATAATTTATAAATACAGATCTCAAAAACCAATCAATTGCACGAAAAAAAAGCGGATTATTCCGCTTTTTCAACACCTTCTAAAATATCGTCTAACAGACGTTCGCATTGTGCATATTCTTGTAACGATTTATTCATGGTTAACACTTCTTGCATTAACTCCAAAGCAACCATGATCACCAATTTATTGTGTTCTACATTGGGTGCTTTCCGACGAAACTCTTGAAATTTATCATTCAAAAGCTGACCTGCTTTTTCTAAGTCTGCTTTTTTATCTGAAGTCGTCGCCAAACGAAAAACTTGTTCAATCAGACGTAATTCTACCGTCACATGTTCAGACATAATTAAACTTCCTCATTCGCTTCAGTTGGATGAGCAAGTTGCTGAATTTCTTGCGCATGATGATCTTGTTCTGTTCCTAAAATCGAAAGACGCTGGATAATCGCTTCAACTTTGGCTTTGGCTTGCTCATTTTTCAGAATTAGGCGCTCACGTTCATCTTTAAGATTTTTAATATCTTGTAGCTGATGACGTTGTTCATTCACTATTTTTTCTTTCACAACACGTAATTCATTACGTTCAGCTAAAATTTCTTGGAAGCGATTTTTTAAATCGGTGCAGCTCTTTTCCAAACGACCATAACGCTCAGCTAGCGATGTCGCATCGGTATTCAGCTGCTGGAACTGGCCTTGCAGTTGTGTAAGTTGATCAGTAAGTGACTCAATTTCATCCTGTTTTTGAGTGATAATACTGTTCTTATGGCTGATTTGAGAATGAGCCTGCTCCTCGCTGTTATCTTTTTCTTTTAACAGCGATGCATTTTCTTTCTCAACATTTTCAATTCGTGTTTTTAAAACACCAATATGCG
>Ga0209023_10001636_pt1 | contig 29545 bp, 34 predicted proteins | sample LakOneMetagenome_FD_187468 | JGI IMG/M metagenome (GOLD analysis project Ga0209023, IMG submission 187468) | Freshwater and sediment microbial communities from Lake Erie, Canada (SPAdes) (version 2) | ecosystem: Environmental > Aquatic > Freshwater > Lentic | place: Lake Erie, Canada...
TGCAGCGGTTTCGGTTCGGTTCAAACATTTTTCCGACGCGCGGGCCGTAGGATTCGCGCCATGGATCCGGCCGGCCCATCCCCACCCGAGCATCCAGCGCCCGCCGGCGGTCTCTCGGGCGTCGCCAGCGTCTGGCGCGCCGCCCGCAACCTCGGGCTGCTCGGTTCCGGCACGTTCGGCGACGCCTCGGAGCTCGAGCACTTCAACGCCAGCGACGGCCAATCGATTCCGGTGCGCATCGTCGGCAGCGGCCCGCCGGTGCTGCTGGTGCATGGCCTGGCCTGCTCGCACCGGCACTGGATGCCGGTGGCCAAGCGCCTGGCGAAGAAGCACTGCGTCTTCACCTGGGACGCGCGCGGCCACGGCGCGTGCCGACCGGTCGCCGAGCCGGTGACGCTGGCGCGCCTGGCCGAGGACCTGCAGGCGCTGCTGGATCACTTCGGCCTCGCGCGCGCGGTGCTGGTCGGCCATTCGATGGGCGCGCTGACGGTGATGCAGTACTTGCGCGACCACGGCACCGAGCGCGTCGCGGCAGCGGTCTTCGTCGACCAATCGCCGCGACCGACGACCGACGACGAGTGGCGGCTCGGGCTGTTCGGCGGCTGCAGCGCCGCGATGTTGCGCGGCCTGATCCATGGCGCGCGCGAGGATCCCGCCGAGGCGGTGATGCAGCAGATGACCCAGGCGACGACTCCGCACTGGTGGCACCGCCAGCTCGCGCCCGACCACTGGGCCGGCCGGGCGCTGCGCCGCTGGCTGCGCACGCGCGAGATCCAGCCATTCCTCGACCTGGCCGAATCACTCGTGGCGGCGGACTTCCGCCAGTCGCTGCGGCGCATGGACGCGCCGTTGCTGGTGGTGCTCGGCGACCAGAGCCCGCACTACCGCGGCGTGCCGCTGGCCGAGTGGTACCGGCAGACCGTGCCGCACTGCCGCATCAGCCACTACCCGCGGGCCGGGCACTCGCCGCACTTCACCGAGCCGATCCGCTTTGCGCGCGAGTTGCTGACGTTCCTCGACGACCACGCTTGAGCAGCGCGGCGACCGGCCGAGGCCGATCAGCCCCGGCAGACGCCCTGCGCCGTGGCCTTGAAGCAGAACTCCGACGTGAGGCTCGACGACTCCCACGGCACCTGCACGCGCTGGGTGTCCTCGGCCACGCCGATGCGGACCTTCTTGAACAGCTGCTCGATCGGCAGGCCGGGCGTCGGCAGGTAGTTCAGCAAATGCTTGGCGTAGACGCTGTGTTGTCCGCTCGGGCCGTCGAGCGCGACCCCGTTCGGCGCCGTCGAGAAGGCGACGAACGTGCCAACCGGCGCATCCAGCGGCGCCAGCCCGGTGGGCGTGCTGCCGCGGAACTTGAGCCGGCGCCCGTCGGGCCCGACGATCACGCCGCCAGCGAACGGATTCACCCGGCAGGCGTCGAGCACGACGACGTTGGTTCCGGTCTTGAGCGCACTCAGCCGATCGACGAAACCGCCGACATCGACGCTTTGCCGCGCGATGTCGTCTTCGGTGCGCGGATCGGCATCGACCGGCAGCAGGTAGTTGCGCCCCTTCGCCTGCACGCCGTGCCCGGCGTAGAAGACCAGGCGCACGCTTGCGCTGGCGGCGCGCAACGAGAAGTCGCGGAACGCCTCCACCAGCTCGCGCAGCGTCGTGTTCTCGCGCAGCGAGACGCTGTAGCCGAGCTGCTTGACGACATCGGCGACCGCACGCGCATCGCCGATCGGATTGCGCAGCGGGGCCGACGGGTAGGCGCCGTTGCCGACGACGAGCGCGATCTTGCCGCCGGTGTCCGCCGGCGTCTGCGCGCGCACCGCCGGCAGCGCGCAGGCGGCAGCGCCGGCACCAAGCCAGCGCAGGGCATCGCGGCGATCGATCAGGCGCGCCGGCATGGCCTCACTCCCGCGGCGGGACACCCGGTGCGAGCGCAACCGCCTGCACGATCGGATTGCCCTGCAGCTTCTTCAGCGCCGCGTTCTCGGTGCCTGCGGGCACGCGCACGTAATAGTCGCCGAGCTGCCCCGGGCCGGCGGCCAGATCGCCTCCGACCGACATCAGCAGGAAGCGGATGTCCGCCTCCTTCGCGTCGGGCGTGAAGTTCAGCTTCAGCATCTGGCCTTCGGTGACCTGGGTCGCGCGCAGCGCGCGGATCTCGTTGGTGTCGTCGTGCGACTGGCGCACCATCGTGAAGATCACACCGGCCTGCACCGTGAACAGCGCGATCGCCGCGAATGCGACCGCCGGCCGCATGCCGAAGCCGCCGAAGAACGCCGAGAGCTTCTCGGCGAAGGTCGGCTGGTCGCCGCGGATCAGGCGCATCGCCTTGTCGAGCCCGATCGTGGCCGGCACTGCCGGCGCGTTCTGACGCATCCGACTCTGCAGCGATTGGTAGAACGCGAGTTCGGAGCGGGCGTCCGGGTTCGTCTTCATGTAGCCGTCGACCCAGGCGCGATCCTCGTCGCTGATCGAGCCGTTCACGTACCACGGCAGTAGTTCGCTGAAGCGATCGGCGCTCATGCGGCTGCTCCACTGGCGCCGACCACGTCGCCGTCACGCTGCAGCAGCAGCTTCAAACAATTCTTGATCTTCTGGCGCGCGTGGAACAGGCGCGTCTTCACGGTGCCTTCCGGGCAGCGCTGGACCTCGGCGACCTCGCTGATCGACAGGCCGTCGAAAAACACCAGATGCATGCATTCGCGATGTTCGTCGGAGAGCTTGCCCATGCAGTGGTGCACGCCTTCGTTGCGTTGCTTGTCGGCCAGGGCCTGGAAGCCGTCGGGCGTTTCGGACGGGGCCGTCTCGGCGATGTCGTCCAGGTCGTCATGGATCTCGTCCGGCCGGCGCGCGCGATAGACCATCAGCGCCTTGTTGCGCGCGATGCCAATCAGCCAGGTGCCGAACTGCGAGTCGCCTCGAAAACGCGTCGGGTGACGCCAAACCTCGTGCAGGGTATCCACCAAAATCTCCTCGGCCCGGGCATGATCGTTGACCATGTTCAACAGGTAGGCAAACACCCTGCGACTGAACGCTTTGTACAACTCGCGGAACGCGGCCTGATCCTGCTTCGTCGCGATCCGCGCCAGTAGCGCGGCAACCTGCTCGTTGTTCATGGGCAACCTGTCGTGGCTCACGCGGCCGGAGAACGGCGGTGACGGCCAAATATAGCGCCGACATGCCCGCCGCTCCGAAGTCGCGATGAACCCGTGTCGGCAGCCTTGCTCGGGCGATCTGGCCGCCGACACCGATGGGTTGCGGCCCCGCGCCGGCCGGTTCAATCTTTTTTTGTCGGCGCCGTCCGACACGCGCACGGATGTCCCGCGCGGCCCGGACAGGGGCGCCTGCCGACACCCGGTCGCGGAGGGCGCCGATGGAGACCCCTCGCGCGCTCGCCGATATTGAATGCACGGGCCTCGACGGCCCTGCCCCATCCACCGGGAGTCGACATGAACAACAGCTTCGAAATCCGCTTTCAATCGCTCTTCAACGAAGGCCGTGGCCTGGCGTTTCCGTGCGACGCCGAGGGTCACGTGGCGCTGGACGCCCTGAGCGAGCGCGCTCGCAACAACTACTTCTACGCCCGCACCGTGGTCGGGCGCGAATACGCGCTTCCGCGCGTCTGCCCGTCGCTGCACCACTGAGCCCGGGCGATCACGGCAGGAACGGATTGCGCGGCTTCAGCGAGCGCGCCAAGCCGATCAACACCTGGCGCGGCTGATGGTCGATGATCTGGCCATGCGAGACGACGATGCGGCGCAGATCTTTCAGACGAGCCCATTCGATCAGTTGCGCGCCGAGCGCTTCCTTGTCCCTGACGATCAACAGCGCGACCGCGGTCGGGACCTGCGCTTCGTCACCCGCCAAGCCCATGCGCCGCAGCAGCCAGCCGCCGAAGCCGGCGGCGCCGCGGATGTTGCCAATCACGTCGTTCAGGATCAAGGTCGTCCCGCCCGGGCGGCGCACGAGCAGCGCGCCCTCCTCGTCGCCGGTGCCGGGCACCGGGGCGAAGCGGACAGTGGGGTCGCCGAAATCCGGCTCCGTGGCATCGACCGGCACGACCTCGCTCACCTTCTCGACCGAACCGCGCGGCGCGACGACGCACAGTGCCGGATAGCGCGTCTTCCACGCCGCCGCATCCAGCCGATGGTGATCGCTTGGCACCACCAGGAACGCCGGGCGTCCGAAGGCCTCGAGTTGCGCCATGCTCGGCTCGTCGAGCGCGATCGCGCTCCAGATCACGAGCGTGCCGTCGCGCAGCCGGACGACCGTCATGCGGCGCGGGATTTCCACCAACGGCATCGAAATCTCGCCGACCACCGCCAGCATGTCGCCGCCGATCTGCACCAGCGGGCCATGCGGCAGGACCGTCCATTCGAGATGGGGCTTGGGCATCGGCAAACTCCTTGCGCCACGGGGCGCTGTCGGTGCAGAGCCGATCATCCGCATCGGGCGCGCGGTGTCTGCCGGCCGAGGGGCGGCACCCCTGCCAGCCCCGTCCGACACCCACGCCGGCCGCGTGCGTGCGCGCCACCGCTTGTCCTACCGCTTCGCGTCGCCGCCGCCGATCGACGACGGTGTCGACCCGCGATGAAATCGCGAGTTGCCCATCACCGTTGATCACCCATGACGACCGTTTCGGACATCGACTGCACGCTCAGCTATCGCGTCGACGGACCCAGTGACTTCCTGTTCCAGATCCATGCGCTCGACGGCATGGACCAGCACGTGCTCGACGAATCGCTGGAGATCACGCCCGCGGTGGCCCACCGGGCCTACGCCGATCCGACCTTGAACCACCGCTTCCTGCGCGTGCACGCCGAGGCCGGCCCGTTGATGCTGCGCTACCGGGCCACGGTCGAGCGCCGACCCGAGCCGGTCGATCCGGCCGCGCCGTTCGTGCCGGTGGCCGAGCTGCCCGACGAGGTGATGCACAACCTGATGCCGACGCGCTACTGCGAATCCGACCTGCTGGCCAGCACTGCCTTCAAGCAATTCGGCCCGTTGCCGCCGGGCATCGCGCAGGTCAACGCGATCGTCGACTGGATCCACACCAACATCGACTACCAGATCGGTTCGTCGCAAAGCACGACCACCGCGCGCGATGTCTACGTGCAGCGCCGCGGGGTGTGCCGCGACTTCGCGCACCTGGGCGTCACCTTCTGCCGCGCGCTGAACATCCCGGCGCGGCTGGTCGTCGGCTACGCGCCGTTCACCGAGCCGCCGCCGGACTTTCACGCCGTGTTCGAGGCCTATCTGGGGCAGCGCTGGGTGCTGTTCGACGCGACGCGCATGTCACCGCTCGACCAGCTCGTGCGCATCGCCAGTGGTCGCGACGCGAAGGATGTGGCATTCGCGACCTTGTTCGGTCCGGCCGCGATGACCTCGATGGCGCCGCTCATCTCGCTGCGCAGTGGGTAACATCCGGGCGCATGGCGCCACCGGACCCTGACGCGCACGTTCCAACCTGCATCGGCGACATGCCGCGGCGGTGCCCGTGCCGGCGCTGAACGCCGAACGCGAGCGCGCCGCGCTGGCGTTGTTCGACGCGGCGTTCGATCATGAACCCGAGGCGCGCGCGGCGTGGTTGGCGGCGCAGTGTGGCGAGGACGCGCTGCTGCTTGCGCGGGTGCAGGATCTGCTGGCCACCGATGCCGACGACGACTCCGGCTTCCTCGGCCCCTCGGCCAACTCGACCCAGTACGCCGACGGCGCGCCCCCGGGCGCGACGGTGCTGCCGCCGCCGCAGATCGGCCCGTATCGGCTCGAGGAGCTGATCGGCAGCGGCGGAATGGGTTCGGTCTATCGCGCCAGTCGCAACGATGGCCTGTTCGACCAGACGGTGGCGATCAAGTTCGTGCGACCGATGCGCGGGCTGATGCAGGTCGAGCCGCTGGTCGACGCCGAACGCCGCCTGCTGGCCCGCATGCAGCATCCGGCGATCGCCCACATTCTGGACGGCGGCACCACCGCGAACGGCCTGCACTTCCTGGTCATGGAGTTCGTCAGCGGCGTCGCGCTCGACGAGCATGCGCAGGCACACCGTCTGGGCGTGCGCTCGCGCGTCATGCTGCTGCGCGAGGTCTGCGCGGCGGTGTCGCACGCGCACCAGCACCTCGTGCTGCACTGCGATATCAAACCGGCGAACATCCTCGTCACCGAGGAAGGGCGGCCCAAGCTGATCGACTTCGGCGTGGCCCGGATCCAGGACGTGATCGACGCCTCGCTGCCGCAAGGCTTCACGCGTGCCTACACCAGCCCGCAGCGCCTGGCGGGCGAGCCCGCGGCGGTGACCGACGACGTCTATTCGCTCGGCATGGTGTTGTGCGAACTGCTCACCGGCGAGCTGCCCGATCCGCAGACGCTGGTGTTCACCGGCGCGCCGCTCGACCCGGAGCTGGCGGCGATCGCACGCCAGGCACTGGCGCCCGAACGAGCGCAGCGCTACGGCAGTGTCGACGCGTTCGCCGACGATCTGGGCCACTGGCTCGAGTGCCGCCCGGTCGTCGCACTCGGCAACGACTGGCGCTATCGGACGCGCAAGCTGATTCAGCGCCGGCCCTGGCGCGTGGCATCGTCCGCGCTCGCGCTGGTGGGCCTGATCACGGCGCTGATCGTCACCTCCTCGCTCTACACCCGGGCAGAAGCCGCCCGACGCGATGCCGAGAAGCGCTTCGCCGAAGTGCGATCGCTCGCGAACTACATGCTGTTCGAGCTCGACGGCCGCCTCGAAGCGACACCCGGGACGACCCAGGCGCGGCGTGAACTGGTCGGGCGCAGCCAGCAATACCTCGATGCGCTCGGCGAGACCGCCGGCAACAGCCCCGACCTGCAGCGCGAGGTGGCAGTCGGGCTGGCGCGGCTCGCCGAGGTGCAGGGCGTGCCGGGCAAGCCGCACGTCGGCGAGGTCGACGCCGCCAAGGCGAACCTGCAGCGCGCCGACCGGCTGCTGTCCGCGCTGACCGCGCAGCGCCCCGGTGAGTGGACGTGGCAGCGCGACCTGGGCCGCGTGCGCTATCTGCGTGCGCTGATGGCCGGCGGCCGCGACAACGACCCCGACCGTCAGTTGGCCCTCGCACGCGAGGCCGAGCAGCAACTGACGACCGCGCTCGCCGGCGCCCACGCCGCGCACGCCGCGCCGCACGAGCTGGCCGACGCTGAAGTCCTGCTGACCAGCACCCGCCTGACGCAGGCCGATGCCCACAAGGCGCACAACGAACACGCACTCGCGGCCAAGCTGCAGGTGCAGGAGGAGGCGCGGCTGCTCGACCTGCCCGAGCCGGTGCGCGCGGCGATGGAGTTCGAGTACCAGAGCGGCCGCCCGGCGATGCTGCTGGGTGATTCGCTCTACTACCTGGACCGGCGCGACGAGGCACTCGCCGCCTACCGCCGCGCGACCGCGCGCTTCGCCCGCGGCCTCGCGCGCGCGCCGGTGCATCGGCGCCTGCTCGAAGGCGCGATCATCGGCCACTGGAACATCTCGGGCACGCTCGACGATGTCGGCCAGCACACCGAAGCGCTCAGCGAGATCGACCAGGCCGTGCCGCTGGCCGAGCGGCTGATCTCGCTCGACCCGGCGAACATGGAGGCGCTGCGCTACCGTTTCATGATCGACGGACAGCGCGCGAGCGTGCTCGCCAACCTGAAGCGCTACGACGAGGCGATCCGCATCATCGAGTCGGACCTGCGGCCGCGCAAGGAGCGCGCCGAGGCGGCGCCCGACGACGCCGAGCGCTGGCGTGACGTCGCCGTGCCGCAGCGCAACCTGGCGGTGATCTACTGGGACAAGGGCGACGCGGTCAACGCCTGCCGCGTCACGCGGCAGGGCATCGCCGCCTGGACGCATGTGGAGAAGCGCTGGGGTTTGACCGAGCAGGACCGCCGCAACGAGCTCGACGTGCTGCGCAGCCAGTTGCTGGCGCGACGCTGCTGAGCGCGCCCGGCCTCAGGCGCCGCCCTCGAGCGCGTTCTGCAGCCAGGTGCGCGCGACACGCCACTGGCGCTTGATCGTCGCGGTGGAACTGCCCTCGACCGCGGCGATCTCCTCGATCGTCATGCCGCCGAAGTAGCGCATCTCGACCAGTCGCGCGTGCTCCGGGGAGACCTCGGCGAGCTTCTCGAGCACCGAATGCAGGCCCTCGACGTCGACGTCGGACGACGGCTCGTCGGCGATCGTCGACACCAGCGTGACCTTGGTGCCGCCGTCGCGCTTGGCCGAGCCTTCGCGGCGCACGTGGTCGATCAGCACCTGGCGCATCACCTGCCCCGAGTACGCGAGAAAGTGGGCCCGGTCGCGCGCCGACAGCACCTCCTGCCCGAGCAGCTTCAGCGCCGCCCCGTGCACCAGCTCGGTCGGCGCGACCATGTGGCGCGCGCGGTCGCCTGACAGTATGCGGCGCGCCAGCCGGCGCATCTCCTGGTAGACGGCCGAGATCAGTTCTTCGCGCGCCGGGACATCGCCGCCTTCGACGGCGCGCAGCAGCTGGGTCACGGCGGGAGCGGAGCGCTTCTCGATGGCCACGGACTGAGCCTCGTTCGTCGGATGCGACGTTGCGAAGCACTCTACACGAGCGAGGCCATCGCGATGGTCGTCGACGCTCGTTCAGGTGATCCGTTTTGTCGCGCGTTCGCGCCTCTATCCACAAGTGCAAAGCGCTCAGGCCATCCCGACCACGCCCCGCACGCTGGAGTCGCGACATGCATCACCCGCTCAACACCGCCGTGGCAGCCCCCTTCCCCGCACCGCACGCCGCGCGCAGTCGCGTCGCGCGCGTCCAGCACGCCTGCGCCGCGGCGCTCGTGGCCGGCAGCGCGCTGATCCCGAGCGGCCTGTTGCCCGGCTCGGCCGAATCGCGCGTGCACGACCAGGTGAACCAGTTGCTGCGCGTGTTCAACCGCCTCGGACGCCTGAAGGCGAGCGACCGGGAGCTGCGCGAGGCCGAGCGCATCCGCAACGCGCAGGTCCATTGCCACGGGCGCCAACCGAGCGAGTTGCGGCCGCGTGATCCGTTTTGCGCGCCGTTTGCGCCTCTATCAGTACGAGGCCGCGAAACGCCTCGCGACCGAACCCTCACCCCCCTCGACGGAGCAACATCATGACGAACCGATTCGCAGCCGCCTTTCGCCCGCAGACGCTGATCGCCGCCGCGGCGTTCGCCCTGGCCGCCGCCGCCCCGCTCGCGGCCCAGGCGCAAGCCACGATGTACGACGGCATGCTCAACCGCGCGCTGGCCGACTCGGCGCGCCTGAGCCAGCAGATGCAGCAGACCCAGAACAGCATGGTTCAGCAGGCGATGCAGAACCCGCAGATCCAGGCCGGCTACCAGCAGTACCTGCAGCAGATGCAGCAGCGCGGCGGTCAGCCGATGGATTTCGCGACCTACGCCTACTACTACATGTACACGAACGGCTACTCGAGCCAGGGCATCGACCACATGAACCGGGTCGAGAGCGGCAACCGGGCGGCCGAAGGCCAGCGCCTGCAGGAGCTGCGCCAGGCCGAAGCGATGCGCGGCCAGGCCCAGCAACAGCAGCGCGACAACTACTTCCGCAACTCCGGTGAAGCCGGCCGCGGGCTGATGGGCCAGAGCACGTACTACGGCCAGGGCGGCTACCAGAACCAGCTGCCGCACACCTGGCAGAACAACACCTTCCAGATCTACCAGGGCAACCGGTACTACGTCGACCAGAGCGGCCAGTACTTCCGCGTCGACGCGAACGGCTGGATGTATCCGATCAGCCGCTGAGCCCGAAGCGTCTTCCTCGTCACCACACCTCCAGGAGAAACCGACATGACCCGCTTCATCATCCGTCACCTGACCGGCGCGAAGGCAAACCAGGAAACCGCCTACACCGACGCCGACCTCGACCAGCCGCTGACCCTCGGCCGCGATCCGGCCAACCGCTTCGTCTTCGACGACACCGACGACGCCGTGAGCCGCGAACATGCGCGCATCGAGCGCACCGACGCCGGCTACAAGATCGTCGACCTCGGCAGCGCCAACGGCACGTTCGTGAACCGCGTGCGCGTCGAGCACGAGGCGCCGCTCGCCCATGGCGACATCGTCCAGTTCGGCCGCGGCGGCCCGCAGGCGGCGGTCCGCCTCGACCCGCCGCCGCAGACGACCAAGGCCACGCGCCTGGTCTCGGACACCACCGGCAAGCCGACGCGCCTGGCCGCGCCGACCGAGACGCCCGCGAGCGACCCCGCGCCGGCCGCCACCGCGGCCGATGCGCCCGCACGCGTCGGTCGCGCCACCGTCGAGCGGCTGATCACCGCCGAGAAGTCGCGCAACACGCGACTCACCGTCAACATCGTCGCCGGGCTGATTGCGGTGATCGGCGCACTCGGAACCTGGCAGGTGCTGGATGCCAAGAAGCGCGACGAGCAGACTGCCGCCCGGATCCACGCCGAACAGGTCGCGGCCGACGCGAAGATCGCCAGCGCGCGCAGCGACGCGTCGGTCAAGCTGGCCGACCTCGAATCGAAGGCCAACCTGTCCAAGCGCGTGAAGGCCGAGTTCGGCGCCTCCACCGTCTTCATCGAAGCCTCGTGGCGCCTGACCGAAACCTCCTCGGGCCGCCAGATCTACCACGCCACCGTGCCGGTCGAAGGCAAGGGCAACGTGCCCGCCTACCTCAAGATGGAAGACGGCACCTACGAGCCGATGCTCGAACTGTCGGATCGCGGCAAGTCGCGCCCGGTCGGCGGCTCGCACACCGGCACCGGCTTCGTCGTCTCCGACAACGGCGTGATCATGACGAACCGCCACGTCGCCGCGGCCTGGCACGCGCCGTATGACCTGCCGTTCCCCGGCGTCGTCGTCGAGCGCCGCAAGAACGAGAAGAAGGAGAGCGAGCTCGTCATCACCGAGATCCTCGAGGAGGCGCCGCAGAGCCTGGCGCGCTGGATCCCGTCGCGCAGCCAGCTGATCGGCTCGCGCGGCGTCAGCGACGCGACCAAGGTCACCGGCACGGTGGCGTCGATGATGGTCACGTTCGCCAACAGCAAGCTGCGCACGCCGGCCACCCTCGGGACCATCTCGCCCGAGCACGACGTGGCGCTGATCAAGATCGATGCCGCGACCGGCCACCTGAAGAAGGTCGAGATGCGCGACCGCACCGACACGCTGGCCTCGGGCGACGCTGTCGCCGTGCTCGGCTACCCGGCGGTCTCGGCGAAGTCGTACCTCGTCACCGCCTCGTCCGATACCGTGATGAAGAACCAGGACGTCGCCAGCGTGCCCGAGGTCTCGGTCAACCAGGGCATCGTCAGCAAGGTGGTGCGCGGCAACCAGACGATCGGCTCGGGCAAGTACGTCTCGGTCAGCGGCGACATCTTCGAGATGAGCATCAACTCGGCCGGCCAGGGCAACAGCGGCGGCCCGGTGTTCGACATCGACGGCAAGGTGATCGGCATCTTCGCCACGGTCGGCCAGCGCGGCTACGCGACGCAGACCGGTGCGGTGCCGATCCGCTACGGGCTGGACCTGCTCGATCCGACGCGCTCCGCCACCGCGGTCGCCAGCACCCGCTGATCGCCGACAACCCCCACGCAGCCGAGGAACCGAGATGAAAGCGTTCCTGTCCCGCTGGCGCACCCGGGCGACGCCGGGCGCCGCCAGCGCCGCGCCGATCGAGATCGCCCTGGCGCTCTACACCGATGTCGGGCCGGTGCGCGATCACAACGAAGACTGCATCGCGGCGCTGAACGCGCCGTGGCCGGGTCGCCCCGGCGATCGCACCGCGCTGGTCGCACTGGCCGACGGCATGGGCGGACACCAGGCGGGTGAACTGGCCAGCCGCCTGGCGGTGGAGGCCGCGATGCACGCCTTCGGCCAGCTCGGCGGCGGCACCACCGATCGCCTGCACGCCGCGCTCGATGCCGCGAACCGCGCCGTCCACGACCAGTCGCAGCTCGCCGCCGAGTACGAAGGCATGGGCACGACGCTGGTGCTGTTCGCCCCCTCCGACGGCGGCGCGCACTTCGCCTGGGTCGGCGATTCGCGGCTGTACCGTTGGCGCGACGGCGCCCTGACGCAACTGACCCAGGACGACACGCTGGTGGCGGGCCTGCTGTCGCGCGGCCTGATCGACGCGGCCGACATCGCCGGGCATCCGGATCAGTCGGTGCTGACGCAGGCGGTCGGCACGCATGCCACGATCCCGTCGCCGCACGTCCAGGGCCCGCTCGAACTGATCACCGGTGACCGCTACCTGATGTGCTCCGACGGCATCCACGACGTCGTCACGGACGCGGACCTCGCACTCGCGCTGAGCGCGACGACGCCGGACGAGGCGCTGAAGGCGATCCACGGGCTGGCGCTGCGCGGAGGCGCCGACGACAACCTGTCGATCGGCGTCATCCATGTCATGCCGCCCGAGGCCGCCGTCGCGAAGCCGGCGACGCGCCGCACGCGCGATTGCACGGAGGTGCCGACATGAGCTCCACCCCGCACGTCGTGGCCGATGCGGCCGGGTTGGTCGTCGGCGGCTACCGCGTCGAAGAGCGCCTCGGCGAAGGCGGCATGGGCGAGGTCTACCGCGCGGTCGACACGATGCTCGAACGCGAGGTAGCACTGAAGGTGCTGCGCCCCGAGATGAGCGCGCGCGACGACCTGGTCGAGCGCTTTCGCGTCGAGGCGATCGCGCTGGCGCGGCTGCACCACCGCCACATCGCCGCGGTGTACTCGTTCTTCCAGCAGCGCGAGCGGCACTACATCGCAATGCAGTACGTGCGCGGCCGCACCCTCGAAGCGGTGCTGCAGCAGCGCGGCACGCTGCCGTGGCGCGAGGCCGCGGCGGTCGCGATCGACGTGCTTCACGCGCTCGAGCACGCGCACGGACTCGGCGTCGTGCACCGCGACCTGAAGCCGGCCAACCTGATGATCGACGCGGAGTCGCGCACCGTGGTGATGGACTTCGGCATCGCCCGCGTGATGGCGCGCAGCCGCCAGACGCGCGCCGGCACGCTGGTCGGCACGCTCGAATACATCGCCCCGGAGATCGTGCGCGGCGAAGCGGCCGATCCGCGCTCCGACCTCTATTCGCTCGGCTGCGTGCTGTACGAGATGGTCACCGGGGGATTGCCGTTCGAGAGCCCGTCCGACTTTGCGCTGATGCGCGCGCATGCCGAGCAGGCGCCGCCGCGGCCGGTCGTGCGCGGGGGCGAACTGCCGGCGGCGCTCGAAGGCATCATCCTGCGCGCGCTCGAGAAGCAGCCGAGCAGGCGCTACGCCGACGCGCGCGCGTTTCTCGATGCGTTGACCGCAGTGCTCGGCAGCGCGCCGCGCGCCGCGGCCACGTCGCGGCGGCTCGACGACGTCGCCGCCGGCGCACGCGAGTGGGCCACCACGACCCGCGTTCGGGCCCACGCCGCGCTGCGCTGGCTCGATCTGCCGGCGCGGGGCGGCTGGTCCGCCTGGCGGGACTGGGCGCGGGGCAACCTCGGCCTGACCAGTGCCGTTGGCGTCGCCGCAGGCGCGGCGCTGATCACGCTCGCGTTGGGCACGCACCAGCTCTGCTGCAGCGCGCCGTTGCCGTCACCGCCGCAGCCGCAGCCGGTGCACGAGCCGGTCACGCCACAGCGGCCGATCGCGGCGCTCGAACCGATGGCGGCGCCGGTCGCATCGACCATCCCGCCGACGCCCGAGCCGGCGGTGTCGCCGTCGCCCACGCCCGCGCCCCCTCCGGCGCCGACGACGCTGGTCGTCGAGCCCGGCGTCGTGCTGCGCATCGGCGCGAACGAACCGACGCCGCTCACCCGCGGCATCGGCACCAAGCCGGCCGACACCGCCGCACCGTCGACCGCCACGCCGCCGGCCAAAGCCCGCGCGGCGCTTCCCTCCGAACGCCCGGTGGCATCGCAACCGGGCTGGTACGTCAAGCGCTGAGGAGTCCGACCATGAACGCCACCCCCATCATCCCGGGCCGCCACATCGCCCTGGCCACGGCGCTCGCCGGCTGCGTGCTGCTGTCCGCCTGCGAGACCGTCGTCGTGCGCAAGGCCGAAGACCTGATGCAGTCCGCGATCGTGAAAGTGCGCGCCAAGGGCGAGCGGCGCATGGGCGATCCGGGCGACGTCGCGCGCGAGCTGTCGTGCACGTCGCCGGGCGCGGCGCAGGCCCGGGTCGAATCGAGCGAGATCCTGCCGCTGCGCGTGAAGCCGGGCAGCGAAGTCAACCACCGCATCGTCGTCGCCGCGTGCCCCGCGCCGGCGTCGGCCGAGGCTCTCACGGGCACGCTGACGCGCCGCTTCGTGCACCAGGGCCGCACGCTGTTCCAGGACAGCGAGCCCTACACGCTCAAGCCCGGCCGCTGGTCGGTCAACGTGTTCGTCGGCATTCCGCCGCAGGCCGAACCCGGCTCGTACCGGCTCGAAATGCGCTTCGAACGGCGCGGCATGCAACTGGAACGCAGCAGCGACTTCATCGTGCTGCCGGCGTGATCCGTTTTCCGCGCCGATTGCGCCTTCATCAGCAAGACGGCCCAGAACGCCTCGCACCCCCCGCCACCCGACAGCCAAGGAGCACGACATGACCCGCACCACCACCCGCCTGCTGAACCTCGTCGCGATCGCTGCGCTGGTGCTCACCGCCGCGTTGCCGCAACCGGCCGCCGCCTTCCAGGATTACGGCGCGATGCTGCGCCAGAGCCAGATGCGCGCCAACCTGCTGACGCAGCAGATCAACCAGTCGCGCAACGCGATGGTGCAACGCAAGATGCAGGACCCGCAGGTGCGCGCGCATTACATGCAGTACGTGCAGCAGTCCATGCGCGCGCGGGGCCTGGGCTTCCCGGCCTACGCCGAGGAGTACATGGCGACCCGCGGCTTCACCCCGGGCGGCATCGCCTACGCCCAGCGCGCGAACGCGGAGATGCGGGCCCGCGAGTCCGCCTCGCTGCAGGGCCTGCGCCAGGCCCAGGCCGCGCGCGGCCAGGCGATGCAGGCGCAGCGCGACAGCTACTTCCGCAACTCGCAGGAGGCGGGTCGCGGCCTGATGGGCCAGAGCACCTACTACGGGCCGAACGGCTACCAGACCCAGCTGCCGCACACCTGGCAGAACAACAGCCAGCACAACTACCAGGGCCAGACCTACCGCGTGACCGAGTACGGCCAGTACCAGGTCCTCGGCCCGAACGGCTGGTGGACCCCGATCAACCGCTGAACGCCGACCCCTTCGAGGAGACCGTCATGAGCACGAAGACCGCCGCCGCCCCGCTCCAGCATCGCCGCATCGTCGCCGCCGCGACGCTGTTCGCCGCGCTCGTCGCAGTGAACCATGCGACACCCGCGAGGGCCCAGGGCATGGCGATGCCGCCGGGCGCCCAACCCGGCGGCATGTCGCCGCCCAACGCCGGCCCTGCGGGCGGTGGTGGCGGCGACCAGCAAAGCGCGTGGGAGCGTCGCGACATGGGTGTCGGCCCGTCGCAGACGTTGCACGACGGCGCCTTCCACGGCCCGACGCCGAACCAGATCCCCGGCGGCCAGGTCGTCACGACCAAGGGGCTGATGCCGCTGCTGCAACAGCAGGGCGTGCAGGTCTACGTGTTCGACGTGCTCGGCGGTGCCGAATCGCTGCCCAACGCGATCCCCGCCGCATGGGCCTCGCGGCCCGGCAGCTTCGACGACGCGACGCAGCAGCAGCTCGGCCAGATGCTGCGCCAGGTCACGCAGGGGCAGGTCGACGCGCCGCTGGTGTTCTATTGCCTCAGCGCCGAATGCTGGATGTCTTACAACGCGGCGCTGCGCGCGATACGCGCCGGCTATCGCAACGTGCTGTGGTACCGCGGCGGGATCGAGGCGTGGCGCAGCGCCGGCCTGCCACTCGGCCGCACGGCGCAGCAGCAAGGCAGCACCCCCGGGCCGACCGGCATGTCGCCGCCGCAGGGCCAGCGCCCGATGTTTCCGCCGGCGAGCTAACGCCGGCCGAGCGCGAGCCCGACGAGCAGGCCGATCCCCGCCGCAACCAACGCAGCCTGCCACGGCCGCTCGTGGATGCGCCGATCCGCGAGCCGGCCGCTGGCACGGGCCAACTCGGCCGCGCTGTCGACCGTCGCCGAGAACTCGGAGGCGACACTGGCGACGGTGTTCGCCGCAGTTTCAAGAACGCCTGATGCGGCGTCGGCCGGACGGTTCATGACATGCTCCTCTGTGGACAGTTCAGACAGACATCGAGCCTAAGCGGCGCGACGCCCGAAACGCATAGGTCGATCGCGCGCGGCGGCGTAGGAATCGTCCGCGGCCACGACCCGGCGGACGATCGTAGGCCAGAGCCTACGACCGATCCCGACCGATGCCCCTGTCGCCGGCTCGGTGCGGCACCTACGCTTGCCGTGTTCATTCATCGGGGACGCGACATGCACATCGAACCCACCACCCATGAGCACGGCGTGAGCGCGAAGGTCTACACCTACCGGGGCGACTACGAGACACGCGATGACGCGATCACCTGGGAGGCCGAGATCAGCCACGGCGAGGCGCCGGTCACGACCTTCAGCGGCGCCATCCCGCTCAGCTCGCCGGCGGTTTCGGCGTTCGCCGAGGAAGCCGTACGGGACGAAATCGTCAAGCGCATCGACGCTTACGACGATCAACAGCGCTGACCGGGATGTGAACTAGTCGTCGCCGGCGCCGGTTCTCGCGCGCCGGCCGCGGAACTGGCGCCGCAACGCGGTCCTTCTCCGATTCATGCACGGCGCCGCGAGGTCGAAAGACCACGCAGTCACGCTATCCACGGAATCGATCATGAGTCACGCACAACCCCGCCAGTACCTGGCCGCCACGCACCGCGCCATCGCGAACGCCGATCACGCGATCGAATGGGAGGAACTGCCGTCGCTCGCCGGATCGCTGCGCGGGGCGAACGACTCGCGCTTCATGGGCGCGAACGGCCCGGCGTGGGACAACACGATGCCCGCCGCACTCGACCCGGTCGTGGCGCCTCAGCCGTTTCATGAAGCGCTGCCCGGTCTCTCGGCACGCGAGGTGTTCGAAGACGGGGTGTTTCAGCACTTCTTCAAGGACCCGGCCACCGGCGTCTGAACGAGTTCAGGTCACAGGGCCGCCAGCACGCCGTGTTGCCACCGCTTGAGCTGACTGCGGACACCGTCGAACACCGCCGCTGCAGTGCGACCAGGGAAGTCGGCCGGCAAACTTGCGTGCACGGCCTCCAGCGCCGGCTGCACGCGCTCAACCAGGCTCAGCATCGCGCCCCAGACGCCGGGCACGCCAGACTTCTGCGCCACGACACGCCAGTGCCGCGCGAGGATGCTCTGCAAGACGTAGTGCGCGCTCTTTGAACGGACGGCCATCGCCAACTTCGCTGACGGCCAGGGCACGTGGTTGGGCCCCTTGCCGATGACCGGCCAAAGCGAAATCACGTCGTACAGCGGCGTCATCCGGTAGCGCCCCTCGGGTAACACGAACAACGAAAAGTTCTTTGCGTGCCCGTCGGTGGCCGCCAGGAACCAGAACGCCAACTGCGCGCAGAGGAAGTTCGTGACGTCGGCCTGCGCGGCCTGACTGCCCAGCAGCACTTGGACGATTTGCGCCATGCCGGGACCGCCCGAGACCTCGTACTTCTCGCGTGAATGCAAGCCCCTGACCTGGCAGAAGTCTTCTTGTGGCAGTCGCGCGATCCAGGGTTGGCCGTCGTGCGCGCGCGTCGACCATCGACGGTCGAAGCGCTCGACGACCAACACAAGTTGGTCGCCAAAACGAGCCATCTCGGTGCCGGCTACCGGCAGGCCCAGTTCCTTCAGGAATTGCGCGCAGAGCCACTCGTTCTGCACGGAGTGCGTGAGGTCCAGGCGCCGGCCTCCGACCAGGCCCAACGGCAGCTTGAGGATGTGGGTGGTCGGCGTCGCGCCCAGGGGGCGGCACCATTGGCCGTCGACCTTGAGCAGCGCGGACTTTTCTTGAGCGCCGGCGATGGAGATGCGGAAGTCGTCCACATCCTCCTGCGCGCCGACCCCGGGCTCACTCACCGCGCCTCGCAGATGCCTTTCGACGTCGGCGTCGCTCATCGCCGCGCCATCGACCCGGTCGAATCCTTCGGGTTCTTCATCGGGCGGCGTGAGTTGGACGGCGCCTACGCAGTCGCGGCCGATAGCTCGGAGCAGTTCGAGGGCTTCGGTCGAGCCGGTCTTGTAGCGCGTGGCAACTCGGCGACGGATGCGTTCGTCGTCTGGGAGCAGGTTGTCGAAGTAGTGCTCGACCATCGGGCCCGTGACGGTGCGGTCCGGCGTGATGGGCATGGACAGCGACAGCGGCCGCGTGCGCGGCGACTCCAGCCAGGAGGGCTCGTAGACGAAGCGATGGGCTCCCGTGCGTCCACGCAGCCAGGTTCCGACGCGTTCGCCGTTCATCCAGACCCAGAGCTCGCGCAGCTTGTCAGCCATGGTGCGAGTGACGACCGACGGAGGTCATCACCATTCGCCGCGCGGGGGGTCGGTGTTTTCTGGCCCCTGCGCCTTTTTGTCCTTTGCTGGCGCAGGATCCAAGTGCCCTGGACCTGGCACGCGGGTGGGGCTATCGCGAATCACGACCTGTGCGTTCAGGACGCTGAGGATCTGCAACAGTTGCTCGACGCTCACCGCGCCCGGATTCGCTTCGATGTCGGCGACGCGCGATTGCACGACACCCAGTCGTTGAGCGAGACCGGCCTGCGTCAAGCCGCGCGTCTTGCGGAGGGAGCGCAGGTGCTGCTTGAGCTGGTTGGGGAGCAGGATGGAGTAGTCCATCCACGCAATATATCGCCTAAGGACGATTTATGCAAATAATCTTCTTATGGCGATAAGTTGCAAAAATCACCCAAGGGCGATACTGAAGCGAGCGGCCGAGGTGTCGCGTCCAAAACGCAAAACGGCGGCCACTTTCGTAGCCGCCGTCTCTTCAAGTGCCTGATGACACGCACCGAACTTCTGGTGGCCTGGGGCGGAATCGAACCACCGACACGCGGATTTTCAATCCCGAATTGCGCACACCCTGACACAATCCTACACCTGAATGCGCAAGCGTTCGCCGCGGGAGAAATAGTACGTGGTGGAATTAACCAAACAGGCCGACGGTACGCTGCTTGGTCCGCCGACGTACACAAAGCTGACCTTTCCACCTGCGCCGGACCCGTTCATATTTCACTTCGGGCGCGCCTTCCCCCCCACCACTGAGTCGAGACACTGGCAAGTGAGCGAGTGCGGGGGCACGTCGACCGAAGGGAACATCCTGTGCCTCGTGATCCAAAGGCCTGATGGGACCTGGAGATTCGAAGACTTAGGGTCAGCCGTAATGGTCGCACCAGGTATTGCCCTCACCGCAGCCCATTGCTTGCAGGGAAGGCAGCCTGGGGATCGCGGGTTTTGCGTCGGTCACTATGGCGACGTATCCATAGTCTGGCAGATCAACGTCTCCGGGATCGCGTGCCGCGCACGGACCTGGCAATTCTTTCATTGACTCTTGCAAGCGACGCGCCAGTGGGCGCCGGCTTCAAATTCTTTGGCGCGGCGATCACGACCCGAACCTTGATAAAGGGGGAAATGGTTTACGTGCTTGGCTACAGCGAGTTGAACACGCCAGGTCGAGACCCAAAGATTGCGCACAAGGGCACGCTGTACTCCAGCCTTGGGCAAATTATCGATGTCTTCGAGCGAGGCGGTGGAAGCGGAAGAGTCGAAGGTCCAGTTGCAGTGGTCGATTGCGAGACCCGCGGAGGAATGAGCGGTGGGCCGGTCTTTGACTCGCAAGGGTTCCTCATTGGCGTGTTGTCTAGCGGCATGCCGGCGTTCCAAGAGGTGCCCGCGTTCTCCTATGTCTCTGCGATCTGGCCAGCGTTGATCGCTCCTATACCGGGAGGTTGGCCCCAACCGCTAATGACGGGAACGCGATCCCTCCTGGAACTCCATCCGAGGTATTGCGATATCGAAGGCAGGGACAACCTCAGAGTTGCAACCGCGATGCCAGGCGAGTCGACGGATAACGTTCGGTATCAATATCTACCTTGGTATTCGCGTTTGATCGACACAACAGGCGTTCGCATGCCTGCTAGATGACTTTCCAACGCTTCGTCGAATGGGCACTCCAAATTGATCGCGTTCGCCTTTGCCATAGTTGTTGCGGCTGCCCCTAGCAACGCCGCTAGTTCTCCTCGATTTTGGGATGCCGACACTGTGGGCTTGGCCAGCCTGGTGGTTGCCGTCATGTCTTTGATCGTGACTGGATACTTGGCATGGCTCGCACTCGATTTCAGTCAACGCAGCGCCGCAGAGGCAAAGGCGCACGCAATGTTGTCCGCGAAACTCGTCGCGGCCGCTTGGAGAAGTTCGATCATGGCCGCACATGAACGCTTGCAAGCTCTTCGCACCTACCTGGACACCTACGATCCAATGTCCGACGACGACCTCTACGAAATCTGCCTCGAGGCCGTCGATGAAGTGGCTGAGTTCTCGCCAGACACGCTAGCGCTTGCCGGACTCGCCGCTTCGTTTAAGGATTGCAGCGTCGGGATCGGTGCAGCGTTTGGCGAACTCGCTGTCATGCGGCTGGAGATTCTGCGTATGCAGCGCGAGAGACCATGGCTTGATCAGCAGCACATTGAAGGGACCAAATACAAACAAATGTGGCTGCCCAAGGTGCAGTTCGCGGTGGAGACGCTTCGGTTGTCACTTGTGGATCTTTCTAGTGCTGCGGACCTTGGAAAGGGCTACCCAGATCGGCCAAAAATTGACCCCTGGCTACAGCCAATTCGAATGAGTCACCACACGAGGCGGCGCGTAGCTGAGATGCGTGCTGAAGCAATCGCTGCTGCTGAGGAGGCTGCAAACGCGCCTCCGCAAGCCGCGCCTGCTCCCCCACAGGAAAGTTGAATGCCTCCTATAGCGAAGCGACGGCACAAGCTACCTGCAGGCGACTCTGTGTGAGTTCAGCAACCAGAAAGCGCCCCCCGACGGCAATCCCTGGAAAGGTCTGGCGCAGGTACGCCGCCTGTTGCTTCGCCGTTGCCCCCATCTCTTCCATTGAGTCAGGATCGTATTGAGGCCATCCATCGACGAAGCAATCAGCCCCTGGAGAGAGCGCTGCTCCGTCGACCTCGCGGGTGTGGAAGCCATCGGCCGCCGCGACTTGAACGTAGTGAAGCCCGATCATCGAACCGCGCCTCGGCGACCAGCCCACAAGCGCGATCTCCTGGGCTTCGAGGGCCGCGAGAACATCGGCGGAGGTATTGATGCGTCTCGCATTCGCCTGGAACCAGCTGAATGCGTGCTCGAGTACCTGCGGCATGCGATCGGCGACAGCATCAAAATCGCCTGGCACGAGACATAGTGCACTTGCGACGAGGGTGAGCAGCCCGGCATGCCCACGAGCTGCCAGTACGGCATTCGCATGCGCGAGGGGGAACAGCTTGCAAACCTCGACATGCGGGCCACCGACGGGCCCGGCGAGCGTATCGACGCCGACAAGCGCTCGATCTGGGAACACGCAAAAGTTGACGATGCTCACAGCGAGTCCCCCGCCCGAGTCCTATAGGTGATCCCGCCGGTGCCAGGTGCAGCGTAATACAGCACCGTGCCGATCGCTTCAGCGTAGACAGTGCTAACACCAATGGCCTCGAAGACGTAGGTCACAGCAGCGGCAAATGCTTCAGCCATACAAACTGCCCTCCATTTCGATTTCGCCTTTCCCTGTCGCCGTGCACACGTATGCACCAGGGGTGAGAGAGAGAGGTTGATCGAGTGGCACGACTTCTCGCGCTGGATCGATCCCCCCGCCTTTCGGCGGCCATGCGGTGGCATGACGGACGGCGAAAGAGGGACGGACTCCACCTCTCGCACGTATTGACCGTTGACGTTCCCTATGCCACCGCTGGCCTCAGCGCACGCCAACTACCGGTCAATTTTGTTGAATTGAGTCAGATGAGGACTACTCGCCCCGCGTCCTGCAGGGCTACCGCAACCCAATGAGGCAAGGTCATCTCGGTGCGCGGCTCAGCGGACAGGCGCTCACCGTTGTCGAAGTACCAGAAGCTATCGCTCAGCGTCCTGACCCTGGTCGGCGCTTGGCTCTTCTGCGACGGCTTCTCCGCGAACCTTTCCGTTGCGGGCAGCCAGAAATGATTTGCCATGCATGCTCCTTTTGGAATTGATGCGGCCAGCGTCGTCTTAGCTGTGGCTTAGGAGGCATCGACGATGAGTGAGAAGGATTGCGCTCGCGCGATTGCGACGTCGGCCTCCAGGTACACGTAGACGCGCACCGTGCCCGCAGTAGCGCCGGTGTACTTGTCGACCATGATCTCTATGCCGCCGAACGAGAAGATATGCAGGTCCGCCCAGTTGCCGTAGATCACCGGGCTGAGATTCGTTCCGCTGCCCTTCGTGAGATTGCTCGGCAAGTGATTCGAGACCGCGAGCGGGCACATCTTTTCCATGCGCTCCCATAGGTCGTTGGCGCTGCCGCTGTAGGTATTCTTTCGCGCGGTCTTTCTTATCGCAGCATTTGTCAGCAGCGCGGGATGCATGCCCTCGCCGTCGGCGGCTGTCAGCGCCGCAGCCTCCAAATCGACCACAGCGTCCCAGGTCAGCGCGCCCCCGTTGGCGCCGATGGCGACTGCGCCCATCCCCGTCATGTTGTTGAGCAGACCGAGAGGCTGAGTCGTGCCGGTGCCCGTCAACGCAGCCTTCTCAAGACCCACGCCGGCGACCTTTGCGAGGAGGCGCGCAATCATGTCCGAGGATTTGTAGCCGTCCGCGCTCACCAGCGATTGCCCGGCTGTACGGATGAGCTTGCGCGAGACATCGACGTAGGCGACCGCACTCTTGGGGCGAACAGTGATCTTGCCGAAGGTGGGATCGCTCTCGGACCCACCCGCGTTCTCCGCAACCCAGCTCAGCGTGGGGTCGCTCGTCAACGGCGTCAGGTCCACGTTCGAGGTCATGCCCAGGTTCACTGACGCGCCGAGTTTCGCCAGAACCATCGACTGGGGAATCAGATCGAAGAAGCCACTCTCGTCGTTCGTCGTCTCCACGAAGTGGCCGCCGGCCGTCGACGTGCCCACGACCAGGTCACGCAGGGTTGCGGCGCTGATGTGCATGCCGCGGTGATCCTCTGTCGTCTTACGCATCATCTCAGCCGACGACTCAGACATCACTTTGCCGATCGCCGGGTTGAACCGCTCGATGGCGTCACGTTCAACCTTCGACTCAGCGAGCTGATAGGCGAGGAGCGCTGCCAAGGTGCATTGATGCTTGTTCATGTTTGCCTCTTAGGGATCAATCTGTGAGGCTTCATCTTCCAAGCGCACCAACTGCGCCGTCTCGCGATTTCGCGCAGTAGCCCTGTACAGGCCAAGCAGTCCCGGCGGATCGGCCGCGTTCCACGCCGCGAAGAGCAGACGCTCCACCGGTTTCGCGTCGCCGGGCACACCGTGCCGCGTCCACGAGTCGACCTTGCGAGAGAACACGGCGAGCTCCCCCATGAGCGACCTGGCCCGTGCCCAATCGTCAACGCGCCCGAGCAGGTCGGCCGCCGCCATTAGGTGCGCGTCGCGAACGGACACGCGAAAGTTCTTGCCCCTCTGGAGTCGGAGCGTTTCCGCCAACGTCGCACGGCCATCTGAGGCGAAGCCCCTTGAAAAGCATTCCTGCGCCAGGCGTGCGTGCTCGCTGCCGCCCAGAGCACCATCGGCAATCTCCTGCGCAAGAATGATTCGGGAGGTCACGTCGCGCTCCCTCCTGCCGTGCCAGATCGTGACTCGTCGTTGGGATCAATCTGTCCCTGAAGCAGACGAATGCTCTTCGCGAGATCCTCGAGGACCTCGACGATCGCGTCGGTGAGAAGTCGATGGCAGGCAGCCGGAGTCAACTCCGCGGCCAGGCGCTCGGCGAGCTTGTCCGGGATGCGCTCGAAGAAGGACCGTGTCAGCGCTGCGCACTCCGTGATTGCCCGCATCGTCGGCGCGAGTTCAATCAGTTGGCCGGCCATCTGTCGCGATCGCATCTCGGCCATGTCGGCCTCGTGCTTGGCGATTCGGGCCTGATCCGTGCGTAAGGCCTGCAGCGTCGCACCGCCGCGCTCCGACGTAGGCCCGGGCGTCGCCACCGGATTCGGCAGACCCGACGCCTCGTAGAGACGACTGGAGGCCTGGTACGCCTTGAACCACTGGAGGTCGGCGATGTCCACATCGACCTTCTCGTTCACCAACGTGATATCGCCACGCGCGACCGCGCGCGTGATGGTCGATCGAGCCACTCCGCGGAGGCGCGCGTACTCCGACATGCCGACAAGCAGGCGACTCATATGTTGCGCACTCCGACCTGTTGTTGCACAAGGCGTTGCGTGCCTGGAATCTCTACGCCTAGCGCCGTTTCGCGCCGTTTCGCGCCGCAATGCGCAAGGTCCGGGAAGGACCCGCAAGCCCTCGCGCTGGGCGGACGACGACGATCAGCTTCGCATGCAACAGCCACCCCACGGCCGAGCAGTGCACACGCGTACACGCCTGGCTCCAGGGTTGCAAAGCCAAGTTGGTAGACCTCGCGGGCACGGAGGGTACGGAGGGTTGCCGGCTTCCAGCGTATGCCTGCGCGTATGACGCGCGCGCGTATACGTCCATATGTGGACACCCTCCGTATCCTCCGTCTGATGATCGGAGCGGAGATCACCTCGTTTCCTCCGCTGCCTTTAGGCCGACGCCCTGGTAGACCATCACCCCGTCCGAGTTCTTGCGCTTGGCGACGCCTGGCAAAGCAGACATGCGATCGGCCCAAAGGCGCATCGAAGGCGCATGCTGGCCGCGCGCCTTGGTCCAACCCAGATAGCTGTTGTAGAGGGGCGTCGCCTTGCATCGGGCATCGGCGATGACCACGCAGCACTCGTCGAGCCAGGCCTGGAGGTCGTCGTTTTCCGCCATGTAGTCCCGGGACGCGTCGGAGACGCTGGCAGGGACAGCCAAGCCGTCGGAATGCCACTTGACCGCACCCCGGATCGCCCAGGCCAGGACGGCGCCGGCCTCGGCGCGCAGCTTCTCCAACATGCGGTTGTCGCGGTTGGCGCCGGTGAACTTCGCAAGGAAAGGCACGAGCACAAAGCGCCGCGCCAGCGCCGTGTCGTGCCCCTTCATGCGTGGCTTGTAGTTGCCGACGATCACGTGCTTCTGGGTCTGCGAGAACTCGAAAAAGTCCTGGCGCATGAATCGCGCGCTGAGTGTTTGATCGCCGCTCAGTTCCTTGATCCGTGCCTCGGCCCAGTAGTTGCCCTCCTCGATCTCGCTCGATATCGCCAAGCGCTTGCCGAGCAGCTGCGCCAGCTCCGTCGGGTGGCCGGTGTATTGGGTGTGCATCAACACATGCGCCGGCAGCTTCAAGAAATACGTTCCTGCCAGCCAGGCGACGAAGTCCCACAGCGTGGACTTGCCGTTCGCGCCCTGGCCGTGCATGAAGAAGATCTTCTGCTCGCGCCGATCGCCCGTCAGTGTGTAGCCGATCAAGCGCTGCATGAACTCGACGAGGTCCTCGTCGCCCTGGAAGACCTCATCAAGGAATCTGAGCCAGACCGGACACTCACCTTCGAAGTTAGGTGCGACGCGCGCGAGCTGCGTGAAGTAGCTGGTCTCACCCCGCCGATGAATGTCACCCGTCCGCAGGTCGACGATTCCGCCCGGCGTGTTGAACTCGAACGGGTCAACGTCCCACTCCTTCGCAGACAATACAAAGACCGGATCGGATTTGGCGAGCGCGAGAAGCCCGTTCACGCTCTTCGACGATGCGATACCTCTCGCCGTGGCCGTGCTTTTCGCATTCGGCTCCCCGTTGGCCGTGGCGGTCATGATGTCCAGCGCGTGGTTGTGCGCAACCTGCCTCGCGCAGTCGTACGCCGTGAGATGCTCGTCGCGAGCCCAGTGGTCTGTACCGCATCGCATCCAACCCAGACCAGGCGTGAACTGGAAAAGGTGTCTGTACAAGCTCGCGAACTCGCTTGCCATGGCGTCCTCGGAGCCGGTGACGAATTCCTCTTGGTCGTGCGCGGAGCCATCCTCATCTCCGAGCGACAAGTCACGTCGCACGGCGTGATTGCTCCGGGCTCGGGCTGCCGTTCACCGCGAGACCTTTTCGACCTGCAGGCGGCGACCGATTTCGATCACGACCTGATCGAACACCGGCTGGACAAGCAGCTTGCGCCCGGTTGGCGAGATCACCGCTCCCTTGGCGGCAAGTTCCTCGCGGTGCGCGCGCATGAACCATTGGATCGAGCTGATGCTGGGGAACATCGCGGGATTGCGCTTCTGCTGCTCTTCAGGCGTGACGGTTCGAACCTCGTCCGTTGCGACTCCGATTGACATAGAAAATCTCCTAGGTGCTGACGGGACTTGCCTCCCACACACGCAATCTCTCAGCTAAGGCGGAACTAGATGGGGCAAGAAAAAGCCGCGCAGGGCGAAAAAAAAGCCACCCGAAGGTGGCTTTGCGTCGGACAGGGTGCGTGAGCTTCAGCGCAGGTCTCCGAGCACGCGATTGACCAGGGCAGTCCGGTGCGCGGCGCAGAGGTGCGCGTACCGCTTCGTGACCACCAGGCTGCGGTGGCCGAGCAGATCACCGATCTCCAGCAGCGTCGCCCCGTTTTGAGCCAGGTAGCTCGCGCAGCTGTGGCGCAGGTCGTGAAACGTGAAGCTCCGCAGCCTGGCCACCTTCAGCGCGGCAACCCACTGCGCCTGGAATGAGAATGGCGCGGAAGGCAAGCGGGACGATGCGAAGACCAGCTCATCGCCTCCAGCCTGGTGTCCCCGCAGTTCCCCGATCACCGCCGGCACGAGAGGCAAGACTTTCGGGTCGTTGTTCTTGCTCCGGCCGATGTGCGCGACGCTGTGGGCAAAGTCGATATCCCTCCACCGCAGCCCGAGCAGCTCGCCGCGGCGCGCTCCGGTCGTCAGCGCCGCCAAAACGAGAAGGTAGAGCTTGGGCCAGGCCGACCCCTTGCACGCGGCCAGGAGGCGTTCTCGCTCGTCCTGGGACAGGAATCGGACCTTGCCGTTGTTCTCCACTCGGACCTCGATTCCGCGGCATGGGTGCATCCAGCCTTTCGGCGTGATCCGGCGCTTGATCGCCCACGTGAATACAGCCGCAATGGCCGCGCTGTAGCGGTTCAACGTCGCTGGTCGCAGCGGCTCGCGCTTGGCTTTGAATATCGGCTTGTTCGCCGCGTCCAGACCCATGAAGTGCCTGGCGGGTTGCTGGGCCAGCTCCTCCATCGCCTCGTGGACGTGATCGTCAGTCACGTCCTGCAATGTCAGCGTTCCGAGCCGCTCCCGCCACCAGCTGAGCCGTTGCACCCTCGTCGTATCACGGCCGGCATAGTGGGCCATGTAGAGATCTATCAGGGCCGCAACCAACAGCGCGCCCTCGCGCATCGGCAGCGGCGTCATGCTGCGATCTCCGATGATGCGGGACGCGGGACGCGGCCAGATGCGCCGCGGCTCGTGGCAAACCATGCGTCGGCGCTCTCGACTTCGATTCGCTTGTCCACGAGCGAGATGCTGCCGCGCTTTACGGCGCGCGACACAGTGGATTTCGGAACCCCGCGCATGCGCGCGTATTCGGCCCGCGTGACGCGCAACGAGCTGCCATTGGCAGGCTCGACTGCCGGTGCCGTTGGCGACAGCCTCGGTGCCTTCGGCGGCAGCCTTGATGGGTGAACTCGCAACTGCGTCTGCCACAGCTCCTCGCGACCACGCAGCGCGATAACCACCCCCAACGCGAGTTCGTGGATTCGCTGCTGCACCATCTGAAGCACCGAGGCGCTCAAGTCCTCAGGATCGGCGACTGCCAGGAGCATGACGACTTCGGAGATATCCGCAGCGCATTCGCGCGCAAAGTAGACCCGTGCGTCCACGTCATCGCTGCTGAAGAAGGTGTCGTTGTCCTCAACGCCGGGCACGGCTGCGCCCGCCTGGTCAGCGGCGCGCTTGTCGGATTCGGTTGTTGAGGTCACCGAGGGGCAAGACTCGGACACCACCGAAGCGACGGACAGTTTCTCGATAGACATTTCGAACTCCATTCACGTTCGTCCGCCATTTCGACCGGCGGACTTAGTCAGGGAGTGCGCAAGTGCCTATCAGCACTAGGAAAACTGGTGGCCTGGGGCGGAATCGAACCACCGACACGCGGATTTTCAATCCGCTGCTCTACCAACTGAGCTACCAGGCCGTGAGCCCTCGATGATATCAGAGGCGCTGCGGGCCTCCGGCGTCACATCCCGCCGCCGCGCTTGTTGCGCGACAGGTCGACGCCGAGTTGCTTGAGCTTGCGGTACAGATGCGTGCGCTCCAGGCCGGTCTTCTCGGCCACGCGCGTCATGCTGCCGTTCTCTTGCGCGAGGTGGAACTCGAAGTAGCTCTTCTCGAACGCGTCGCGCGCTTCGCGCAGCGGGCGGTCGAGGTCGAAGCTCTGTTCGGCCTGGGGGCCCAGCATCAGCGGCGCGGTCGGCAGCATCGCGCCGCCGGTCATCGCGGCCTCGACCGTCAGGCCGACCTCGTTGTTGTGGTGTCCGCCCGCACCGCTGGGCTGCGCGGCGTTGCGCAACGCCGGCTTGGCCAGGCCCTGCTCGACCGCGCGCAGCAGCTTCTGCAGCGTGATCGGCTTTTCGAGGAAGGCCATCGCGCCGAACTTGGTCGCCTCGACCGCCGTGTCGATCGTGCCGTGGCCGCTCATCATGATGACCGGCATCGTCAGCATCGAGGTCGCGCCCCACTCCTTCAGCAACGTGATGCCGTCGACGTCGGGCATCCAGATGTCGAGCAGCACAAGGTCCGGCCGCATGCGCTCGCGGCACGAACGCGCCTGCGCCGCGTTCTCAGCGAGCTCGATGGTGTGACCTTCGTCGGCCAGGATTTCGGACAGCAGGGCGCGTATGCCCAGTTCGTCGTCGACTACAAGAATGGTGGCCATGTCTCTTCAGTGCGCGCCGGTGGTGGCAGGAGCCGTCGTGGAATGAGGGGTGCCGGGCATCGGCGCGAATTTCGCGAATGATAGCGAGACTTGCGCACCCCGGGTCGGCGCGCCGCCGGCGCCCTCCTCGCCCGGCGCGCCGAGGTTGGCGATGCGCACCCGCGCGCCATGCTCGTCGGCGATCTTCTTGACCACCGCCAGGCCGAGCCCGGTGCCCTTGCTCTTGGTCGTCACGTAGGGCTCGAACGCGCGCTTGAGCACCTTCTCGGAGAAGCCGGGGCCGTTGTCGATCACCTGCAGCCGCACGACGCGCACGTCGCCCAGCTCGGTGCGCGCGACTTCGGTGACGATGCGCACCTGACCATCGGGCCGGTCGGCCACCGCGTCGAGGGCGTTCTGCACCAGGTTGTGGATCACCTGGCGCAGCTGGGTGTTGTCACCGATGATCGCCGGCAGCCCCGCGGCGAGTTCGGCATGCAGGCGGCCCGCCTCCTGCACGCTGCCGTACAGGCCGAGCACTTCGGTGACGAGCGCATTCAGGTCGATCGGCAGCAGATGGGCCGCGGGCAGCCGCGCGTAGTCGCGAAACTCGTTGACCAGCGTCTTCATCGCCTGC
>Ga0209023_10001637_pt1 | contig 29534 bp, 25 predicted proteins | sample LakOneMetagenome_FD_187468 | JGI IMG/M metagenome (GOLD analysis project Ga0209023, IMG submission 187468) | Freshwater and sediment microbial communities from Lake Erie, Canada (SPAdes) (version 2) | ecosystem: Environmental > Aquatic > Freshwater > Lentic | place: Lake Erie, Canada...
TTACAGTATTCCTATGCAATTGCTGTCTTATCACGTTGCGGTTCTGCGTGGTACCGATGTCGATCAGCCGCGTAATTTGGCAAAAAGCGTGACAGTTGAATAAAGAATTTTAACCTGCAAAAAAGCCTGTGATCAGACATAATAATTATTAACCAAGCATAATAGTTGTTAACTATGACAAAGAAGTTATTAACAACACAAAATTGTTGTTAACTAGAAAAAGCCCAGATATACTGAACGAAAAGTATACTGGGCTTTTTAAATGGCTAAATCTCAAAGTGGCTTAACCGAAATACAGATCGCTAAACGCATGAAGCAAGGACGTGGACAAGGTTCCGGTGCTTCATATAAGCCATGGCTATTAATTAATGAGGTTCCCTCTCAGGGGCTATCGCACCGTATCTACTCATTTAAAACAAAACGCGTTCACCATCTATTATCAAACCTTGAGCTTGGTGCTTTTTTGACATTAGATTGGATGGAACACGTTCAAGATATCCGCGAACAATTCCCTCTCCGACTAGATGAAACGCTTGAGATTGCATCAAATTGTGGTATCAAACACCCAAATGTTCGTGGCATCAATCAAGTCATGACTTCTGATTTTCTAGTCGATAGTTCATCTCATAAGCAATTTGCTATACAAGTCAAACCACTGTCGGAATTAAAAGATCCGAGAACGATTGAAAAACTGGAAATTGAAAGACAGTATTGGCAAAGCAAAAATATTCCCTGGTTCATCATGACTGAAAAAGAACTTAACCCTACAGTTCTTGATAACATCAAATGGTTATATTCATCCCAGAACGATACAAAGATTAATGACCAGCTCATTGGATCTTTGAAAAATTTTGAGTTTTCCTGCCAACAGAACCCTCAAATGAGGCTTATTGATATCTGTAAATTTATTGATAGAGAATATCAGCAAGATATCGGACAATCTCTGACTGACTTAAAGCAGCTGATGGCTCATCGGCTGGTCAAATTCGATATCACCAAAAATTTTAAAGAATTGCGTGTGCAAGACTTTAAGTTCTACCAACCTCAACTTGTTGAAGGATTCCTCAATGTGGCGGGTCAATGAAGTTCTAAAATTAGATGATCAGCTTTACCGAATCCTCGCTATAAATTCGGGGATGATCTACTGGATACAAGTTGATACTAAAAATGCATTACCTGAAGTATTCAGAGCAGAACAGCTCTATGAATATCTAGATAACGAACGTTTAATACGATTTCAAGATCCCTATATATACTTAATTAATGAGGAACCTGCACTCGATTCTATCGCCTTTTCTAAAAGAGATAAGGCTTATAATGTCATTAAGGAACTTATCCAAGAACCAAATCACTTTGATCCATCAATCCGAGCAGGCCTTATCAATAGGATTAAGTCATCTGGTCTAGTTTCCAAACCCACAATTTATAAATATCTACGAAGATATTGGCAAAGAGGTCAAATCCCCAATGCTTTATTGCCCGATTATAAGAATAGTGGCGCTCCGGGAAAAACTCGTACAGAGACTAATACCCAAAAAAATGGCCGAAAACGTAAATTTGGTGATGGCGAAGGATGTCAAATCACTATTGATATAGAAAGGCTATTCAGAATTATTATTTCAAAGCATCTACTAAAGGACAACCCACTCAAAACTACGGAAGCGCATAACAAATTCAAAGTACTATACGCACAATATTATCCAAATGAGGAAACTAAAAATTACCCTACATTAAGACAATTCCGTTACTTCTATCATCGGGAATATACAAAACCACAACTCGTTGAGGCCCAGTCTAGCCCTAATAATTTTAAAAAAGATAAGCGCCCTTTATTGGCAACTGCAACATCTAGTGTTCTTGGCCCAGGAAGCCGCTATGAAATTGACGCAACTATCGCTGATCTCTATTTAGTTGCGAATGATGATCGCAGCAAGATTGTTGGTAGACCAACGGTTTATGTAATTATTGATGTCTTCAGTCGTATGATTGCTGGATTCTATATCGGACTAGATAACCCTTCATATGCGATTGCAATGCAAGCTGTTTCTGTCGCTTGTAGTAGCAAGGTTTCTCTCTGCAAAGAATTTGATATAACAGTTTCAGACGAAGAATGGCCTGTAATAGGTTTACCAAGTGCTATTCTCGCAGACCGAGGGGAAGTGCTGAGCGAACAAGCCGAAACATTAGTAAATGGCTACAACATCCATTTAGAAACAGCTCCCCCACGACGAGGTGATGCAAAAGGAATTGTAGAAAGCTGTTTCCGAACGATTCAGGCTGAGTTCAAACCTTATACTCCAGGTGTTGTTGAAGGAAATCGAATTAAAAAACATGGTGAAACAGACTATCGACTTGAAGCAGTCTTAACCTTAAATGAATTTACACAAATTATTCTTGAAACGATTATTTTTCGCAATAATTTCCATGTGTTAGATAAATATGATCGAGATGAGGATCTGCCTGAAGACATCCCTTCTATTCCACTCTATCTCTGGAATTGGGGGATTGAAAACCGTATGGGTAAACTTCGTACAGTCGATGCGGAACAACTTCGTGTCTCTTTACTTCCTCGTACAAAAGTATCTATGTCGCCTTTAGGAATCAATGCATGGGGCTTATATTACAATAGTAGTGAAATCTTACGAGAGGGTTGGTTACATCGTAGTGAGGAGATACAACGTCCTCAAAACCTAAAGGCTGCATATGATCCTAAAAATGCCAATAAAATCTATCTATTTGCCAGTCCTAATAGCCAGACTTATTGGACTTGTTCATTGGCCATTCGGAGCCGAGCCTATACCAATATGAGTTTTTGGGAAGTCTGGGAAAAACAATATTTTGAGAAACACGTACAAGCGAATGCTAAACACGAAGAAATAACGCACCGAATTGCTTTCAATAAATCGGTTCAAAAGATCATCGAGAATGCTAAAAAGCAAACCCCCAAGGCAGATCAATCCAATTCTGAAAGAATTCGCCAGATTCGGGCAAATAAGAAAGACCAAAAGCAGAAAGCTAATCTCCCACTATTGGAGAAAAATGTACAAATGGCAGACATTATAAAATTTAACAAACCAACAGAGGAGGAGGATTATAAACTCCCATTCTCGCCTGAATTATTTAATGATGAGGAGTAACCTCTTATGTATCCATTAAAAGTGCAAGCCATTTATCAAGACACTGGGGTTCCATCCTATCAGGGCAATCCATTTATTGAAGCATTACCGCCTCCTCAAGAAGCTGTAAATCAAACTAAATCTCTGAAAACAGCAGCCATTCATTCTTTTACTGACCTTCTCAAACCCAAAGTTATCCGCTCGCATTCAATTGCTCGCATTGGTGATGAGTTTTTTCAGCCACTCAACAATCACACACTCTTAACAGAAAAAGTCTCTCTCATGATCCGTGGTGGCTACGTAGGTAGAAATCCTCGTACAGGTGACCTTCAAAAACATTTGCAAAATGGATATGAGCGTATACAAAAAGGTGAGCTCACAGCTTTTAGATTTGAAAGCGTAAAATCAACTGCTCAGAGTATGCTACTCATTGGCTGTTCTGGACATGGAAAAACTACATCATTAATCAGAATTCTATCAGCATTCCCTCAAGTTATTTATCATCCAGATTTGAATATCGAGCAAGTCGTTTATTTAAAAATTGATTGCTCACATAACGGTTCTTTAAAAGAAATTTGCTTAAACTTCTTCCGTGCGTTAGATCAGGTCTTAGATACCAGTTATGAAAAACGGTATGGACTTAAACGATATAATATTCAGGCACTACTCACAAAGATGTCTCAACTTGCGAATGCTCATGCTTTAGGATTATTAGTAATTGATGAAATCCAGCATCTAAGTCGCTCAAAATCTGGTGGGTCACAAGAAATGCTCAACTTTTTTGTGACTATGGTTAATACAATTGGTGTTCCCATTATGTTGATCGGAACACCCAAGGCTCGCGAAATTTTTGAGGCTGATTTACGCTCTGCTCGTAGGGGCGCTGGCTTTGGAGCTATTTTTTGGGAACCCTTACCAGAATATATTAATGATCAAATAAATCCTGAATGGGTGGCATTTACAAATAATCTTTGGAAACAACAGTTACTGAATCAAAGAGATGAGTTCCTGTCAGATGAAATCAGGCATGTTTGGTATGACTTAAGCCAAGGTATCCTTGATATTGTTGTTAAATTATTTGTACTCGCTCAACTAAGAGCTTTGGCCGTTGGTAAAGAACGAATTACCTCTAAATTGCTACGTCAAATTTATGATGAGGAGTTAAAACCCGTTCATCCTATGTTAGATGCATTAAGGTCAGGTAGTATCGAAAAGATTGCACGGTACTCAGATCTCATCGTACCCGATATGGATCGAAAAATTTTTGATTTTCAACAGAAAATTCAGAATACCCCTATTGATACAACAACTGAAGACTTTTTAAACTCATTGTCTACAGAAGATGAGCGTCGTATCTATACAATGTTCAAAGATGAATATGAACATCCCTTTCTCATTCAATGCATCAAAGCAGCATATCAGGATCATCCAACCACAACACGACAACAAATAATCCCGATTATTTTTTCCTTATTGTCTACTGAGACGTCTATCTCAAATAACCCCAAATCCAAAGTAACTTCAGAAAAAGTTGAATATATAAAACTTCAACAATGGGATACCTTACCCCAAAATGACTTACGCTTTATTTATTCACAACATCATGAGGAAGATATATTACATCAGATACTTACAAAAAAGCTCCTCATGCTTGATGTCAATGGTTTGCTTTCAGGAGCAAGATATGTGCCACATTTCAAGATGGGGTCAATGGATCAGAGGCGACAGCTATAAATATCGGGGAGAAATTAATCCAGAGTATGCGGCGTAATTGTTCAAACTCTTTGGGGAATTCCCAGTTTATTAACACTGCGGCTTGATCCAGTGCACGCGGCTTGTTTTCTAACAGTTTTCAGTTCTGTTGACCTTTCATCGTAACCATAGAAGTGACGATGAAAAACACAGCATGCCCATGTAGTTAATGGCTTTTTTCTCATATCGCGTCGCTATTCGACGGTAGTGCTTTAGCTTGTTAAACATGCATTCTACGGCGTGTCTTTCCTTATAAAGCCAAAAATCACACGAAATTTCTTCTTTTCGATTGGATTTGGGCGGAATGACCGCTTCAATTTCTTGCTCTTTTAACCAATCACGAAACTCATTCGTATCGTAGCCTTTATCGGCCAATAAAGCATCGGCTTTGACATTCGACATGAGTGGAATGGCATACTTGCATTCAGCGGCTTGACCACCCGTCAGGATGAACTTATGGGTAAACCCAAAGCATCACAAAGTGCATGGATCTTGACACCAAAACCGCCTTTAGATCGACCTAATGCCTCATCGTCGGCATTACTATTTGCTGCGCCCGCCGCACAAGCATGTGCTCGAACAACAGAGCCATCTATAGAAACACTCTGTGAATCATAATGTTGAGTGAGATAAGTTTTTCAACAACCTATCCCAAACACCTATTTCACACCAGCGCGAAAACCGTTTAAATACACTATTCCATTTACCATACGATTTCGGCAGCGTTCGCCACTGAGCCCCAGAACGTAAAATCCACAATACGGCAGCAATAAATCTCCTTAAGTTGTCGAGATTTCCAATGCAAATACCTGTTATATTTTTTAGCTGCGGAAGTAGCCGAAACCACTCATGATCACTCATTTCTAATCTGTTCATAGATACCAAAAATAGCAGATTTTAAACGAATTTTAAAACGTCAACAGAACCTAGGTAATCTAATGAGATATAAATAAACTGTGCACAGGCATAACAGTGTGGGTGAATTGCAATGATTTTAGCAGCCTGTGCGATCACCACACGATCCACAAAGCCTCGCACCCGTACAGTTTGATAGGCATATTCAGTGGGTACCGAGTAATCATTGCAACGGCAGCACACCAGTGACTATGAGCTGACTTTGGAAGAGACTTCTTCGCAGGCATCAAAAGATACGTTCGGCAGGGATAAACAACAGGTCAGATCTTCTTGCATACGCTGCTGAATATTCTGGTTGTAGTCCCGAAGGAGCTTCAAACACGCGTTTATCACAGCCGACTTGTAATTGAACATTCAACTCATCTAGCGACGAGACTCGCGGCATCGGCACCATGAAGTTACGACGCGAATAGCCCACGACGCCTTCAACTTTGCCTTTGTCATTGCCACGTGCTGGACGACCAAAACGGGTGTCTAGCTGATAGTGACTTTCCAAACGACTAAAGGCTTGTATCAGCGTACGCTGTTTGGCCTTCTATCGATATGCTGCAACGAATCGCTTGCTATTGTCGTAGAGCATTGTGCAGGGCACCCATAGAAAGCCCATCAACATAGCTGAGGTGCCGCAACACAAGATTCAGAAGGTATATGCATTAGTAGAGCTGGACGAACAACAAAGATTCATTTAGTAGCAGATAGTTACGGATTACCCATACAGTTCACTTTAACAAGCGGCGAAGTGCATGATTGCAAGGCAGCACTTACTTTATTAGCAATACTTTCACCATGGATTGCAATTATACCTGATAAGAGTGACGGTTAACATTGAATTTCGTTTGACATTTGGTCAAGTGACCAATATGATTATTTCAAGATTTGGTCAATTGACCAAAATGAATGCAAATGTCTGCTTGTTTTGTAGAAATCATGAGTATTGAAGCAGACGTTATCAGCAACTAACCCTATACCCACAAGTGATTTTTATCTGTAAAGGAGATGTTATTATGTCTAATATGAGTAAAATAAAGCCGCGCAAGACCATATTTGATGTCTCTGATGTTCCTGTATTTTGGAATAACGGGGATCAGGTTCTGACCCGCTTTTTTGATGCACTATCAGTTCATTTCCCCGATGGAGAGCGGTTCTTCATTCAGTCCGTCCGCAACTATCAGGACAAGGTCACTGATCCAAAGTTAAAGGAAGATGTTCGTAGTTTTTTTCGACAGGAGGCCCAGCACGGTATCGTACATGATCGTTACAACGCTGTGATGCAGGCACAGGGTATTCACGTTGAAAACGTAATATCTAATCTGAAGATCTTTATCAGGCTTTCCCAGCAACACCTTTCGCCTAAGTACCAATTAGCTCTAACTGCTGCTTTTGAGCATATCACGGCTACGCTGGGAGAAGGCTTTATGGAGGGGAATGGAGATATGTTCCGAAATGCACATCCTGTTATGCGTGCTATGTTTATGTGGCATGGAGTGGAGGAAGTGGAGCATAAAGCCGTCGCTTTTGACGTATATGAGGAGGCCGCTGGTGGTGGTTATTTTACGCGAGTGTCCGCCTTGATTGTGGGTACTATTTTGGTACATGCGATCGTTGGGGTTGCCCTTTGGCAAATGCTTAAGGTTGATCGCCTACACAGACGCCCTGTACTTATTACTAAGGGGCTGAATCGTCTCTATGGGCCTAAAGGAATGCTTACAAGACTCCTTCCCGCCTATTTGGCTTGGTTCCGCCCAGGGTTTCACCCTTGTGACACTGGGATTCCAGAAAAAGTGCAAGCCTGGTTAGTCGAATACGATAGGCATGAAGACCCTATGGAGGCTTCGCGCGTCGTTTTCGGGGAATCCAAACTTGACCATGTCGCATAAACCGAAGTTCGAGTAAGGACGGCGATGATAGACTTCCCTATAATGGCGAATTCCTTTCAATCCATCGGAGCTATTTGATGTCAATCCATGAAGCAATCAGGGCGCATATCGCTGATCGAGAACGTATTCTTTCCGTATCAGCGATACTCTTCCGCGAAAATGGATATGAGCGAACCAGTGTCAGAGAGATCGCAAAGGCTTGTGGCATGCTGCCTGGAAGTCTCCACTACCGCTATCGATCCAAGGATGACATTTTAGTTGATATGATGCGGCTAGCCATCGAAAATATTATCTCTGGAATTGTTGTGGCAATTTCAAGCGTTCTAGACCCTCTTGAAAAAATGCGTGCCGCGTTGCGCGCGCATGTGAATGTGCTGATGTCTGGTGATGCTATGGTGTATGTTCTGCTATTCGAATGGCGATCACTTCAGGGAGCCGCACGTGTACAGATGATCGCTGAACGAGATCGCTATGAAAATTATTGGCAAACTATCTTCGATACCTTGAAGGTACAAGGCTGTATCAGAAGTGATGTCGATATTGACATGCTACGCCTCATTGGTTTGGGTGCGGTCAACTGGGTGGCTACTTGGTACAACGAAGATGGAAAGTATAGCCTGGAGCAGATAGGAGATGCTATCTGGCAAATGATGACACGTGGTGTTTTAACTAAAGAATACGACGAAAAAGCGAAAAAATTATGAATAAGAAGGTTTCTAAAATACTATGTTCAAGTCAGATCAAGCATGTGCCAGGACGTCATTGCGGCAGTTCAGCAATACGGGACCTGATGGATTTTCACGGCTTCAATTTATCAGAAGCCATGTGCTTTGGATTGGGATCTGGACTTGGTATCAACTATCTGAATCTGCTGGGCGCATCTACTCCATTCATCGTACATGTTCGCTCCATCGGCTATGAGGAGCAGTTTTTCCGAACGATTGGTGTTCCTTTTGAGTGGCTTATATTTGATTCGCCAGAGTCTGCTTCATTGGCACTTTACCAACGGCTCGACGCAGGACTGCCATCGCTTTTGCTAACGGATATTTATTATCTGCCCTACTTTGGGAGTCAAACCCACTTCCCTGGTCATGCGATCATTGCTTGGTCTAGGAAAAAGCAAACAGGCGACGTCCTTGTTACGGATACTGGCCTACCTAGCGAATTGGCTGTGTGTGCAAACGCACTTCAAAACGCGAGGTTTTCCACTACCCCACCTTTTGTGCATTTTGGCAACATGTTTTCACCTGATAGCATGCGTCCAAAAATCACTGCTCAAGTCGTCTGTGACGCCATTCGCTTCAACGCGAGTGCATTGAATAGCGACTTGCCTAATACTGGCCTATCAGCGCTGAAAACGTGGATGAATGATCTATCTTTATGGGAAACGGAAGGAGATTGGCGCTGGACAACACGGTTTGCGTACCAAATCATTGAGAAGCGCGGAACTGGCGGTGGTGCATTCAGGAAAATGTATGCGGAGTTTCTCGATGAGGCTGCCAGCTACGATACTAGAGTACTGGAGCTGCGTTTGGCAGAACTGATGCGAGCCAGCGAAAAAAAATGGAGCGTATTGGCAAAGCAACTTAAGGACGCATCAGAAAGTGCTAACTTCCCTCGGTCTCTAATTGCGGATGCTATTCTCGATGTCATGATAACAGAGCGTATCTATGTTGAAACAGCAATTACGTTGTAAAAAAGTCAGCACTCTTTCTAGTGCAGTACTTGGAAGAGGAGTTCGAAATGACGACTAGAGATATTAGTAATCTAGGGATAGATTCACTTACAAAGGCAAGGGCATTTTTTGGCACTCAACACCCGTTGTTTAAATCGTTTTCAGTCGAAATAAATCATGTTCACAATGGCCATAGCGAGATGACTATGCCATTTTCAGCGACGTTGGCAGATGGACGAGGGGCCTTGCATCGAGGGGTTATGGTGACACTTCTTGACTCCTGCTGCGGGTTGTCAATATTTTCAGCTTTGGGAACCATGCAGCCGATTGCGACCATCGACCTACGTGTCGATTTTCTGCAAGAAATTCCTCCAGCTACAGCTCTAATTGCAGTGATAGATTACGTGGGCAGGACGCCCTCGATTGCATATATTACTGGCAAGGCATTTGCTGTTGGAAGCCACGATCCCGTAGCAACAGTCGCTGGTTCATTTGCCATCGGTACAATGGGGCCTGCCTTTGACAGTTCGATAGGAGATTCGGTGAAATGAACGTTTCTATAACGGAGTGCATTAAGGAAGCCACCGCAGGCTCATTCGATGAACCTTTCCATAAGTTTTTAGGATTAGAAGAGCGTATGGTAAATGGCGAGAGAATCTACTTCATGGCGTTCCGGGACGAACATGTTGGAAATCCATTAATCGGGACATTTCATGGCGGTATTCTGGCTAGCTTTGGTGAAGTGGTAGCTGCAAGATACCTTGCACAACACTGTGGGGATGCGGCATTGCCGACTTGTTCTACAATGACCTTCGACTATATGCGACCAGCTTTTGCAGGCAAGCTTCAGGCAATACCTACGATGATACGTGTAGGACGCCGCATAGCCACAGTTTCTGTGGAGTTGCGCGTAGAAAGTAAAGTGGTTTGTATCGGGCGATTTATCTTCACTGTTGACCGTAAAGGACTGGATATCAAAACATAATTAACTTTATCTTTGACTGCTCTATGAACCAATTAAATCAAGTCTTGGTGAAGAATAGGGAACGTTATGCAAAAAGAATCTATTGCAATTAATGCATCTTCGGAGTTCAGTCAGAATGACCATCTAGAGGCGGCACAGTATCCAGAAAATGATGATTCGGTTCAACAAGAAATTTATTTGGCGTTACGTTCTCAATATTTGTTGTGGCGGTTTCCTGCGCGCTTAGAATCTGCATTTTTAGATCAGCATACTATTTGTGCTATTCAATCATTGCACTTTCGTGCGCCATTATTGTTTTTCTTGTTTTTCGTTGAGAATTTTGCAATTTATCAGGTTCTACCAAAAGAGGTATACTCGCAATTTTTTAGTATTAATATTTGGACGTTCTGCGTAATTTTGACTGTATTCGTATTGTCTTATGTCAGCGCATTAAGACGTTGGTATGAGTGGTACGTTGGTATTGGTGGCGTGGCTGCTATTGCCACGAGTACAGCTTGTGCAAATATAGCAGTTGGGGAGTCGGCTATTCTGACTTATGCAGGGATCATTTACATTGTCATCGTGATATATAGTTTTGTTTCTTTACGCTTTCAGTCTACTATGGTTGTTGGATGGTTAGGTAGTTTAGCTGGTATTACTTTAGCTTACGCTATTGGACAACATATAAATTGGAAGGTTTACAGTCTGACCTTCACCATGACGAGTATGCTAGGGATGTGTATTGCGTATGCATTAGATCACGGAAAAAGAAAAAGTTTTCTACAGACGCATTTATTACAGCATTTAGTAGATAAAGAACAGCTATTAGCTAAGCAGTTATATACGTTATCACGTCAAGATGGGCTAACGGGTCTTGCGAATAGACGACATTTAGATGAAGTTATGCACCATGAATTGAATCGTGCATTACGCAACCACCAACCATTAGCATTAATGATTATTGATATTGATTTTTTTAAGTTATATAACGATAAGTTTGGTCATTTGGCAGGTGATGAATGCCTAAAGAAGATTGCAAATCTGATGTCAAGTTTAACTAAACGCAGCGGTGAAGTAGCCGCGCGTTACGGAGGTGAGGAGTTTGTTTTATTATTTCCATGTATGAACGCAACGAGCGCTGAACAACTAGCCGAGCGATTACTAAACAGCTTAGCCCAACTTAAAATTCCTAATCCAGATGAAAACCATCCTTTTGTAACAGTCAGCGTCGGTATTGGAATACTTGATCCGAATATGATCATGTGTGTTGAGCAGTTGTTGAGTCAAGCCGATGCAGCACTATATAAAGCAAAAGATAATGGCCGTAATCGATATGAGATTTTTGGTACGTCAATGTGCAGTGATTATGAAGTTAGTGATGACTCGCCAGAATTGAACAAAACAATCATTTAGCATCTTACTAGGCTTTGTTGCACAACTCGTATTGTCTGATGACGTCATGCGTGGACAATTTAGCTATGACAAAGCCATCATCTCAGAAATATCGTACCAGTAACTGGTCATCCTACAACACCGCTCTCAAATCACGTGGATCTCTGACAGTCTGGTTTGACCCTAACATATCATGGTTTGGAGTCCAGACAGGCAAGCCGGGCAGATATCAGACTTTCAGCAATGCCGTCATTCATTCCTGCCTGATCATCAAATCGCTGTTTCAGCTTGCGCTTAGACAAACGACAGGATTTGTAGAAAACCTGATCAGACTATGCGGACTAACATGGTCTGTTCCCGATTTTAGCACCTTAAGCCGCAGGCAAAAGCGGATCGACATTGATATTCCTTATCAAGCCAGTCGCACGGGGCTACATCTACTGGTGGACAGTACGGGTATTAAGATGATTGGCGAAGGCGAATGGAAGCGCAAGAAACATGGTGCAGAATATCGCCGTCAATGGCGTAAGCTGCATATCGGCATTGATGCAGAGACTTTGCAGATCAGAGCCGTCATGGTCACCGATAGTCGTACAGGAGATGCGCCAGTTCTTCCAGCACTTCTGGATCAAATTCCTGCCGATGAGTCGCTTCTGACTGTCAGTGGTGATGGTGCTTATGATACCAAGCAGTGCCACAATGCCATTGTAAGCAGACGTGCGGCTCCTGTTATACCGACACGTCGCAATGGTCAGCCCTGGAAAGAGAAATCCGCTGGTGCGATTGCCCGCAATGACACACTTGCTCTGACACGTCTATTGGGGCGAAGGATATGGCGCAAGTGGAGTGGCTATCACAGGCGCAGTCTGGTTGAGAGCAAGATGAGGTGTGTGAAATTGCTTGGATAAAAGTTGATGTCGAAAGACTTTGATCGTCAGGTGAATGAACTTCACGCACGGATTGCGGTGCTGAATCATTTCACAGCGTTAGGCAGACCCCATACTCAAGTTGTGTCTTGAATTTGCTGGGGGTGGGTAAGTCTACTTTTTGGTTGATTTGTGCAACAAAGCCTGTTTGGTACGTAACAGTTTAGTGTTTTTACGTTCTAATTCTTGGCCGGAATAAATGACATCGCGCGCTCCGCAAGCGCCGTGATGGTCAGACTTGGATTTACCCCAAGATTAGCAGCCAGCATTGATGCATCACAGACATATAGATTTTGGTAACCAAACACCCGATTCTGAAGATCTATAACACCAGTTTCAGCAGTTGCACCCATACCAGCACCTCCCATGCAGTGTGCTGTTGTGGGTATGTTGAGTAAAATCTCAGTGGTCATAGAAAGTGGAACACCTCCCATCGTCTTGGCCATCTTGATCGCAAAATCATTGGCTTGCGGTATAAAGGTTGGAATAGGGTCTCCTTCACTCTGTAATACCTTGATAAACGGATTATACCAAGGACGCCGCCAACGCATATTAAGATGCCCATCAATGGTTTGCATCACTAAAAAAATAATCGTCGTCCGCGCCCAATCATGTGGTCTAAATACTTGAAAAAATTTAAAGGGCCCGCGAATGAACATAAGCATCATCGTCCACAGCCAGAGTACAACACGAGTCCACCCTGGCGTCCCTCCTGTCATTGCAGTCATCATGGTCGAAAAAAAATCAGACCCTTTCGGGTAGCGAGTGGCTTCAATATGTGTATGTTGATCGATATAAATCCCAGAGCCTATTGCAATGCCATCAGACATATTATCTTTACTACCTGGAAAACGTACTGCGATCAAGGATTCGGCATTTGTGCGCACACGTTTGCCCAACTGATCAGAAATATTAGGCAGTGATTTTTCTTTCAGTTGAAATAGCAGCTCTTGCGTTCCCAGCGATGCTGCTGCAAAAATAACATGCCTAGCCGTGAAACGACGAGCTATGCTAGATCTCGATAGTGAGTTGACGGTATAAACCTCATAACCGTCCTCGCCATCTGCTTTGCCGTTTAGTGGTTTAACATCCACCACCTTTGTTTCAGCATAGACCTGAGCTCCCTTTTTTTCAGCCAAATAAAGATAATTTTTGTCCAACGAATTTTTAGCGTTATAACGACAGCCAACCATGCACCCACCGCAGCCAATACAACTGTTCCTATCAGGTCCAGCACCATCAAAATATGGATCTGAATACAATTGACCTTGTTTAGCACTTTCATCACCAAAGAACACACCAACATCTGTTGGATAGAATGTATCACCACAACCTTGATCTATTGCTGCTTGCCGTAGTGCATAGTCGGCAGGACCTAAAATCTTGTTTGATGTGACACCTAGCATGCGTTTAGCCGTTGCATAATGAGCAGGCATCACCATCTTCCAGTCGTCCAATCCCGCCCAAGTGCCATCGTCCCAGATATGGTCTGGCGGAATTAATAAAGTATTGGCATAGGTAATCGAACCACCACCAACGGCATTGCCATGTACAACCATGACGTGAGAAAACCCCCGCATACGGAAAAACCCCCGTAGACCCACCGCAGGATTCCAAAAATAATCCTTTAGCCGCCAATTTGTTTTCGGTAAATTCTCTGAGGTCCAACGCCGCCCCATTTCCATTACACCAACGCTATAGCCTTTTTCAGTCAGACGAAGCGCTGAGACGCTGCCGCCAAAGCCTGAACCGATAATGATGTAGTCATAGTCACTCATAAAAACTCCTTCACTGGGATCGACTCATCTGCGAGTTCAGTCGGATTAACCGCTATCTTCTCTGCGATAATTTTTTTACTGAGCATGAATTCTTGCGGACGATTGACACAGTCGGCTGCGATGAGTTGTCCATTATGGAAATAGAATGCAGCAAAGCTGCGTCCTGTGTGGATATTTCCACGAATGATCACCTGATTGTAACCATGACTTAGTCCAGCTATTTGCAATTTTAGGTCGTATTGATCTGACCAAAACCATGGCAGGGTTTCGTATTTCTTGCTTAGTCCACAGAGTGAGGCTGCTGCGACTTTAGCTTGTTCGCTGGCATTAGCCACCGACTCCAAGCGGATACGACGGTTGTAGTGGATATTTAAGTGATTGGTGCAATCGCCTGCAGCTACTATGTTTGTATCGTTGGTGCGACAATAAAAATCTACGACAATGCCATTGTCCACAACAATGCCAGCGGCATCGGCTAACTCCACGTTGGGAATCACTCCAACGCCAACTATCACAAGATCCGCCTTAAATATTAAGCCATTGGCACAAGATACACGTTCCACATGGGTAGAGCCTTCTATTGCCTTGATCGAAACACCTGTATGAATAGTTACGCCCTCCTCGGCATGAATACGGGTATAAAACTCAGAAAGCTCAGGCGCAGTGACGCGCTGCAGTATACGTTCAGCCATCTCCAAGACCACCACAGCAATGCCCTGTCTTCTGAGTGCCGCCGCCGTCTCTAAACCAATATACCCTCCACCGATGATCACCGCATGTTTGGCTTTGCCGACTTGGTTCTTTATGCCTTCGGCATCAGCCATATCGCGTAAATAGTGCACCCCTGATAGCTCATGGCCTGGGATCGAAATCTTTCTGACCCGTGCACCTAGGCATAAGGCCAGTTTGTCATAGCTAAGTTCGTCTCCATCGCTCAGCAGCAGTGTTTGGCGCTTACGATCAATGGCTGTAACGCATCCTTGACGAAACTGAATGTCATTTTTTGCATAAAAAGCGGCTGGACGGATCAGTAACTCATCGACGCTTTTATCCCCAGACAAGAAAGTCTTTGACAGGGGAGGACGATGATAGGGCAAATAGGACTCATCCCCGATCATCATAATATCGCCACCCCAACCTTCTTGGCGCAGGCTCGTGCTCAGTTGAGCGGCGGCGTGACTAGCGCCGACGATGACTGCCATGTGTTTTTTCATATCTGCATCCTGTACGCCGCATTCAGAAGATCAGCACGCCGTTTAAGCTTTAGCGGTGACTTTCACCATCATTTTGGAGTAGCCTTTAACAAAATTAGACTGTACTATCTCTGGTTCAGAGAGTACCTCAATATTTTCAAACCGCTTGAGCAATTCTTCCCACAAAATACGCAGTTGCATTTCGGCCAGACGGTTACCCATGCAACGATGCACTCCAAATCCGAATGACAAGTGATTGCGCGCATTTTTGCGGTCAATGATGAACTCATCGGGCTGCTCGATTGCCCGCTCATCGCGGTTGCCCGAAACATACCACATCACGACTTTGTCGCCTTTTTTGATAATCTGACCATTAAGCTCGACGTCTTGTTTGGCAACACGGCGCATATAGGCCAACGGGGTTTGCCAGCGGATAATCTCTGAAACCATGTTGGGGATTAAGCTGGGGTTGCTCTTCAGTTTGATCCATTGCTCAGGAAACTGATTCAACGCGAGCACACCACCAGTCATTGAGTTGCGGGTCGTGTCGTTGCCACCGACGATCAACAGTGCCAGATTGCCTAAAAACTCCATCGGGCGACTGATAAGATCCTTGGTGCCTTCATTCGACTGCATCAGACTAATTAAATCAAACCCCCTAGCTTCACCAGCGGCGATTCGGTCTGCCTTATCATGCCATAGCGCCGAGAAATGCTTAGCCATATCGGCAATACCGATGAACGTTTCATTCATATCATTTGGTCCACCAGTTGTCTCTGCACTAGCAGCAGCTAGATCTGACCAATATACTAGTTTCTGGCGTTTGTCATAAGGAAAGTCTAAGAGCGTCGCAAGCATTCTCGCGGTGAGCTCAATCGATACCTTCTGTACCCAATCAAATGGTACTCCAATTGGCAGATTGTCTAATACCTCTTGTGCACGATCACGAATTAAACTTTCCATTTCATTTAAATTTTTTGGAGCCACAACACTCTGCACTGCTTGCCGTTGAACATCGTGCTTTGGTGGATCCATGGCAATGAACATTTCCACACTAAGTCCCTTCGGTCTGTCACCTAATACGATGATTGGTTCTGCTGAAAATAGTTCATGGTGCTTGTCGACAAAGAGTATGTCTTCATAGCGCGTAACTGACCAGAATGGACCAAATGGACTATTGGCTTGATAGTGTACTGGTGCTTCGTCTCTTAGGCGTTTGAAGTAGGATTGCCAGCGATGTTGTCTAAATAGGAATGGATTACTGACATCGATATCTTCTATTCTTAGTGTAGATACATCAGGGATAGGTGTTTCAATAAATTCTGGAAAAACATTATCTTTTAAAACGCGACTTTTAACTTTTTGAAACAGGTGCACTCCCCTGATTTGTAAATGCATGGGAACAATTGCTGATACTTTTGCAGTTGCTTTATTCAGTGTTGCTGTTAAAAGAGTCATAATTTTCACCTTATAATACAGAAATATTAAGTCCTCACACCGAGCCAGTAGACGATGCAAATGGATATTGTTCTCACATTTGAAACTTAGGTAGACGCACGACCATCCCATTCATTACATCAGAAACCTTGATTTGACACGACAGGCGAGATGTTTCTGATTTCTCAGGATTTAAATCTATCATTTGCAATTCGCCTGCTGATGCAGAACCAGCGACACCAACCCATTGGCGGTCCACAATAACATGACAGGTTCCACACGCGCAGGCACCTCCACAGTCGGCATCAATCCCGGGTATGCCACTATCCATGGCAATTTGCATCAGCGATTTACCCACCTCAATATTCACAACATGTTCTGTTCCATCATGTTCTACAAATGTAATATTACCCATAAATCCATCTCCACCAAAAACTTAAAAAAACTGCTAACAGTCATTTGACTATTTCATAGTAGTGTGAGAAGAATATGTACATAAGGTCATTTATTGACATGTTAGAGTCATAAAAAGACAATAGCGGATCAGAATTATGCTGCATCTTTAATTGCGTGTATCGGAGTTCAATGTGATAAAGACAACACACCTGACAGAGGCAGAACTTACAGACTCGTCAACTGCCAGTATTCCATCCAACTACGCACGCCTCATCGGTCGTGAGCTGGCATTACAAGTGCGCGATATTCCTAAATTGTTGAAATTCACGGCACTGAGCAGCAAGCAATTTATGCAAGAGGACACCCTCCTCACCGCGCAGCAACAGATTCAGATCTTGCACAATGGATTGCATCTATCCGAGCACCCTGATTTTGGTCTACGCTTAGGTCGTAGGCTGACGCCATCTACGCATGGCGCGATGGGTTTTTTGGTCAATAGCAGTCCTAACCTTTATATTGCGCTACAGGCATTTCAGGCTTTTTTGCCGACTCGGATTAGCTTTGCGCGGTTAAGCCTGCACATGCATGGGGACACGGTGACTTGCTATATCTCCTTTGATATCGAGCTTCACCCCGCAATTCTGCGTACCTTGTCTGAGACCTGTGCGGTTATTTTTTGTGCCTGTGCCGAGTTTATTATTGGGCGACCCGTGGTGGAGGCGCGTATCAGCTTTATGCATGATGAGCCGAGCTATAGCAAATGCTACTCAGACTATTTGCAAGGGCCGTGTTCGTTTGCTGCGCCAGACTTGGGGATCAGCATCCCACTTGCGGTGTGTGAGATTCCAAATGCCTCCGCCAATCACGAAAGCTATACCATCGCTATGCGGCAATGCGAAATGATGCTGGCACAACTCAAATCACATAAGCACAGCAGTACCTATCAAATCGAAAAAATGATGCTCTCCCATCCACTGGGCGAGCTCAGCGAAGAGGATGCTGCGGCAGCGCTGTTCATAAGTAAACGAACATTGGCGCGGCGTCTGAAAGACGAAGGCGGGAGTTTTAGGCAAATTCGCGACAAAATACTGTCACAACAGGCCGTGAGCTATCTGTGTCAGAGTGACATGTCGACGGAAGCTATATCTGTACTTCTTAATTACCATGACCGTGCGAATTTCCGCCGTGCGTTTAAACGTTGGTTCAACATGTCGCCTAATGACTATCGACAGAAATCAGCTAAAAAAGGTCGCATGTGAGCTCTTGATTTCTTCGCAGTGACGATCAACAAGGAAACCAACTTACCTAGTATCGCAAAGGAATGGTCAGGTGCTTTTGCACATCCACCCATTTTTAATGGTGTGTCTGCAAGCACAAAGCTATAGACTTAGGTAATATGTTACGTTTTTAATTATTCATGTTTGTAATATGACATGAATATTTTTAAGTTTCGTTCTATTCGAGCATTGTCTTCTTCGGTTGTGCTCTTGCCTAAGCCCAGCAATATTTTTAGATAATTAGAATCATGAAATAATGCGAGGAACTCGTCAGCAGCAATCGATGCGTCGTCAATATTTAATGATCCGACTTTATGGGCAGCACGCAAATAGCATGCAACTTGATCTAATAAACGTTGTGGGCCGAGCTCAAAAAAACTACTGCAAAGCTCGCGTAATTCAAGATCAGTCGATTCCGCCATTGAAATCAATGTTCGATAGCAGCCTGTTGCAATCTCATCATTCTGTAGAGCAATGAATTTTAAGGCGATATACCTTAAAGCATCGCGTGGAACTTTAGGGTCAAAGACTTGTGTTGAATCAAACTCAAAAACAGTATCGACCTTGTTACTAATACACGCCTCAAATAGCTTCTTTTTAGACGGAAAGTATTTGTAAATCGTCACTTTACTGACACCAGAGAGTTTGCCGATCGTGTCCATACTGGTGCGTTCATAACCTAGCGCAGAAAACTGGCTACTGGCGATCGCGATGACATTCAGCATCCGTTCTGGATTTCTAGGCCGTCCACGTGCTGGGACTGGCTGCGAGTCACCTGTGCTTTGTGATAATTTCTGACTAGATATTTCCAGACTATGGATAGCCATATCTTGACAACCTCTAAATAATGGATATTATTTACTGTACAGTATAGTAAATTAATAAAAGATGAGCAATGGCACTATGGTCGGGCAAATTCAATATTCAAAACGAATGCGGCATACGCTAGTGTATATGGCCTTTGCAGGGCTGAGTGCATGCAATGCCATTCCTTCGTATAGTATACATTCAAGTGTCGCACTACCGACGACCTTTGATACACAAGCACACGCTTCGGCTACGAATGATGTTGATACTCAGTGGTGGTATGCGTTCAAAGATCCACAGCTAGAACAACTGATCAATCGCGCCGCAGCCGCTAATTTTGATGTGCGTACTGCTGTTGAGCGCGTGAATGAGGCACGTGCAGGCGCTGCGGGTATTAATGCGGCTTTGTTGCCTACACTGAATCTTACTGGATCGGTGGGAGATAATCGCACTGGGCTGCCTGATTACGTCAAGAACTTAGGAAATCCTGATACACAGTTTCGTCGGATCGCTTTGGAGCCGAGTTGGAATATGGATTTGTTTGGCGGTATTCGCGCCGCCAAGAATGCGGCACTTCGTGATCAAGAGGCCGCAGTGTGGGGTGTAGCTGGTGCGCGTTTAAACGCGATTAGCGAAACAGCTCGACAGTACTTTATCTATCAAAGCTTACTAGAAAGAAGACGTCTTCATCAGGAGTTATTTGCGACTGAACAGCAAAGCTTAACCTTGGCACAGCATCTGTCTCGTGAAGGCATGTATAGCGACATTGATCTGAATCGTATCCAAGCCGATTTGTTGAATATACAAAGTTCACTGCCTGGCCTCAACGCAGCTCTCATCTCTACACAAAACCAAATCGCTTTACTGACGGCGACGCCACCTCAGCAGATGCAACTGCAACCTAATGCAGCAGTACTGATATCTAAGCCTTTAATCGATCCAATTCCAACGGGTATGCCTGCGGATTTACTGACCAGACGCCCTGATATTCAGGCTGCGGAGAAGCAAGTTGCAGCAGAAAATGCCCGTTTGGGACAAGCAAAAGCCAATCGTTTCCCGCAGCTTTTTCTAAGCACTGTCTTTGGGGATCAAGCACTGACCTTGAATCATTTGGCTTTGGCACCTTCTTTTTATACTAATACGGCTTTGGCTTTTACTGCCCCGATATTTGATGGCGGGCGCATTAAAGCAGAAATCAATAATCAGCAGGCCAAGCGATCCGAGGCTGTCATCAATTACGACAAGACCGTCTTAACCGCGCTAAATCAGGTCGAGAATGCCTTGGCTGCTCGTCATGGTGAGCAGGATCAATTGGTGATGTTAGAGGGTATTCAACAACAACGACAGCAATCTGAGCAGCATGCGCAAGCATTGGTTGGTGAAGGACAAATCAGTCGTTTGCAATTGTTGGATATCCAACGTGCGCGGCTATCCGCCAACATGGCATTGGTTGATAACCAGCAACAGAATGCGCTTTATACCATTGATGTTTATAGCGCATTAGGTGGGGGCTGGCAGTCTTTTCAATCCGAAGCATCACAACCGAATACAACAACATCTCATCAAACCCTATCTAGTCAATCAACGAGTCGCTGATCATGAATTTTGCCTATTATTTTAATTCGCGCCTAACCATGATGCAGTCTGCTGTGGCTGTTTTATTTGTTGTCAGTAGCGTGGGCTGTAGTAAACCAGAAACGCCACAGACGAAATTAACGCCCGTCTTAGTGACAACGATCACTCCGTCGGAAGGCCAAGATCAACGCCGCTTTACCGCAACCATCTCTCCGCGTTACCAAACGGCTTTGAGCTTTCGTGTCAGTGGTAAAGTCGTGGAGCGGCTGGTCGAAGTTGGGCAGACTGTCCATAGCGGACAGGTTCTCGCCCGTTTAGACCCTATGGATTACAGTCTTGCGGCGAAAGCTGCTCAAGACCAATTCCGAGCAGCACAAGCCGATGCGAATCAAGCGGTGAGTGATGAAGCGCGCTTTCGTCGTTTGATGGCAGATGGTTCGGTAGGTGCGGCTGATCATGAACGGCAGAAAACCCGTGCTGAATCCGCGCTCGCATTACAATCCCAATCCCAGCAAAATCTTGATCTGGCTAATAACCGATTAAAATACGCGACTCTCACCGCACCAAATGCGGGGTTGATTACTGATCTTAATTTTGAGGTCGGGCAGAACGTGGCAGAAGGTACCCCTATCGCACATCTTTCGCAGCAGGGTGTGATGGAAGTTGTTTTTGATGTGCCTGAAGATTTGGTTAATCAACTTACAAGCTGGCATGCCCAAGCGCGCTTATCGACCGCAGATGCGTCACTGACAGATTTGAGTTTACGCGAAGTTTCACCCGCTGCTACAGAGCCGAGTAAGACTTTCCAAGCCAAATATCGCATCGTAGGATCGACCCAAGCGCAAGAAAACTTAAAGCAAGGTACAAACGTCGACTTGATCCTCACGCACCCACAGCCGACTCACATGGTCAAACTACCTGCGAGTGCACTACAGCAAAATACTGATCATCCTTTTGTTTGGATACTGAGTGGTGAGCATGGTCTGAAACAGCAACCAGTGCATGTCGAAAAATACAGTAATGATGACGTCTGGCTCAGTGGTCTTCAGGATGGCATGCGTGTAGTGACCGCTGGGGTACAAAAGTTAGATGCTGGCTTGCAAATCGATCCCATTGAACGTGTCGAAAACGGCGCAAGTAATGACCCTGCTTATGGCGAATCAGTAGTGATGAAAAGTGCTGCTGCAACCACGACAGGGGCTCATCAATGAAATCGTTTAATCTTTCGTTATGGGCCGTACAGCACCGCTCTTTAGTTTTATTCTTGATTATTAGTAGCTTAATTGGCGGAATTGTATCGTTTAATAATTTGGGTCGTTCAGAGGATCCGAAGTTCGATATGCCAGCGATTTCCATTACCGTTGCTTGGCCAGGCGCAACAGCACAGCAAGTTCAAGATCAGGTCATCAACCCGATCGAGGCAAAATTACAAGAGATCGATGGCTTTTACTATACCCGAACCTTTTCGCGTCAAGGGTATGGTGGCATATTCTTAATGATGCAAGGCGGGATGAGTAGCGCACAATTGCATGAAGCATGGTATCAGACACGCAAAAAAATAGGGGATATTCGCAGTAGCTTACCTGCTGGCGTGATGGATCCTATGATAAATGATGAGTATTCGGATGTATATACCGCGTTATTTGCGATTCAATCCAATGATTTATCACCTGCCGAAGTACTCGATAATGCCGAGTTAATTAAGCGCCAATTACAACATATTCCTAACATTAAAAAAGTCGATATCCTCGGCCAGCAGGAGGAAAAAATCTATGTCGAGTTTTCGAGTAAGCGGCTGGCTGCTTTAGGCATTAACCCTCAAACCATTTATAGCGCGTTGCAACAGCAAAACAATATCAATCCAGCAGGTATGACGGATACTCGCTCGGATCGGGTATTTGTCCGAGTCGATGGTGCTTATCATACGGTTGCCGATGTCGCTAATACATCGATTAACGCAGGTGGACATTTATTAAAATTATCTGATATTGCGACAGTGAAGAGTGGCTATCTTGATCCCGCAAACTATACGGTGCGTTATCAAGGGCGACCTGCGTTGACTATCGGTGTGACGATGCAACCTGCCGCGAATATCATTACGTTTGGTCATAATTTAGATTCAGCTATTGCGACCATCAAACAACAGATGCCGCTGGGTCTAAATATTACTAAGTATGATGATCAACCTAAAATTGTAGCCGATTCAGTGTGGGAGTTTGAACGCTCATTTATCGAAGCCTTGGTGATTGTCCTCATTGTTTCTTTTTTATCGCTAGGTTTTCGTTCGGGTTTAGTCGTGGCAGCTTCGGTTCCTTTGGTTTTAGCCATAGTCGCTATCGCGATGTATTTTAAAGGATGGAATCTGGATCGTATTTCCTTGGGATCACTGATCATTGCTTTGGGCTTACTGGTTGATGATGCGATTATCGCTGTTGAATTGATGTCCATTAAGATGGCGCAGGGTTGGGATAAGATCAAGGCTGCAACTTTTGCATATAGTTCTACTGCATTTCCGATGTTGACAGGAACCTTGATTACGGTTGCAGGATTTATGCCTGTGGGTTTTGCAAATTCGAATGCAGGGCAATATGCGGGCGGTATTTTCTGGATATTGGGTACGGCACTGATCGCTTCATGGTTAGTGGCAGTGATCTTCACCCCGTATTTGGGCGTCGTTCTTTTATCTGATCAACCGATCAAAGCACATGATCCCTATGACCGTCCGTTATTTAAACGTCTACGTCGTCTCATTGCTTATTGTGTCAATTATAAATGGTGGGTGATCGGAGGGAGCTTGGTGTGCTTTATGATTGCAATTGCAGGTATGTCTCTCGTACAAAATCAATTCTTCCCCGCAGCATCGCGTAATGAATTAGTTGTAGAATTGCGGATGCGACAAGGAGCGTCTTTCGTTGCGACGCAGCACGAAGTGATCAAATTAGAAAAAGTGCTGGCAAATAATCGCGATGTAACCCACGTTGCATCTTATACAGGGGGTGGCGCAGCACGATTCTTTTTGTCGCTGATGCCCGAATTTCCGAATGCGAGTTTTGCTCAAATCGTTGTATTGACCCCAGATGTGGCTGCTCGTGAGCGAGTACGCAGTCAGTTACTTAAAATCTTTAATGACAATGTTCAGTTCCCTTTAGCACGTGGTCGCGTACAGCGTCTTGAATTTGGTCCTCCAGTCGGTTTTCCTGTCCAGTTTCGGGTGATTGGCTCTGATCCAGAAAAAGTACGGGGTATTGCCGATCAGGTCTTGGCGACGGTCAAACAAAGTCCGCTTGTTCGGGATACCCAATTAGAGTGGGGTGAAAAAGTCCGTACAGTCCATATCCATGTTAATCAGGATAAGGCACGTTTGCTGGGTATTAGCAGTCATGATATTGCCAATACCGTACAAACGCTGCTGGATGGTTTACCTGTGACTCAAATCCCACATGGGGAAACTCAGATTGATGTGGTGATGCGTGCTCTGCCACAAGAGCGGGGTGCAATTGACGATTTAGCAGATGTGACATTGCCGAGCAGTAGTGGTGCTCTTGTGCCGCTTTCGCAAGTCGCGACAGTCAGCTATGACGAAGAAGATCCAGTGCTGTGGCGACGCAGTCGTGAGATTAATTTAAGCGTGATGAGCGATCTCGCTGATGGCGTGCAGGCACCTTATGCGAGTGACAAAATCATGCAGACACTTGCGCCTATTATCAAGCAGCTTCCAGCAGGTTATCGTATTGAAGAGGGTGGGGCTGTAGAAGAGAACGACATTGCCAATGCAGCCATCGCTAAAATTCTACCTGTGATGTTGTTGGTGACCTTACTCTTGCTGATGATGCAATTGCATAGTTTTGCCAAAACAGCGATGGTGTTCTTGACGGCACCGCTTGGGATGATTGGTGTTGTGCCTGCATTGTTAGTTTTTAATGCTCCTTTTGGGTTTGTGGCGTTGATTGGTGTGATTGCACTTTCTGGTATGGTGATGCGTAACTCAGTGATTTTGGTGGATCAGATTGATCACGATATTGCAGCAGGGCAATCTCCCGCTCAAGCGATTATCGAGGCGACTATTCGTCGTTCGCGCCCTGTTGTCTTGACTGCGTTGACTGCTTTCTTGGCGATGATTCCTTTATCACACAGTGTGTTTTGGGGGCCGATGGCGATTGTGATCATGGGGGGATTATTGGCAGGAACCCTATTGACCATTATGGTTGTCCCAGCGCTTTATGCAGCATGGTTTAAAGTTGTTGCTTAAGTAGGTGTAAATAACGCAACTTTACCCGCAGCACCGCGCTCACCCGTATTTATCTGCTTAACTTAAAATTAGATATCTCCATTTTCCTAGACTAACATAGTGCAAATCTAGAAGGTGTTGAGGTTTTGTCATAAGACATTGAAAACTAAAAGTAAACTCGTATTATTCATTTCTCCAAAAATAGTAACACGAGTTTGCAATGCCCCGAACAATGCTCAGTGACGAGCACTGGATGAAGCTGAAAGCGATTTTGCTACAAATAGGTATGGTGACAAGTCTAAATCGGCAAATTACGGGTTGGAGCCTATAAATAATTTTGTGTAAGTTCCAATTTTTACAAATGAGCTTTTAAACGATCATCAAAATAGATCGTAAACCAGTTCATCGCTAAACGCCAATTCGGAGTTGGCATTGTCCATTTGTTAGAAGCATTCATTGCCGCTAAAAATATCACCTTTTTGGCTGAATCATCAGAAGAAAAAATCTTCCGCTTTTTCGTACTATGGCGAATAAGGTCTCTTAAAAATGTGTCCGAAAAACTCAACAGGGGTCAACAACTCAACTCAATCTTACACAGTACTTTCATCGCATCATGAAAAACCATTAAGATTTGACACATAAATAGTGAGTTAAAAAAATTTCTATTAATGAATCTTAGATTTATACTCAGCATAATCCGACAACAACCTAATAATAAATGCTAAATTTCCCGCCACCACATCCAGATGAACTTCTGTATAGCACCGTTGCCCGTGCGGGGATATATCACGGCATAATTAGTCCAAAACAATTATTAGATGAAGTCTTCGGCAATAGGTCTGTCATCGCAACCCTGAATTTACCAAGTCATATCGCACACATCGCTGACCTGCTACGAAACACACAACAATATTCTGTCGAAGATCTCATTTATCGACATACTTTATTCCCACTGTATGCCCCATTTGTTCAGAAAGCGATACGAGACAAAGCCATTGAACTTATGAAAGGGAAAGCAGGTGGCGCCGTACACATGATGTTAGGTGTTGCAGCATCGAGAATAAAAGCTATTCATAACTTTCAAGCTTGTCCTAAATGTATTGAAGACCAGATAGAGCACTATGGTGAATCTTTTTGGAAACGGGACTGGTTTATACCCAATTTACCCTTTTGTCTAAAACATGGACCACTGTTCATTTATAAAGAGAAGCCCATAGATTCTAGACATCACTTTCTGCCATTAATTGAATCAAATTTATCATTAGACAGCGTCAGCTCAATGACTCCTCAGGACTCATTAATGCTTTCTGCAACACAACAATTACTCAAGCTTCCCTCCTATCCGTCTATATCCTTTGACCAATGGACTCAATTCTACTGGGAGTTAGCTCATGACTTTGGCTATACACGAGGGAAACACATTCAACATGCACAAATTCTAAAATTGATCCAACAGCGCTGGGGCAAAAGGTATCTTCAATCTAAACAGCTTCTCTGTCATGAAAATGAGGAAAACTCTTGGTTAAAGAGTATTTTCCGTAAACATCGAAAAAGTTTTAGTTTTTTCGAGCATCTACTGATCTGGCAGACATTTCTTCCTCAAGAAAAATTAGAAGATATTTTTCAGCACATCCATAAAATTCAACCTTTTTCTGTCGTCAAAACTAAATCATCAGAAAATGACTTAGATATTTCCAATCAAGCAGAATATCGTAAATTATGGCAACAGCTCGTTAGAAAATATGGTATTCAATCAAGCCGCTCTCAAGAGAATGGTGGTGCTATCTATACATGGCTATATCGCCATGATTATTCATGGCTCATACAGTTCAATTCCAAACACCAAATGGTTCGCTCAGCATCTCAGCCACGAGTAGATTGGCATCAACGTGATCACAAATATGTTCGAGAACTCATAAATATTAATCAAAAATTTAAAGACAGCTTTCACACACCAAGACAGTCGGCTAACTGGTATCTCATGCAATTACCTGAACACTCCACAATCAGCCATAACCTGAATAGACTTCCATTGGTCAGCAAGTTTCTAATTAGATATGCTGAAAGTATTACTGAATATCAACTCCGAAGGGTCTGTTTAGCAGCTGAACTGCTATTTTTCAGTCATCAAGAGCTTCATCTATGGCAAATTTTTCGCTTAGCTGGACTCAGCAAGGAAAGATTAACTCTGGAAGCAGCAAAAATTCTAAAACTATCTGGATTCTTTAATACTGATGACGACAAAAATTAATCATTTTGATAAAAATGTAACCATTACTCACATAGGTGGTTTATTTAAAGGTTCTCTAGCCAAGATTTGGAGTATTAACGTTCAATGCTCACCCAAACAGGAAAAGAAGTTTACCAACTTTAGTAATGCTGCCATGCTGATTCGAGGTAAAAAGCTTAATTGTAACGAAAGACAATTGTCTCATCCAAACATGGTCATTGCATTGTCTGAGCAAAATCAGCTTATCCCTTCATTCTTAAGAGACTTCATCGAATTATCTACAGATCCGAAACTTGAATATTTTGAGGGAATACAAACCAGCTTTATATTAAAAAGACCCAGTCAAGTCACTGTGCATATTCCACAATTTGAGCTCGCCAGAACACTTTTTCTTATCAACTCATATTTCTGTCGAGCGAGTCTCAGTACCACAACCATCCAACATGAGTTTGAGGTCATTACAAATGATGACGGGGTTGAGATTGTCTTTTTAGAAAACAATACCATGCCTCTAAAGTTAGTTAGACAAAAAGGAACCCAAAGTTTACTGGCCTGGCTACTGCTCGACCCAAATGCCAAACAATCATTTGAAAGTATCTGTCTTCATTTTAATACGCAATTAAAAGATGAAAATGGTTGGAAAAAATGGATCTTTCGTTTTGATCCGCCACCAATGAATGGGTGGAGTCTTCATTGCCGAGGACGATATAACTCTACACAAGATGCCTTTTTAGTCGAAGAAATTATTGGTATTGAAATTGATACTGATATTCCTACAGATATTACCTTCAATCACCCATCTTTCATTCAAGTGAACAAAGATGGTGGACAATCTGGACAAGGATACAAACCAGAATATAGCGAAACCTTAGATCCCGAAATTGAGGATGATGCAACAGCATCTAACCAGCAAGGTATTCGTATACTTAATGGCAATGAATCTTGGGTAAGCTTCATCAAACCTTTAGAAATTAAAAAGAAAGGTACAGTACAAATCACTGGTCAGAAAACTGAAGATGGTAATGATGAAAATGAACTGGATTCAGGACATTTAGTGAGCACTGATGAGGCCCATAGTGCAGGCGATTTACCTGCTGCTGATGTAGGCGGTAAGAAGGACTATACGAATTATGATCAGAAATATGCGAATCGGTATGATGATTTCAATTCAATGATTAAAATACTCCAGTCAAATCATCAATGTAAATTACACGAATCCATCACACATGAACTTATAAAAATAGGCAGATCACAATGCCATGCGATAAGTAGAGACAAATTACGAACTATTAAGTTTGTACACCTTTCCTATCAAGGTCATGACTTTTTATTGATCGAGTTAGATACCTCAGATGGAATCAAGAGCATTTCAACAAAACTCGTATACTTAACTCTTGATGACTGGAAAATTTACCTAGACGACATTAAAAAGCATCTTGTAGCGAAATCATTGTCATGGCCAAACGTTATTTTTGATGAGGTGTTTGGTTCTAACGCGCATACTCACATTGTACATCCTCGGCATTCGTCATCAGAAAGTGACTCGTCTGAGTCAGTTAATAGTTGGGCTAATCGAATTATTAATGAGCTCAATCGGTTGCTCTAATTCATGATCAGCTATCAAAATTGGCGTACTTATTAATGTAGAAGCTCGGTTTGAATAAGAGTAATAGTTAATAGCGAGGATTGAATGCCATGGAAATTAAAGCTCCTAAATTTGGTTAACAACTATTTTGTAGCTCTCTTATCCAAGTCTAAAGCGATTGCCGCTTTTCAATTAACATCTATTTTGTAACTGTTAAGGTTTATACTCGACTTAACCTATTGATTTTAAATTCAACACAGTTAAAAACTATTTTGTCTGACCACAAAAGCCGCTGATTAAAGCGGCTTTTTTATTGACTTGACATCAACGATCACTTATTTCTTTTTAAATTCAATATCTACACGACGGTTCGGTGCTAAACAATCAATCAACTTTTTGCGAACTGTATCG
>Ga0209023_10001639_pt1 | contig 29517 bp, 33 predicted proteins | sample LakOneMetagenome_FD_187468 | JGI IMG/M metagenome (GOLD analysis project Ga0209023, IMG submission 187468) | Freshwater and sediment microbial communities from Lake Erie, Canada (SPAdes) (version 2) | ecosystem: Environmental > Aquatic > Freshwater > Lentic | place: Lake Erie, Canada...
TGGCCGTGGCTTGTTGCGGCGCTGGTGCTCGCCGCGCTGCACCTGATCCGCTGATATCAGGTGATATCACCCGCCACGTCTCACTCCTTGCGATCCATGGCTGCCAGCGTTGACGCACTACCAATCCTGCCGATACTGATCCCATGAAGTCGCTCACTGTCCCCTTCGACGAGAAAGACGAAGCCAAGACCCTAGGGGCCAAGTGGGACGCTGCCGCGCGCCAATGGTTCGTGCCCGATGGGCTCGACGAGTCTCTGTTCGCACGTTGGTTTCCCGCCGATCTGGTCCTGGCATCAGGCGGGGAGGGCACGATGCGCGCCCGGCGCTTTGCACTACTGACCGGCACCGTCGTCTGCTGGAAGTGTCGTAAAGAAACCCGCGTCTCTACGCTGCTTCTTCGCGGCTACACCGAAGAGGACGAGGACGGCATCGAGCAGCCAGAGCGCCAAGATACCGTTCTGTCTGCCATCCTCGCGCTGGATCCGGCAACTCGGAAAGTGTTCGCAGATGCGGCGCCGTGGATGCGCCCCGGACATAGCAAGGCCCGCGAACAAATCTATCTCGCGGCACACTGCGAGCACTGCGAGGCTTTGCAGGGCGCGTGGTTTCTGTCGGAACCAGGTAGCGCGTTCTTCCCTCAGTCACCGCAGGAAGCCGCGCGCCTGACGGTTCAGTGGTTCCATCAGCCTGTTATCGCGGAAGCGAGCCCCAGCTGGTCCAGTTGGACGGATTGGGTCGAAGGCCCTTAGTCGCAAGCCCAAGTCTCCCGCACTGCGCCGGGTGCTCTCGTTGGGGGAGCGTGCGGGCCTGTCTGTGGCTGCAACCCTGGACGGGTTTTCCCATCGGTGGCCGCTAGTCTTCTCCGCCTTGCATCGAAGCCGCTACCTCTTTGCAACCTGCGGTGCATCCCATCCTTCGCGGCCCTGCCATGCCACCCCACGAGCGTCACGGTGGCGCGATTGGGAGAAAGCAATGGGCTTCGCAAGCGACAACCAGGGCGTCTATCGCCTGAGCAATCCGCTGAACGAAGAGGACCTGCTGGCGGCTGCCGCCGATGTTCTGATGCGTCGGCTGATCGATGGACCCAAGATCTCTGACCCGCAGGACGCCGGCAAGCTCTTCCAAATGCGGCTTGCGGGCCTCGACCACGAGCGCTTCGAGGTCGCATACCTCTCTTCGCGCCATCAAGTGATCGCAGTAGACACGCATTCCATCGGATCGCTCGATGGCGCCGAGATCCATCCTCGCGAAATTGTCCGGGGTGCCATCAAGCACAATGCCGCCGCCGTCATCTTGGCGCACAACCACCCATCGCATTGCACGGATCCGAGCAGTGCTGACAGGGCGGTGACGGCTCGCTTAAAGCAAGCCCTGGCTCTCATCGATTGCCGAGTGCTCGACCACTTCGTTGTCGGCGCCACGGGTTTTACCTCGATGGCGGCAAGGGGATGGGTCTAACCCATCCCTTTACGTTGACGCGCGCCGATCCTTTGGTAGTGTCTATGTATCGATCTGTTGTACGAACACGCCAACACGTTTACTCCGGAGGCAAGCAGTCCAGTATCGGTATGCAGTTCATCTTCCACTCCGTTAGTTGGACAGCATGAAGCCCGGCGCGTGGAGCCCGCCGGGCTTCGCCTTTTTCGCCCTCAGGTCGTGGTAAGCACGACATCTTTCGCGCCGCTCGTGCCGCATGCCGTGATGATGTCCGCTGGAACGCTCGTTTTCGTAAGGGAAGTAGATCCGACGACGACCGTATCGAAGTTCGGCAACACGCCTGGGATGAGCTTCTGGCAGATATCAAACGGCATCCCCGTGTAGGTCAGGGCGAACGCCGAACCACCACTTCCGCCAGCAACCGTTGCAAGCTGCACGCCCCCACCCCAGGAACTGGTGATAACGGCCGTGCCGGAGAAATCGCCACCGTTCATTGAGTTCGGGATCCCGCGGGCTTGATTGATGATGGGAAGAAGATCGGTGCCGGCAGTGCCATAACGACCTTGGTATAGGTTTTTTGTGGCAGCGGTGATGGACATGATGTTCGACTGCTCGGTATTGGCCCGAGAACTCGACATGACTTGTGGGTAGATGATGAAGGCAGCAATGGCGAGGATCGCAATGATCCCGAGCACAAGCAGCACTTCAACGAGGGAGAAGCCCCTCTGTTGCTGGTTTTTCATGACAACTCCAATTGGCGGAAGAAATTCGCCGCTCGGCCTGCTGGTCAGGCAAGGGAGTGCATGAACTCCAAATTTCCGAACTGCCCACTGACGTTATGGACACGTTCATTGCTGTCAAGCAATCAGCACATACGTTGACGCGCGCGGACCTGGAGGTAGACGTGGGATATCCCGCACGGAAGCCTAACCATGAAATACGCGTCCATCACGCTCGCCGCACTATTCGCCTCCGCTCCGGTCGTCGCTGTCGAGCCAATCTACGACTTAGGCACCGTGAAGGCCGCATCCATACAGGCCTTCGTGATGGCGAACGCGGCGCGTGTGTGGGCCAAGACCAACGACGACACCGATTGCTTAGAAAATGCGCATGAGGCTATGACCCGCGCGGCCGATGCCGCGATCTTCGCCATCCGGGCTATCGACACCGAAGACCAAGCTTCGGAGGATAGGTTCGTTCGCCACGGTATGTTCAACGCCAAGCGCGCCGTAAAGCTCTCCGCCAGCTGCCTACAACCGAATTACAAGCTGCCGGTCGAGCAGGTCATTTCCTACGAGCTGCCCGAGCTCGAAGATCAGGCGCAGCCATGAAGCGCGTTGCTCCTCTCACGCTGGCGCTCCTGCTCATCCCTTCTGCCGCCTATGCTAGCCGCGCTTACGATCTGGCCGGCCAGCCCGAGGCAGAAGTAGACGACCAGAATGTGTGCCACATCACAGGCGCGATCTGGCGAGATGGCCCTGAACGAAACTCGCGGATGGTTCTTCGCGACACCGAGAGCGGCGCAACCTTCGAAACAATGACCGATAGCGATGGCATCTATCACATCGCCATTCCCGTTTCCGGTAGAGCGGTTTTCCGGGAAACGAATATCGGTAGGCGCTGGACGGGGAGTTTGCCCAAGGCCTACTGCATCCGCGCTAGCGTTGAAGTGGGCGAGCTCATTCCAGTGCCGAAAAATACTCCGATACGTTGACGAGCGAGGATCTGGAGGTAGTTGTGGTGCAACTCCACAACAAATGAAACCGCATGAGCCCCTCAACCATCTACGCCGTCTTCCCCGACCGCAATAATCCCGCCAAAAACCTGCTCGTCCACGCTGCACCGGACCAGGCCGGCGCCGAAATGATCCAAGCCGCCTATCCAGACCTGATGCTTGCGGCCAATGGCCGCGAGCTCATGGTCAGCATCCAGCGCTTCCGGACTGCCAAGCGCCTCTTTCACTGGTCCGCGATGCAGCGGCACGGCAAACAGTTCCTCTTCGTCGTGATCGATGAAGGCAAGCCGGTGGGCCTTTGTAATGTGCGAGCGAAGAAAGGCGCCGATGCGCTCACCGTAGCGAGAAAGGCCTACCCCAGCGCCAAATTCCAGCCGCTCGGCGACATGGCTCAATACGTAGAGATGGCGGCGCGAATGGCGAATGTCATGGAGGGTAGAGGAGTAGTGGATTTGGACTTGATGACGGTTACCTGATCGCAGCTGACTGACTGTCTCAAGCTCTGCGATGGCCGCGGCTACACTGTTCCAATGAACAGCGAACCGGCCCGGATGATGGACTTCGAGCACCTGATCCCCGGCTGGGGCAGCAAGGTCGCCCATCCCTACAACCTGCCCATCGAGGCCGGGATCCGATCAGAGATCGAGCGCCTGCGTGGCGCCCGCTACCTGGTCGCCGTCCTGCATCGGGAATACGACTACGACGGTCTCTATGAGGAGCTCTTCCTCGACCGCGGCTTTGCCGATCCGATGGAAGCGGTGCAGCACGCCCAGCGGCTCCGGGAAGACCATTGCCATACGACGCAGACCCAGCATCCCGACTGGCGCCCCTTGGCCATCCCGTCCTATCAGTGGCCCGCCCGGGAGGCCCCCGGCGCCAAGCTCTTGCGCCTGCTGCCCCAGAAATTCGGGGACGGGACGGGGTTCAATTCCCGGGAGATCTACACGGCCGTTCTGCCGATCGCCCCCGATCGACCGTTGTCGGCGGGATTGTTCCAGTTGTTGGATAAAGACACCGAGCTCCATGCCTATTTCAGGCGGGTAGGCGGGGGTTAGGCACGTTTCCGTTGGGGGTGAGCGGGCCCCCGGTCATAATCCTCAGGACAGATAGGCCACATACAGACCCCATAGCTGATGAACGCAGTAGAGATTGAAGCCGCCGTATCCGAACTGGCTCTTCAACCCTTCGATCCCGCCGAATTTCCGTTCGCTTTCCTGGCCGCCTTCGGGAACAAGGCGACAACCATTCAGCGGCTCCGGAAGGGCGATAGCAACGCCTCGGACGTAGCTGGCGGCATCTTGCAGCGCAGCAACATCCACATGGCCGTGGCAGAGCCCGGCCATGTCGGCGAGACCCTAAAAGCGCTTCGGGCGAGCCCGAGAACCCTGTCCGCCAAGGCCAAGTTCATCCTGGCGACCGATGGTCAGACGCTTGAAGCCGAAGACCTGGCCAGCGGCGAAACCATCGCCTGCGACTTCCCGAGTTTCCCCGACCACTTCGGGTTCTTCTTGCCGTTGGCTGGCATTTCCACCATCAAGGAGATCAAGGACAACCCGATTGATGTCCGCGCCACTGGGCGCCTGAACAAGCTCTACGTCGAGTTGCTCCGCGAGAACCCGGAGTGGGCAAAGGCAGAGCGACGGCCCGACATGAACCACTTCATGGCCCGCCTCGTGTTCTGCTTCTTCGCCGAGGACACCGACATCTTCGTCAGCACTGGGCTGTTCACCAGCACGGTCGAGAAGATGAGCGATCGCGACGGTTCCAACACCGACCAGGTGTTGGAGGCCATTTTCGCTGCGATGAACATCAAGGGAGAGGACCGGGCAGCGGCTAAATTGCCGCGGTGGGCCGAGGCTTTTCCTTATGTCAACGGCGGCTTGTTCGGCGGCAGCACGGATGTGCCGCGATTCACCCGGATCGCGCGAACTTACCTTCTGCATGCGGGTGGATTGAACTGGAAGAAAATCAATCCCGACATTTTCGGATCGATGATCCAGGCCGTAGCCGACGACGAAGAGCGCGGTGCGTTGGGCATGCATTACACCAGCGTGCCAAACATCCTCAAAGTTCTGAACCCATTGTTCCTGGATGACTTGCGCGCACAACTCGATGCTGCGGATGACAACAAGATCAAATTGTTGAACCTGCGCAAGCGCATGGCTCGCATTCGAGTCTTCGATCCCGCGTGCGGCAGCGGCAATTTCTTGGTCATTGCCTACAAGCAGATGCGTGAGATTGAAGCGGAAATCAATCGCAGGCGGGGCGAACCTAATTTGCGAACTGAAATCCCGCTGACAAATTTTCGGGGAATAGAACTGCGCGACTTCCCGGCCGAGATCGCCCGATTGGCGCTCATCATCGCTGAGTTTCAGAGTGACGTGCATTATCGCGGGCAGAAGGAAGCTCTTGCGGCGGTGCTGCCATTGAATTCACAGAACTGGATTACATGCGACAACGCATTGCGCTTGGATTGGCTGGCCATTTGCCCGCCTACTGGAACAGCGGTGAAGTTGGTTAGTGATGATTTGTTCAATACGCCACTCGACCAAGCCGAAATCGACTTCGAAAATGAGGGCGGTGAAACGTATATTTGTGGCAATCCGCCTTACGTTGGAAGGAAGTATCAGACCGATGCGCAAAAGGCTGAGTTGAAGGCAGTCTTTCGTGGTCGCACCAAAGACACCTTGTCTTTGGATTACGTTTCCGGCTGGTTTATCAAAGCAACTGATTACATGTCTGAAACCTTGGCGGACGTTGCATTCGTTGCGACGAATTCAATTTGCCAAGGTATCCAAGTGTCAGCACTCTGGCCGGCGCTTATCGGGGAAGGGGCAGAGATTAGGTTTGCCTATCAGTCCTTCAAATGGACCAATCTGGCAGCAAAAAACGCTGGCGTGTCGGTTGCCATCATTGGACTTACAAAACGTGAGGCAACAACAAAACAACTCTACGTCGCCGATGAGAGCGGCGCGGCAACTGTTCGAACGGTTCCGAATATCAGCCCTTACCTGGTCCCGGGTGAAAACGTGTTCGTGGCGCAGCGATCGAAGGTTCCGGATGAGCGGGCGCCGATGCAATTTGGCAATCACCCCTACTATGCCAATGATCTGATGTTGTCCCAAGAAGAAGCGTTGGAGTTAATGAAATCCGACCCCCGCGTGACGGGCTTTATTCGCCCCTTGTATGGATCGCGGGAGAGCATATCCGGTGTGCCGCGGGCGTGCTTGTGGATTACCGGTGACAACTTGGATCTGGCGCGAACCATTCCTGTAATTTGGACGAGGGTAGAGGAAGTTCGGCGGGAACGGATGAAAAAGGACGGGGATGTTCAGGCTAAGAAGCTGGTAGAAACCCCTTGGCGCTTCCGGGATCAATACGAAGCGACAAACAGCCTGATGGTGGTTCCCATCGTAAGTTCGGAAAACCGGCCTTTCTTGCCAGTCATCTTGCTTTCTTCAGAGGCAGTAGTTCACAACAAGGCATTTGCGCTCTATGACGCGCCGCTTTGGAACCTTGCGCTTATCGCCTCGAAGATGCATCTCATTTGGATCGGCGCGGTGTGTGTGCGCCTGGAAATGCGCTTTTCCTACTCCAACACACTGGGCTGGAATACCTTTCCAGTGCCACCTCTGACTGAACAGAACAAGGCCGACCTGACACGCTGCGCCGAAGACATTTTGCTTGCGCGAGAGGCGCATTTCCCGAAGTCCATTGCTGATCTCTACGATCCTGAAACCATGCCGGATGACCTGCGTCGGGCTCATGAAAAAAACGACGAGACAATAGAGCGCATCTATATCGGACGCCGTTTCCGCAATGACACCGAGCGGCTGGAGAAGCTGTTCGATCTCTATACCAAGATGACGGCCGGCCAGGCCAAGGCTAAGAAGGGGAAGGCTGCATGAGCACGGAAGGCAATCCAACCAACAAATACATCGTTCCCTCTGTTTCGATTACGACGGCGCGAACTGGCGCATCGAGCAAGACCAACACCATGGGCATGCGTCCCATGCAGGAGCGCGCCTACGCCAAGCGCGGCGAGCAATACCTGCTCATCAAGTCTCCGCCGGCCTCTGGCAAGTCCCGGGCGCTGATGTTCGTAGCGCTGGACAAGTTGAACAACCAAGGGTTGAAGCAGGCCATCATCGTGGTGCCTGAGCGCTCTATCGGCGGCAGTTTCGCCGACGAGCCACTGACCAAGTTCGGCTTTGACTGGGATTGGACCGTCAAGCCGCAATGGAACCTGTGCAATGCCCCTGGCGATGACGAGGAACGGGTTTCCAAGTCGAAGATCCAGGCGGTGGGCAAGTTCCTCGCGTCCGATGACAAGGTGCTGGTTTGCACACATGCCACCTTCCGCTTTGCCGTGGACGAGTTTGGCATTGAGGCCTTAGATGATCGGCTGATTGCCATTGACGAGTTCCACCATGTCAGTGCCGATCCCAACAACAAGCTAGGCAACCAGTTGGCGCAGTTTATCGGTCGGAACAAGACCCATGTGGTCGCGATGACCGGCTCTTACTTCCGCGGCGATACCGTGGCGGTGCTGTCGCCCCATGATGAGGCCCGATTCGAGACGGTTACTTACACCTACTACGAGCAGTTGAACGGCTATCAGTATTTGAAGTCGCTCGATATCGGCTACTTCTTCTATACCGGCCGCTACATCGACGCGATCATGAAGGTGCTTGATCCGTCGATGAAGACCATCGTCCATATCCCCAATGTGAACTCCCGAGAGAGCTTGAAGGACAAGCACAAGGAAGTAGAGGAGATCATGGAGGCCTTGGGCACATGGGTCGAGCGTGATGAAGCGACTGGCTTCCATAAGATCGAGTTGTCGGATGGTCGCGTTATCAAGGTTGCCGACTTGGTGGATGACGGCGACGCTGCTCGCCGGTCCAAGGTCCTCACGGCGCTGAAAGATCCGGCGCAGAAGGAAAATCGCGACAACGTCGACATCATCATTGCCCTTGGTATGGCGAAGGAGGGCTTCGACTGGATCTGGTGCGAGCATGCACTGACAATCGGATACCGCAGCAGCCTGACCGAGATTGTCCAGATCATCGGGCGGGCCACACGCGACGCTCCAGGTAAGGAGAGGTCCCGATTTACCAATCTGATCGCCGAGCCCGCCGCCGATGAAAAGGTGGTGGCCGAAGCGGTCAACGACACCTTGAAAGCAATCGCGGCGAGTTTGCTTATGGAGCAGGTTCTCGCCCCGCGTTTTGAGTTCACACCGAAGAACCAAGGGAAGAAAGAGGGTTTCGACTACGGCGCAAATGGCTACCAGGAGGGTGGCGCCAACGTAGGCGTTAACACCGCAACGGGACAGGTGCATGTGGAAATTGGCGGTCTGGCGATGCCCGCATCGGCAGAGGCCACTAGGATTTGCCGCGAGGATCTCAATGAGGTCATCACAGCTTTTGTCCAGGACAAAACGGCGATCGAGCGCGGCCTGTTCGACAAGGAAAACACCCTGCCGGAGGAACTGACCCAGCTGCAGATGGGCAAGATCGTCAGCGAGCGCTACCCCGAGCTGAGCGAGGGCGACAAAGAGGCTGTGCGCCAACACGCCATCGCGGCGCTGAATGTCACCCAGCAGGCCAAGCAGTTGTTGGCCGTGGCGGATGAGCAGGGCACTAGCGAGCAGGGCCACACGGCGCTGATAGATGGCGTAAAAAAATTCGTCAATGTCCGGGACCTGGACATCGACCTGATCAACCGTATCAATCCCTTCGATGCCGCCTACGCGGTCCTCGCCAAGGCCATGGACGAGAAGATCCTGCGCCAGGTGCAGGCCAGCATCGCGGCCAAGCGCATCGCCATCCCGTATGAGGAGGCGCGCGATTTGGCATTGCGTGCCCGGCAATTCTTGAAGGAACGAGGACGGGCCCCGGATATCAATTCGGCTGATGCATGGGAGCGCAAGATGGCCGAGGGCGTTGCCGCCTTGAAGCGTATTGTTGAGCAGCAGAAAGCCGCGGCAGGTGCTCAGAATGTCTGACCTGGACGACGAGGCCCTACTTGCCGAACTCGGCGTTGAGGTTGCTCCCTCCAAGGGGGGCGGCAACACGCCAATACAAGAGCGTTTGATCGCGGGCTTCAAGGACATTCTGCACTTCGTGGAAACCCACGGTCGCGTTCCGGAGCATGGCGAGGAGAAGGACATCTTCGAGCGGTTGTATGCCGTGCGGCTGGATCGTCTGCGCAGCATTCCTGACGCTAAAGCCTTGTTGTCACCGCTGGATCCTGCCGGTCTTCTTTCCGGTGAGCCAACGGTGTTGCCTGCCGCGCCTGGAGAGGATCTCGATGATGCCGCGCTGCTTGCTGAGCTCGGGATCGATGGGCCGTCAGGCGAGGATGACATCACGGTGCTCCGAAATGTCGGTTCATATGAGGAGCGTCGCGCCGCGGAAGACATCGCTAACCGCAAGCGCTGCCCGGACTTCGAGAAGTTCAAGCCCTTGTTCGAGCGCGTAGAGATCGACCTGAAATCCGCGGATAGGAAGACCCTGCGCTTTGGTCGTGACGCCAGCGTTGCCCAGGGCAACTTCTTCATCCTGGGCGGGCAAATGGTCTATGTCGCCGAAATGGGCGAGCCGACCCGCACGCCCAATGGTGAGCCCGATGCACGCTTGCGCGTGATCTATTCCAACGGCACTGAAAGCGACCTGCTGATGCGTTCGCTGCAGCGGGCGCTATACAAGGACGACACCGGCCGTCGCCTGACCGATTCCGGCGCAGGCCCGCTGTTCGGTGACACCTTGGAGGACGACGACATTGTGAGCGGCACGATCTACGTGCTGCAAAGTGAGTCGGACAACCCGTATATCGTCGAGCACCGCGAAATCATCCACAAGATTGGCGTGACGAGCGGCAAGGTCGAAACCCGGATTGCTAACGCGAGGAATGATGCAACCTACATCCTGGCCGATGTAAGGATTGTTGCCACCTACCAGGTGGCTAACCTCAATAGGACCAAGTTGGAAAACCTCTTCCACAAGATCTTCGCTTCGGCGCAGTTGGACCTTACGATCCGCGACCGTTTCAACAATCCAGTGCGACCACGGGAATGGTTTTTGGTCCCGTTGCACGTCATTGATGAGGCAGTGAAGAGGATCAAAGACGGAACCATTACGGGGATGGTCTACGATCCCAAGACCGCAAGCCTAATCAAGCGCTGACGGGGAAGAGATGACAACTGCACGCAAGCGAGTGGCCGACGCCGCCTACGAACTCATCAGGGCCCAACCCACGGGCATTCGTTGGGCGGATCTTCATCGCGCCGTCCGTGCAGCGCTACCTGATGAGAACAGGAACACTGTTACCGGCTCGCTGCACTACTTCCGAAATCACCTGCCACCCGGCATCACACGGCCTGATCGTGGCCTCTATGCGATGGGCGATGCGGCAAGCCAAGAGCCCTCCCTCACTCCGGCGCCTGTGGCAACCAAGCACAGGGAGTCTGATTTCTACCAGCCGTTCGCGGACTGGCTGGAAAACGACCTGGAAGAGGTCACGGTAGCCAAGCCCATCGGCGGCAACGGGGCAGGCGGGAAGTGGGGCACGCCGGATGTCATTGGCCTGTATGCAGCCAAGCCAAGTGATCCGGTGAAGTTCACGACCGAAGTTCTCGCTGTCGAAATCAAAATCGACACGCAGAGCCTCATCGTTGCGTTCGGTCAGGCCTGCGCCTACAAGCTCTTTGCACACCGGGTCTACATCGCCGTGCCGCGCAACTCCAATCAGTCCGATTTGAAGCGGCTGGACGCACTGGCGGGCGTGGTCGGCATCGGACTGGTGAAGTTCAATTCAGAAGATCCCGAAAACCCGGACTTCCAAGTGATGGTCCGCGCCGCCAAGCACGAGCCGGACTACTACTACACCAACGAGGTCCTATCGAACTTCAAGCGGGAATTCGGCTTGTAGCAGCTCGATGAGAATGGATTCATCGAAGGGCATATCTGGGAAGAGGGCGCATGACCACAATACGTAAGAAGAAGCTGGCGCCGGGTGCGCAGAACAAACGGATGAAGGCGAATAGCGATGCACTGTGGGCCGCAGCTCGTGCAGGTCAGGTCGATGCTTGCAAGGTGCTGATCGAGGCTGGGGCAGATGTGAATGCTAGGGGTGCCATTGATTGGACGGCATTGATGGTAGCGGCGCACTGGGGGCATACCGATCTATGCAAGGTGCTAATTGGAGCTGGGGCGGATGTGAATGTTGGGGATGAAGACGGTTTGACAGCATTGTTGCTGGCGGCGAGGCGAGGGAATACCGATCTATGCAAGTTGCTGATCGAGGCCGGGTCGGATGTGAATTGCGCGGAGAAGAGTCGCGATACAGCTTTGATTGAAGCGGTAGAACATGATTTGGTTGATGTGTGTCAGTTGCTGATCGAGGCCGGGGCGGATGTGAATGCAAAGGGTGTATGTGATCAGACGGCATTGATGGGGGCAGCGAAGTATGGGAATGCCGATCTATGCAAGGTGCTGATCGAAGCTGGGGCAGATGTGAATTGCGTAGAGAAGAATGGCGATACAGCGTTGATGTATGCGGTTTGGAAAGGGGGTATGAAAGTTAGCAGAATGCTGATCGAGGCCGGGGCGGATGTGAATTGCGAAAACGCAAATGAAGAGAACGCGCTCATGTTTGCGACCGATCAAAACATCAGAGCCTACCTGTCAAGCATTCAACAGTCTGAAAGCTTGAAGGCCGCCACGCCCGCGCCACAACCGCAAGGGCCTACGGACGAGCCTTGCCCCAAATGCGGAAAGATTGGCCCACACCGTTGCAGGCTCTAATTCACCCCGATTGACGCAGCAACCGTTCTTCAAGCAACAACGAGGGCTGTAAGTCAGATGGTCTAGCGTTCATCGATCACCCGAAGTTGAACGAGTGATCCTGCGCTGCAGGAATGGGGGCAAGGTTGCATCGTTAATTGGGGGTGGTATGAATATCGTGCGCTTAAAAATCGCGGGGTTTCGGGGAGTTAGAACAGCGGATATCGTGCTTGGCAAGCATTCGGTGCTCGTTGGTCCCAACAATAGCGGCAAGACGACAGTGATCGAGGCGCTAGCATTATTGTTGGGGCGCGACCGCCTTGTCCGCCGTCTCACCGAACATGATTTTCACGGCAGTGCGCCCACGGAAACTTCGCGCATCCTGTGCATCGCCACCGTGACTGGCTTCACTCCAAACGATCCGCACCATCATCATTCATGGTTCAGCCCCGAACGCGGCGTTGAGAAATGGTTTGACCCGATCGCCAAGACCCTGAGCGCAGTGCCGGACGCACAGCATACGGACTTGGCCGTGCAGATTGGTTTTGCTGCGCGGTTTGACTTGGACGAATTGGAAGCCGAAACGATACGTTTTTTCGTAGACGACGAGGCCACGCTGGGAGATCCGTTCGCCGAGGACGCGCACCTGCGCACCATCCATACCAAGGCGCTACAGGAGCTAGGGTTCTTTCTTGTTCCAGCTTCGCGAACGTGGGATCGCTGGATTTCATTTTCATCGGAATTGTTTCGGCGGGTCGTTGCCACGCGCGGGGACATGCCTGCGCAGGCCGTGCGAGCCGAGCGGCAGCGCCTTTGGGCTCCGGCCGAAGGCGATCGGTTGGAAGACCAGCCGGGACTCTCCCAGATCGTTAACACTGTCAACGACGAGCTTCGCACGCTCATGGCAAGTGCGCCCAAGCTTCAACTGCGCCTCACTGCGACCGACAGCGACTCGGTGTTGGAAAGCGTGGTGCCGCACTTCGTGCAAGGGACGGGGCCAACCCTTCCCTCGTTGCGGCATGGATCAGGCCTCGTCTCACTACAAAGCCTTCTCTTGCTGATGCAGTTTGGCAAGGCGCGTGCGGAAACGGGGCAGTCCTTTGTCCTGGCAGTCGAAGAGCCCGAACTACATATCCAACCTTCTCAGCAAAAGCGGCTGGTCAGCCGCCTCAATGCGCTCTGCAACCAAACGATTGTCACTACACACTCTCCGATTGTGGCCGCAATGTTCCCGGCCCCTGACACCCTATTCCTCGAAACACGCGATGGCGTCCTCAGCGCCAAGCCATTGATGGACTCTGTGCCTGCGCAGCCCACCAACCACCAGCAGCATCTTCTTTATGCTTGGCGGCAAAGGCTGGTGGCCGCACTCATGCACGAATGCGTCCTGATCCCGGAAGGGATTTCGGATGTTGCATGGCTTGAAGCCCTTCAAACCGCCCTAGACCAGTATGAAAGTTGGGAGGATGCCGGAAACGGCGCGCCGCTTCTCTCTACATTTGTTGGTGTCGTGCCGACCATCGACGCCAAAATCCCCGATACTTTCGCGATGGTCAGCGCAGTCCATACTCGTCCTTGCATCCTCGTGGATGGCGACAATGACGGGCGCGGCTACTTCGATGCAGTGAGGATCATGACCCCGCCACCGCGTTGTGTCGTGATCTGGCCCCAAGACTGGGCGATGGAGCATGTTGTTTCGTGGATTGCAGGCGCGGACGAAGCCGCCATGTTGGTTGCGCTTACAACCGCGTTGGGAACGCCGCTTGCCGACCGTGAGGCGCTAACGACTTACTTCCTGACCAAGAAATCCTTTGCACCGACCCATGAAGCCGCTGCCGTCACCCTAATGGCCAATACAGCCTGCCGGGCACGCGCCGCCCAGTTGCTGAGTGCACTGTGCGAAGTCCTGCGCGATCCCGTGAACGCACAATCGCCGCTCTTTTCGCGCATCGAGGCTGACTCAACCGCCACCATGCACGTAGTCCGCTTTGCGCCCACATGACCTTCGAGTTCTTCGAAGGCGCAGCAGGCACGGGCAAGACCCACAACCTTGTGGGCCGCGGGGCAGAACTGGTCCACGAAGGGGTTTTGGCGGAAGGGCAAAAGCTCTTGGCGCTTACCTTCATGAACGGCTCGCGTCGTCGGCTAGATGCGCGCCTTGGCGACAACCCGATTTTTCGAAGGCGTTTTGATTGCCAAACCTTCGATGTCTTTGCCAGAGGGCTGGCCACGCGTCGAAGGAGCCTGATTACGCCTGAGATGCAGCAGGATGCGGCCGCTCTCAATGAGTTTGACGGCCCATGCGCATTGGCGGCGGGTCTCCTCGAGCAGGAGACCGTTCGTCGATGGGTCGCTCGAAGCTATCCTCTGATCTTGGTCGATGAGGCTCAGGATCTAGACCAGTATCGATTGCGGATCCTTCAAGCACTTTCACTAGCTTGTCGTGTTGTTGCGGCGGCAGATGCCTTTCAGTGTCTCCATGACGGTCGCGACACCGGTTCGCTTATGGCCTGGTTCGAGGCGGCTGGCCAAACCCATCGGCTGACCGAACCTCAGCGCACGAACCAGCAAGGCTTGCTGATTGCAGCTAATGCTATTCGAGAAGGCAGCGATATTAAGGGAGCCTTGACGGCGAATACCTACAACAATCGAACTAGCTGGGGTGGGGGCGGCTTTCTTCTCACGGAAGCCACTGCAACAAAAAAGAACACGGGTCTCTTAGCTTGGTCCATTGCAAATGTGATCTCGAAGCGCCAAGGCCCGGTAGTTATTCTGACGCCCGATGCGAGCAACGCACTAGTTCGTGCGGCGCTTTCCACCGTTGCGCAGAAACCGTGGTCGCGCCAGAACGGTTCGACATTTGGGCCATATCCGCATACATGGGATCGCAACGACACTCAGGATGCCGACGCTCTGCTGGGAGAGGTCGTGTTGCCGGAAACGGCCTCTTGCGCTGACTTGCGTGCGCTGTTGACGCCTCTTAATCAACAAGCAGACATTGCACGGGCCCTGGGTCGCATCGACCGCATACGGCGGACGAGCGGGCAAGCGGAGTTTACGTCTGACCAAGTGGCCGAGTTCGTTCGGACTGCTGCCAGAAACCGGTTGCGCGTCTCGGATAGGCGTCAGCGCGGCCACATGGCTATGACCATTCAACGCGCCAAAAATCGTGAGTTTCCGAATGTGATCGTGCTTTGGCCGCACACTGCAACGGGTAGCCCAGAGCATCTGCGGCGACTCCTCTACAACGGGATCACGCGAGCGCAGAGGCATTGCACTGTCATCGTGCTCGGCGCGGGCAGGTTAAATGCTGCTCCGTTCGCTCCCTAGGACAATCAAGGTGAGCGAAGCAGCTCATCTCACCGGATGCGACTGGCCTTTGCCACTCTGATGCAATGGCATCCCTCCTTGTCCAGTCTCCCGAGATCACCCGCCTCCTCGACGACGAGACCGGAAAGCAGCTCGATGCCGTTGATGTTGTAGGGCGTGATCGAGACCAGGTGATGGTCCTCTACAAGTCGTTGCACCTGTCTCGGAAGACAGGCGATGGGCGGCTGTTATGCGCTCTGTGTGGCGTCCCGGTCTACATGTGTTCGGCGCCCGATCGGCAGCACTTCTTCTTCAAACATTTCCACGAAGACGGTAGCTGTCCGGCGGTCACCCGCACCGGCATGACCGAGGCCCAGATCAATGCGCTTCGCTACCACGGGCAGCGCGAGAGCAAGCGACACATTCGGATCAAGAACCTGGTGGCCGATAGCCTCAGGTCCGACCCTCAGTTCTCCGAGCCCGCCATCGAAGGCACGTGGAAGGGGCGGGATGGGAAGGAGTTCCGAAGGCCGGACGTTCGGTCGAATTTCCGTGATCAGATGGAAGTGGCGTTTGAGGTCCAGCTGTCCACCACCTTCGGCCGGGTCATGGCTGAGCGCGAGGTTTTCTACAAGTCGGAAGGCGCGTTGCTTGTCTGGGTGTTCGGCGAGTTCGATCTGGATCACGCCCGACTGATGATGGAAGTGATCTTCGTCAACAACAACCGAAACGCCTTCGTCGTCAATGAAGCAACTCGCGAAGCATCGCTCGCGGCCGGCGCCTTAATCTTAGAGTGCCATTGGGCGCAACCAGCACGCTTCAAAGACACGATCATCTGGACCCAGCAGCGCAAGCTGGCTCGCTTCGATGAACTGACTATCGACCGCGAGCGTCAGCGCGCCTACCTGGTGGATACCGACGCACTGGAAGCCCGCCTTCGTGACGAGATCGAAGGACCTCCTCTGTGGAAGCGGTTCGAGGACTTCTGGCTCGCCTATGAAGCTTACGACGGACGCGAACGACCCGATGTGCCAACGCTGAGTCGAGCGTGGGACGACTTGCAGCGCAGGTTCGCCAGTGAAGGAGCACGGCTCCCTTCCCGTCATGATGATCAGTTTGTCGGGATCGTTCGATCGGTGTTCCTCGCTAAGCTCGGTAAGGCCGTGGGCTGGCGATACCAGCAGTTCTGGCCGGCCGCCCATCATGTCCATGACGCCGAGAAGCCGGGGCTATGGCTGTTCATGACCTCCCTTGGCCACTACGGACGCTTGGCCGAGATTGAGCGGCAGGATACGAAGGGGCGCTGGGCCGACAAGGTCTCGAAATGGACCTGCGGCACCGAGGCCGGAGATGAAGCGTTCACCGAGGAACATCGCTATGACGGTGTCATTCGATTGGCCTTCCCCGAGTTGGCTCCATTCGTGCCAGAAGTGGAGCGCGAGTATTTCAACGAGGACGATCCGCCGCCGTTCTAGGTCGGACTGTCCCAGCGCAGAATGACGCCGTTCTTATTGCTCCCCAAGGCACCGACCGCAATGAAGGCGGGCCGGTAGACGAAGCGGATCTCGTCGTTCTCGAACACGCGGGGCGGATTTTCTGGTTGGCCGACGATCTGCGGCACAACTGAGTCGTGCGTTGCCACGAACAGACGAAGGCCATGCACCCGAACTTGCCCGCCGACTAGGTGCTTGTCCGTTTCGCTGCGCTTGGCCCAGTAGGGCGTTACTTGCGCATCCTGGGGGTTAGGCAAGTCCTTGCTGTCGCCATCGACCGAGTAGAGACCGCATCCCCGCGGTAGGGAGGCTTGGCCGAAAATCGACCGGACAATGCTTTCATGCGGCAGCCATTTGCGGCGGTCACTCCATCCTGCCGCAAGCCCGTTGATCAGTGTTTTCAACGCCCAACGTTCGATCAATGACCCTGAAAGCCCTGGCCGGCCAATCTCTTGGCCCTTGGCCGAGTTCAGGAGGATCTCCGAGAGGCGGCCAGCCTCTGCGTCGAGTGGGCTGAGAGCGGAGTTGTGCTTCCTGCACAGGATCTTTGCAGCCAGGGAGCTCTCGGCCAACTGGCCCGAAGGAACGCGGTGATTGCCTTCGATGATCAGCGGGCACCCGCAGCCGTGGGAAAAAATGGATTGGCTGATGATGTGCTCCCGCGACAGCTTGTCGCAGTCGCCAAGTGGGGCGGCCCAGCATTTTCGCGTTCTGGTTTGAGAGTCACTCATGGATAGCAGGGTAGAAGTGAGGTTTTGTCTCGCAAGCTATGGGATGTCGGTCTCGCAACTTGCGACAGTGGATCAATTGTCCTCAGGTTCTGGTTCGGCTTGACGGACCTTGAACTTGTGCCAGTTTCGATCAGTGTTGAATTTTGAGCGCTGGGCATTGAGCAATAGCGCCTCGCGCATGTTGTCCCGAGCGGCCTCCCACGACGGCTCGTCGGCGCGAACTCCGAGCTTGAGGGTGTTTGTGATTGCCCGCGAAAGATATCTTCCGGGGCCGGCAACGAGAGCAGCTTCAATAGCTTCTGGATTGGATCCTGCGATCGCGGCTACCGCTTCTTGGCGAATGCCATCCGTTTCGCCCATAGCTTTGAGAGCCTCTGGCAAAGATAAGGCTTCACGACGTGTTGCATAGGCTCGCTGCATGGCAGTAGTTAACTCTTCGTCTTCAATAGGGCCGAACATGTGGTGTTCGTCAGGAGACAGTTCTTCAATCCTGTCGCCAGATCTCTGCTCTATCCACGCGTTGATGAATTCGCTTGCCACTTCTGCTTTCCCGTTCTCGCGCAAGAATTGCACCAGCGTTTGAAGGTTATTGGCATGCTCACGAACGGAGACGGCTGGCCAGGCGGCCACTAGTGCCGCGATAAACTGCTCTCCGTTGTCATCAAGGTTGTCGTGATAGATGTGCCAAGCCTGTTGCCATGCATCTTTGTCAGCGTGCGCTTGGACATTTTGTTCAAATTGTTCGGCTGCGGCAGCAAGTTTTTCGGGATCCGGAAAACCTTGTTGGATCATCTCTGCAAGTGCTATGTCGATCTCCTCCCCGATGAATATGCCGTAATCGCTCAACATCTTCGACCAGCGCTCCTCGTCCTCTGACTTTTCCTCCTTGGACAACGAGTGGAGGGCATAGTCGAATTCTCCGGTTCGCATGACATAGTCAAGCGGCGGCGCGCCGTCGCCCTTGCCGCTATGGCTGTATTCCAAGAGCACAACGACTTCCGCAATCCGATCAATTGTTTCCGGTCTCAGTGTCGCCCCGGCTGCAGCAATTGCCTTGCGAATACTTCGCTTGACGCGCTGAACGATTCGAATATTTGAAACGGCGAGCTGCAGCAGGCGCTCCCTGGCTGTCTTCGTCCACCCTTCTTCTTTTGCGTCATCAAGACCAAGGTCAACGCAGTCGGAAATGCTAGGGGAATAGGTCATCTCTCCAAGAAAGACCTTTTCCTTGTAGGCATCCCAAACAGGCTGGTCGGTTTCGTTCAGTGCTCCCGTATTGAGGATCACCATTACGCGGCAGCCACGCTGTTCGGCTAGTTGAGACACCAAGCCAAGAACATCCAGCAGTTTGAGGCCATCGCCACGGCGCTCGATGTCATCGAGACAGATGAGACGATTGCGGATCGCGAAGAAGGTGAGGGCGTTGTAAGAACGAGACAGCCCTTCGCGAACATAGGGAATAGCGGCCGCGTCAACTGCCAATGGCAGGAACTGCTTTGCTTTCCACCACAACCAGCGAGGGCTCGCAAAGCGCCATCTTGAGCTGAGAAATTCTGAATCGAACTCGTTCGAGATTTGGAACATCGAGGCTTTCAGATCAGCAAGCGACTCAACTCCGAAAAGGGAGACGTAGGCATATTGCTTACTTGTCTTGGGGGTTTTCTTGTCCGTCAGGAAGGTCTCGACAATGCGGTGTTTCCAAAAGTAGGTTTTACCCAAGCCCCACGGGCCTTGTAGCACCAAGGCCCCGCCCTCTGGCGAACGGACAAAGTCCTTCAAGGCATTCTCAATTGACATTGACGATTTCCCCGTTGAGCGAATAAAGCAACCGTCGGCCAGGAAGTCCGACGGGGTCTAGCGAACGCGTAGTAGTTGATCCCATCTGTAAGTGTAGGCGGGCGACAAGTTCTCCTGCCTCATCGACCACTGCGGCTTACCCTTCGGGCGCCACGCGGCACTTCCGAACCCCATCGAACCGCGGCCGAACTTACGGTTGATGGAGTCCAGCACCTCCATCTGTTTGGCCGACCGAGGGTCGATCTGCGCGAACAGATCGGCTTGGTGCGTGCTGCCGTGAGTCAAATCGAGCAGGCCAACACCGGCCTTCTTGTATCGGTATCCCTTCCGATACATCGCACGGGTCAGGGCTTGGGCGACCATTAAGACCTCACGCGTGTCAGCGGACGGCGCGATGAGGTTAAATGCCTTGCTCGGGTGATATTGCTTCGCGCCCTCTTTGAACGGGTTCGTGTTGAGCCAGACCCAAACACCCGACGCCTGTAGGTTCCTGGCGCGCAGCTTCTCGCAGGCTCGAATGGCAAACGTGGCCACGGCCTGCGAAACGTCATCCAGTTCCACCACCTCACGCCCGAAGGATCGGCTGCATACGATCTGCTGGCGATCGGGCTCGGTCTCGATGATGTCCGAGCACACGATGCCTTGCAGTTCACGTTGCGTCCTGGCGAACGTAACCCCGAAGCGAGCGCGGAGCGTTTCGGGGTCAGCCTCGATCAAGTCCTGCGCGGTGAGGATCCCTTGTGCGCCCAACTTGGCTGCCCACTTGCGACCCACACCCCAGAGATCTTCAACTTCATAGGTCGCAAGCTGCTGGGCTCGGAAAGCCGAGTCGGCAAGATCGACCACGCCGTGCGCGGTCTTTTTCGCGAGCTTGTTCCCGGCCTTGGCGAGGGTCTTGGTGGGGCCGATGCCAACGCAACAGGGAATGCCAGTCCATTGCAGGATCCTGGCGCGGGCTTCGCGTGCCGCGGCTTCGCGATCCTTGATGCCATCGAAAGTGACGAAGCTCTCGTCGATGGAATAGACCTCGACGCGCGGAAACAAGTCGCGCAAGATCGAGACGATGCGCCCGCTGATATCGCCATATAAACCGAAATTGGCCGAGCGCACGACGAGCTGCCGGCGAATCTCCGGGGGCACTTCATGGATGGGCTGCGCCATCTTCACGCCAAGTTTTTTCGCCAGCGCGTCGCGGGCTATGCAACAGCCGTCGTTATTGCTCAGGACAACGATAGGCTTGCCTATGAGCTTAGGATCGAATGCGCGCTCAACTGAGGCGTAGAAATTATTTCCGTCGCAAAGCCCGAACATTTCAGAGGTTCCTCGGATCCACATCGTGCCACTGGCCTACTTCTTCATCGAAGGCGTTCCAGATGGCTTGAAGGTCGTCGGTGTTGCCATTGAAGAGTGGCTGGTCGAGATGTTCGAACTGGTCGAACTGCGGAACAGGCAGGACCGTTCCGACGCTACCAAAACAGAACCAGTTGCCGGCAAATTGCGCTATTTGAGCAAGTTCTTTGAGTGCGGCCTTCGCATCGTTTAAGCCCCAGCGATCCAGGACACGGCCTTGTCGGCTGGCTTCCGTCGCCGCGTGGGCAATCTCAACATTGACGTGTTCGACCACGCCTTCCAGCTGGAAAAGGCGGCGCTCCAAGGCGTCGAATACGTCCTCCCGAATAAGATCGTCCGGGTTCGAGGTGTGTGGCGTCGTGCCACTCAACCAGTCGAACTCCGCGTGGCGCTGCTCTGATGCCTCGTAGTGGAACTCCCGAGGAACCCAGAAGGCACCACCATCGCGAGGCTGCGCGAGAGCGAACTCCCAGTAGCGTGACTTCGTCACTTCATAGTTGTATTCGAGGCCGGCGATATCTTTGACGAACACCTCGCGGGTCAGCCTTCCACGAGCGGCCCGCGCATCCTGGATAAGGCCACCCAGTGAGCACACGCCGCGGGGACCATTGATGGGTTCCTTTTCGGCGAGCCGGCGGACGCCTTGCATTGTGCTACTCCAAAAGCCGGAGGCGAGCATGTCCATAAACATGCCATTGAGCCTCTTACCGTTCCCGGCATCTGGCGCTTGGCGCACCATTTCAACTATGCATGTGAAGGCGGCGAGGTCCCAGGCCATCTTGGACAGAGCCTTGGTGATCGCGTTCTCGTCCGTGTCGTAAACACGCTTCCAAAGCTCGATGCGCTGCCGCATTAAGACCTCCGGAACTGCTTGCGGAACGACCAGGTCACCACGCCCCAAACTAGAAGCTCATCTTCCGGCGGCACCAGGATGGGCAGGTGATCCGGATTGCCAGACAGGAGCTCAACGCGCCGGCCGCGGATCGAGAGTTGCTTGACCATGTAGCCGCCATCCCATAGCACCATGACGATGTCACCGTGCTTGGCGTCAATTGACCGATCGACAACCAGTGTGTCGCCCGGATAAATACCGTAATCGACCATCGACGTGCCGGTGTCGGCCTCGACGAAATACGTCGCCACCGGGTTCCGGATGCAGCGTTCGTTGAGGTCCAGGTCCTCGCCCATGAAGTCTTCGGCGGGCGAAGGGAAGCCGCAGGTCGCGCGCATGCCAAGCAGCGGCCTGGAACGAGGCAGGGGGTCGGGGGTTGCTGGACCTATCAGGCCTGCTGGGTCAGGCAGGCGGCGAGGCGGTAGGACATAGACGGTAGCGGGTTCTGACATGGCAGCGATCATCCGGGAAGCGTTATCACCCAGTGAGACGGCCCGCTGGGACAACAGCTTACGCCCGGCCGGCGGGGGTCGCTCGCCAACTTCGCCGAACCATAAATAGAGGTGCCCGTGGAACAGTTCCACGGTGCAGCAAACATTCCAATACAGGAGAAAACCTATGAATGTAGCCATCTATGCAACAACCAGCCCTCGCACCTTCCTGGCAGTTCAGGAAGGCACCATGCCACCTGCCCGAGCCACCAGGCTGTTCAAGCGCCTGACGCTGGAGGCGGGCAAGCAGCGCATCTGCCTCGACCCGGACGAGGTCATGGCTGCCATCCAAAACGAAGGATGGGCGGTGCTCCGCGTCGGTTGACGGACCAGGCTGCCGCTCCCTCGGGGGGCGGCAGGCCGGGCACAATGGGGTGGCATAGGAGGACTACATGGCTGCCGCATCCATTGCCGACCTCGACACCCTGCTTGACGAACTTCAAGTCAGGCTCCCGCAACTGATTGCGGACTACCCCGACGCGGGCGACTTCTGGGTGGCTTTTGCCGGCGAAACCGAAGTCATCGAAGAGAACGCAGGCGATCAGGCCGCGCATGTGATGCAGCGCATCAACGCCATGCTGGCAGAGCACGGCAGAATGATTGCCGGCATCGAGTTGGAGGGATGATGGAAGACCCAGAAGAGATCGCGCTGCCGGACATCAAGGAAGCGCTCGGCGCCATGACGGGCGATCCCGATTTCGCGGCGGCGGGGATCGACGAAGCATTCATCGATATGTTCGCCCGCAACATGAATTACTTCGACAAGCTGCCCGGATCGACCCAGAAGAAAATCCGGGATCAGTTCTCGGAGCTTGCGGGCGAAAAGTCCTACCGGACCACTGTCGGACACGGCAAGGCGAACGCTGACAAGTCCAAAGCAATGGCTGAGTGGTTCAAGGGTGTGAACGCGCTACTTGCCATGGCTAAACGAGGGATGGCCTGACCATGTGCTATTCGGCGGAATGCTGGTCTTTCTATGACTCCTATATAAAAGAGTTCGGCGCTGACATCGACATCAAGGCGTTCTGGGAGCTTTACCTGGGACGCGAAGAGAAATACCGCATCCGAAAGAAGCTGTCGGATGGCCCGAAAATTCCCAAGGGCGTGGACCTGAATTTCCTCCCGCCCAAGTCGGAACTGGAACGGAAGATCCAGGAGCTCATTGGTGAGTGGAACGGACGCAAACTCTCTGAGAGTGAAGCCGAGCTCGCCGTCCAGGAGGCGCGTCTTGCCGCGGCCGTTGCCAAGCTAGCGGTCAAGGAAACGAAGACGGCGCTCAATGAACAACGGATCGCCGGCAACAAGATCAAGCAGATGCGCCGCTGGATCGAGGATGCCAAGCGCACCGCGCACAAGCCAGCTGTAGATGACAGAATTTTTCCCGATTGGTATGCGCCCGTCCTGATCGTTGAGAATGACAAGCGCATCGTCCGACCCATGCGCTATCACTGTCGGCCGGCAGGAATGGACCCCAGCATTGACCGGACCAAGACAGGCCAGGTGTCCGGCACATACAACGCACGCCGGGACAACCTAACTCGCTTCTGGCGCCACCAATTTGGCCACACCCATGGACTGATGCTAGCCGAGACGTTTTACGAGAACGTCGACGATGGGAAGGGCGGGTCGAAAGAGATCCAGTTTCGGCCGCGCACGGGGGAGACGATGTATATCGCCTGCCTCTACTCGCACTGGACCGATCCCACGGGCAAGGAACCGGATCTGTGGTCCTTTGCTGCGATTACGGATGAGCCGCCTGAAGAAGTCCTCGCGGCCGGACACGACCGCTGTGTAATCAACATCAAGCCAGAGAACGTCGACGCTTGGCTCAATCCCGATCCGAACAATCTCGACGCGCTGTTCGCGATTTTCGATGACAGGCGACATCCGTATTACGAGCTGGTCAAGGAAGCGGCGTGAGAGATCACAATTTGCGACCGAAGCGTAAGACCTTGCCGCCCTTGGCCAAAGTAAAGCTGGCCTCTGGTGTGCTGGCCGCGGTCCTGGCCGAAAAGATTGACGAGAAGCAGGCGGGCGTCTTGCTGCGGCAAGCAACCGGCACCCAATGGTCTTTGCTTACCTGCCTGCAATACTTGTCAGGCAAGGAGGCCATCGGAGCGATAGAAGGCCTGCCCCAGGGTTGGAGCGAGGATGGGCTGACAAAGGACAGATTGCAGGCAGCAACCAAGGTAGCTGCGCATGCGGTGGCAAACTTCCACCCCAAGGGCGTTGCCCTATGCGCGAGCGACCTAGCTAAGTCGATGAAGGGCCAGCCGCTAGCGAGCAGTTGAGTTCTAGGTTGCGGCTGGCGGTAGGAACCTGGCTCCAAGCTGATCCAAGATGTCCTGCCCCGTGGCCAAGTCGTATACCCCGCCAATCATCACCATCACCTGCACAGCTGTAATCCCAACCGCGTGAGCATGATCGATGGCTTGGATGATCTTGTCGTCAGGATAAGAAGCGCCGATACCATTGCTGGCCATGTAGCCATTGGCAATCTGGTTGCCACCGTGGGTGAATGAGTGGAAGAATTTAAAAGCGTTTTGATGGAGTTCCGAGAAGATCTTGAATTGGTCGAACGGTGGATGCAGCTCGACCGCGTTGGCCAAATTTCCCTTAGGCGGGTTGTCATTCTTGAGGAAGTCCAAGGCGCTAGCCTCGTCACCGCAGAAGAAGAACCAAGATCCACGCTTGATCTTGTCATTCATAGGGCGAAGCAGGCTGAAGGCGCTGCCAGCAAGTTCACCGCCGAGACTCCCAATTAGGTGGTTGATCGCCACGGCGTCGTCATAGGCAGCCCGCAGAAGGGCAAGCGCCGTCCGGTGGTGCTCGGGCATGGAGCCCGGCATTCGAAGCCGACTGGCTTGTTCCCCGGAAAATTGGAGATCCTGCAAATTTCGGTGGGCTTGCTGTTGCAGAGGGGTCATAGCGATTGTCCGGCAGGCATGAATTCCAGACCACTCAGGCACTGAGTTGATCGTGCCGCGGCCCCCTGCAGGGAAGCCGTCCATGGTGTCACCAGGCGGCAATTCACTTCTCTAACGCTTCCAGACGGGACCTCGCTTCTTTCTTGCCCAAGCTTCGCAGGTTAGCGAGAGCCGCTCGCTGGGCTTCCCGAGGCAGAGCCTTGTCGGCTTCCCAGTTGTAGATCGACTGGGCCGACGCACCAGCGAGCAATCCAAATTCCGCGGCTGAAAGCCCTAAGCGTTTCCTCATGGTCCGCAGTCCCTTTGACGAGAAGCGTGTATTGCCAGTGGGGAACGCATTGGGAGTGGCCTTCGGCGCCTTACCTGCCGCTTTGACCTGACGCGAAAGATCTGCAATCTGGCGCTTTAGCTCGGCGATCTCTCGCCTATGGTTGACCGACGCCTTTCGCAGGGGATCTACCTGGATCCGGATTTCCTTACGCGCCAAGCGCGTGATTTCATCTTTCAGAGCCGTGGCAAGGTTGGCCATTCGTGTCCCTCGTGGGTTGGGATATCGAGTCTAATCGAAGCGCAGTTTCGAGGTTTAGTGCGGGGTATTGCCAATGGCATGAACGCGGAGAGGCGGACCCTGACGGAAAATTCGGAAAACTACTACATGAATTTCAGGCCAGGCCGATAGAACCGACAAGGACGAAGGGGCACACTGATCCCGTCGCCAGGCTACCTGCACCCAAGGACGGCAATAAGATCGGAAGCATGCTCGGCCGATGTTTCGGCTAGCACCGAGAAGGGGGCCCGGGGAGCTAACACACCCCATCAAAGCGCCGACGACATTAGCCCCGGGAAACCGGGCTCTTTCGTTTCAGGGCACGCGGGACGGTCGCTTGTTGTATGCCTGCGCAAGCATGGGCAGGAGCTTCAACAGTGCTACATGCGCTGCCACGGCATCTTCGCGCGTTGCTTCCTCATCGCCGTAGCGAACCGCGGACTTGCAGTCGATGGCTTGTAGTAGATCGGTCGGAAGTGCGACCCCAAAATAGTCGCCAAAGACCTTGCCGACGTGGGGAATTATGTGCCCCTTCTGTCCAGTCGGATATTCCTGCTCTTCCACGTCAAGCAGGCCCTTCATGATCTTCTCGGCCGTTTGCGCGGTCTCCCACCATGCTTTGCTCCACGCGATACCGGAAATCAGGGCATCGACGCTATGCGCATAGTCGAGCCTTGCCAGGTCGAACATGGGGTGCCCACTGAAATCGTCCATCGCATCGAGTGCGGGAATTCCGACGTCAATGGCGGCGCCGATGGCATTGAACTCGGCGAGTGTCAGGCTCGCAGTCGCAGCCGGGGTGAAGTCCTCGATGGCGTGGATCAGGTTCAAGGACTTCTCGATGGGTTGTCCGCCTGTATTGCTCCAATCCTTGTCCAAGACGACCTGCACCGTGCCATAGACGATGCCGACCCTCATGCGCCAGAGCGTTCCGCGAACATCGAACGCGAAGGATCGGGCGTCGAAATGCGGGTTGAACCGCTTCTGGTAGACAGCCTGAAACCACTTCGAAACGCGCTTCAAGGTCGGATCGAACTCGTCGGCGCCGATGCCGAAGATCGAGCCCGCCAGCGGCACGGAGATGTTGAGCATCCGGGCGACCAGACTTTTGCCGGCAAACGAGCGCTGATGCGGCAAAACCTCCTTGGAAGCCAAATACGCATCAAGAGAAGTCATCATCGCCTCGAACTGGGCGTCGGTTGTGGGCTTGGTGGTCCAGCCCCATTCGATGGCGTCGAGTTTGTGCATGTCAGTTGCCGTTGTAGCCCGTCGTGCGGGTCATGAGGATCTTCTTCCAGTGCGTCTCGCGCGCATCGATCTCGCCAGGCGCTGATTGCAGATCCGCGATTTCAAGCAGCGAGAACCGCAGCTCACGCTGGCGCTCACTGGCCTTCAACCCAAGTTCTTTCACCAGAAGCTTGTTGCCGCCATGGCCGGTAGACGAATACGCGCACCACCGACCCCATATCCCGCTCTCACCATCGGCCTTGCCGACATAGAGTTTGCCATTGGTTGTATCGGTGATGAGGTAGATCCCCTTCACACTAGAAAGCGCGGTGCGCCAACTTTCCGTGCCGGTGCGCACCAAGAGATCCAGCTCATCCTTGCTGATGTCCAAGCGCTTGTAGCCTGGAAAGGTGCCAACGCTGATCCGTTCGGACAGAAGCTCGACCACGGTCATGTCTGCAACCGTCTTACAGTGAACATACGAGTTGCGCTTGGTGTAGGCCGAAGTGCAGAACAAGCGCCCTTCGATACCTTCGGTGCTCGGCAGACGTTCGAGATCGTAGTAGTAGTGATCGCGCTTCTCGCCCTTTTCGATCGTGTGGCCCGTTGGCTTGAACAGCCCTGCGAACATCCAGCGAGTGCTCGATCCGACCTGGATCAGACTGACAATCATCGGACAGTTGAAGTTGTGGCCGTTCTGCCACCGCTGCCACTCGTCGAACTCGCCGCGCTTGTAGACATCAATGGGATGGTCGATCTGGTTGTAGCGGGCCAGATGGACCTTGGCCTGGCTGGGATCGAACGTGGGCTCTTGAAGCCGAAGCAGGTCGAACAGGTGCATGGGATGCCTTAGGGCGGCGCGGATGAGGCCACCATTTTCCTTTCGCAACCTGCCGCTGCACCAGCGCTTTGTAGGCCTCGGGGGAGGGTGGGTTTTTCCGCTTGTGCCGGCGGACATTACAAAGCCGGCAGGCCGCGGCGACATTCTCAGCCACATCGCGCCCACCGTCCTGGCGGGCCAGCAGGTGCTCGGCGGTGCATTGATACGGCGCGGCTGATCGAGGCCGGAGGCCTAGTTCGGAAGGGCAGGTGAGCCACATCGGCAGGCCGCAGTAGTAGCAGCGGCCCGATTGGGCGTAGAAGGCAAGGTAGCGCAAACGGGCGAGTTTCGGCATAGGGGCTCCAGGAAGGGGTCCCGTCGCCTTGATAAAGGACGAAACGGGCACCTGGAGCCGACAGGCTATGCAGGCAAAACACCGGTGCTTAAAAGCAACCGGCAGTGACGTTATAGCGCTGGAGTGCGACAGGATGCAAGAGCGAAAGCGGCTGATGGGCCGTTGGGCCAGGGAAGAGCAAAAGCGAGAGTGCAGAGACGGAATGTGCGTGAGAAATGTCACGCAAATTCTTCCACGTCCTTTCGCCAAATACGTTGACCTTTTCCGAGTTTGGCTTCTACTGAATACATACCCAGAAACAAGGGCTCCACACATGAACATCTTTCACTGCCTTCCATTCGCCACTGCCATCGTGCTCGCCGTCTATTGGACGATGGAAGAACTGTCCATCCACTACCCGGAGATCTTCTGATGAACACGATCTACAACGCCGCATATGCCGCCAATGACCTGATCGAGGAACTCGGACAGAAGCTCGCAGAGAACCCGATGATCATCGTGGGAGTTGCCGTCTTTTCGTTCGCAAGCGCGATTCTGGCCGGCTACATCCTCTAACCCCCGCGTCTGAACGTTGACGCGCTCCGCTTCTCTGCTATCCCTGGTGACATGGATAGGCAGCACCGAGAAGCTCGCAAATTGCGCCTGCGAACTCTGCACACGCAGGGATTGAGCGACTGCGCCATTGCGCGCGAACTCAATATCTCCAAGCAAGCGGTTCACCAGCACCGCAAGCGCCTCGGACTTGTCAGGCCATCGCGGAGCGAACGTGCCATGGCCCGCCGAGCGATGGTTGCGCCACTTATTCTCGCGGGCAAAGCTCCTCATCGCATTCTTGAGGCGCATCCAGGCATGACGCACGACCAGCTCTACCGTGATGCACGGGCCCTGGGCCTCTACGAACAGTTGCGCCAGTCCTGGCAGTCGGCGATCGCCTCTGGCTACAAGCCGTAGCTTCGGCCCCAAGCTAGTCGGCCTCAGCGATTGGAAAACCACGCCAGCGGGCAGTAGTGCCGCGCCCTTTCAATGCTGCAGAACCCGCATGCGTCCAGGATCTTCGACGCGCACTTCTCGCGGACAAGGCTGACAGGTCAAGGCAGCCGGGTGGGGCACGCTCACGCACTCGATGTCGGCACTGATGGCAATGCGGGCCACTTTCGCTACGCCCGCCGCGCGCAAGTCCTGTGGACTGCTCCACTGCGCCTACGCTCCACTCGAAGCCGCTAACCCTGCAATGAATTTTGCAGGATCGCTAGTCTTCTCTCGCAGCTATCTCCGTTGCGCCCCCACTCGCTGGCCTGCCGGCACTCGCTAAGGGTGCTGCTTGGCTGATGGGGCTTCGCTTGTCGTTGAACCCGCGCAATCCGCGCTTACGACAACGAGACACACCATGAGCAAGAAGAACACCACCCCGGCCGCCGAGCCGACCCGCCTCGAAGCCTTCACCGTCCGCGAGTACGAAGTCGGCGGAGAGAAGAAAAGCGACTGGACGAAGATCGGCGTGGCCTGGCCGCACCAGGATGCGAAGGGCTTCCGCCTGCAGCTGCAAGCACTGCCCGTTGACGGCATCGTAGTTCTCCGCACCGTCGAGCCCAAGGCCGACTAACCGAGACGGCCGCC
>Ga0209023_10001640_pt1 | contig 29506 bp, 26 predicted proteins | sample LakOneMetagenome_FD_187468 | JGI IMG/M metagenome (GOLD analysis project Ga0209023, IMG submission 187468) | Freshwater and sediment microbial communities from Lake Erie, Canada (SPAdes) (version 2) | ecosystem: Environmental > Aquatic > Freshwater > Lentic | place: Lake Erie, Canada...
ATGGCCGCCACGAAGACAGCGCGGCGCCGAAAGGCGCCGCGCGACCCCTACCAGCAGGTCACAGACCGCATCCTCACCGAGCTCGAGCAAGGAACCGTGCCATGGAAGAAGCCATGGGCCGCACTGTCCGGTGTCCCAGCATTGAGCCTCGCGACCGGCAAGCCCTATCGCGGCATCAACTGGATGCTCACCTCGATGGCCGGCTACGAATCACCGTGGTGGCTGACCTACAAACAAGCCGCAGACCGCGGCGCCCAAGTCCGGAAGGGCGAACACGGGACGCCGGTCTTCCTCTGGAAGACGGCAAAGATCCGGCTCAACACTGCTGAGAAGCGCCGGCGAGCCGAACAGGACGGCCTGAAGATCCGGCGCGACTCAAACGGCGAGTACGCAGAAGCATTCATGGCCCGCACGTACACGGTGTTCAACGCCGCCCAAGTCGACGGACTCGACCCCAAGCTGACACCAACCGCGCTCGTCGACAGCGGCCCAGAATGGACACAGATCGAACGCTGCGAACAACTACTTCGCAAGTACGAAGGCGGACCGAAGATCCTCATCGGCGGCACAAGGGCCGCCTGCAACCTCAGGACCGATCTCGTGCACATGCCCGACCAGGCCCGCTTCCACCAGGCAGGCGACTGGTACGCCACCTTGTTTCACGAACTCGCGCACAGCACCGGCCACCCCAACCGCCTCAACAGGCCAACAGCACAGACCCCCGGTGATCACCGTGCGTACGCGCGCGAGGAACTCGTCGCAGAACTCTCCGCAGCGATGCTCTGCGCCCAGGCCGGCATCGACTCAGCACCTCTCGTCGAACAAGCCGCCGCCTACATCGAAAGCTGGCAGCGAAGCCTCAAAGCCGACAACCGGCTCATGGTCATCGCAGCACAACGCGCAGCCAAAGCAGCAGACCACATCCTCGGCCGAACGCCCCTACCAACAGAGGAGGCCTAACCACCACCCCAACAGCCACGCCGAAGAGGCAGCTCACCATCCCACCTGACGGCCCATCTGCTCCGTCAATGATCAGCACGACCCAGCGCTCCCGCACCGCCTTTTCGGGCGGGCAGCTTCGCTGCCACAACCCAGCCGACGCCGCGTCCCAGCGAAGGTTCAGCGCACCAGGGCGTTGTAGGTCTTCAGCCAGTTCGTAGCGATCAGATGCTGCGCGGTGCGGAGTTTCATAGATCCGTCGCAGACCGACGCGTGGAGGCTGTTCTCGAGGACGTCCTTTTCGTGGAAGCCGGGGCGGGGGAGAGCCGCCTCGGGGAACAGGTTGATGATCTTGTTGCTGCCGCCGAGCTCGAGGGGGATCAGATGGTCCATTTCATATGTGCCGCGAGGATGACGCTTGATCCCGTAACGCCGGTACACCAAACGCTTCACGCGATCAGGGACGTTGCGGACGCCTCGCGTGTAACCCACACGGCAAATCTTTCGCTTCGTCGCATGGGGAAACACAGCACCGGGGGTACAGGCGTGGTCCGGGAGCCGCTGGCGAACCTGACACGGATGCGCCAGCGCAGAGGATGGCGCACACAACGCGACGAGTCCGGCGGCGAGCGTTAGGCGGATGCGGGTCATGAGGGTCCTTTGCGCTCGTAGCTCTAGATCGTCCAAGGAGAACCAGGTAACGATGGATGACAGGCAGGCCTGTGTCGGTCGGCGGTGTTAGGGCGCGTCGGGGAGTTTCGCGCAGTCGTCGGCGGTTACGTCGATGATGACTGGCACCGCCGCAAACCCAGGGGTTAGGCTGCCGTGACCTGAACCGCTGGCAAGGAGACGAGCTGTGGAACTAGACAAGTACTTCGAGAAGTCGAGAGAAGCCGTATCGTCGGGCGGCTTTGGTGAGGCGGAGGAGCGCATCGAGGCGGTCCTCACCGAGGTGGGCGCGCCGTGGAGTCGCGAACCCGAAGGTGACTGCTGGGAGGTCACTTCCGACCACGGGAACGTCCTGGTGGGCCTCACAAGCGATGACTCGGTGTTGTCCATCTGGGCACTGATCCATCCCTTCACGGGCAAGCCGAAGAAGGAGGCCGACTACCTGTACGAATTGATGTGCCTCAACCAGCAGACGAGAGGGTCGTGCTACGCGATCACGGACATCAACGGGCAGCCCTGGGTCATGGTTGTGGCGAGAATGTCCCCGTCGGGTCTGAACGCTGAGGCGTTCGGAATCGCCCTCGCGGACGTTATTGAAAGCCTCAAGGCGTTCGAGTCCCCTGGCGCCGCATGAGCAATCGGCAGATTCCCGCGTATCTCGCCTACGCGGCAACAGCTCTCTTCGCCTACGTCGCGTTCCACGAGATCTCTTACGCGGTGGACCACCCAAACAGCTACGGCCCTGCCGTCGTCGTTGCGATCGGCGGGATCGCAGGAGCGCTCACGAGCATCGCGGTCGCCCTCATGGCGCGTGCCCGGTAGATCCTCCTAGCGTAGTTGCGCTGACGCGCTGACGCGCTGGCGCTTGCAGGGGCAGTGCTCTGACGGTGCTGGTGTAGCGAAGCTTCGGGTTGCGGATCGGCTCGCTTCGAGCTGCCGGCTCCAGTCTTCACTGCCCGACGGTCTCTCCGAGTCGATCGAGTGCAGACGACATCTCCGTGTCGGCCCGTGCCCACGTAGCGCCACCCAGGCGGTCGTACTGCGCATCGCTCTGATCTGCGCAGTCTTTGATTCCCGCTTCTGAGCGCTGCCGCAGCCGTTCGGCCCGTGCGAAGAGAACATCGTATTGACGATCACTGGGAGCCGTGAACGCTGCTGCGAACAGGTCATACGTCCGCACAGCATTGCTCGCCGAGGCGCGCAGCAAGCGATCACACGACCTGTAGACGGGCTCATCGGGCACGGGTGCCGACGACACGGCCGCGCGGTACCTCACGGCGGCGCGACGCGCGGCGGCGATGCGCTTCATCACGCCCGCGTTGTTCGGCTTGCCGGTGTTCACATAGTCGGCGAAGGCGTTCTGGCTCTGACCAACCGCCTGCCGAGTTTCGAAGCCGCCAAGCATCCCGACGAACCAGGTCTTGTAGTTCTCGCGAGCTGCGTCCAGCGCCTCATCACTGCCAAACGCGCTGGCTGCCGTGGCGTTGGCTTTGTCCACCTTCTGTTGCTGATGACCGGCGGCGGCCGCCGCTGCAAGAACGAACGCGATCAAGATGGTGGCGACCGAGAACGTCGCCTCACCGAACGACGACTTCTTCTTGCGCGACCGCCGGTATAGCTGCACCAGACCGCCGACACATCCGAGCAGAAGGACGGCGACAATGACACCGGCGGCGATGCCGCTCGAACTGTCGTCGTCGGAGAGCGAGCCTATGTTGAGCCCGCCCACGAAGAGATAGATGGCGAGGAGTGCCACCTTGAGCGGCATCAGCCAGGGGCGTGGCTTCGACTCGAGTGGGACGGGGTTGTGCTCCTCAGTCATGACGGTCCGCGAGCCTACCGTCGCGCTGAGTACCAGACGGCCGACTCAGGTCCATTGATCCAGCCCTCCAACGGCGAGGACGATCCCGAACCCGACGACGGTGAGCAGGACCGTCAGGGCCACTATGGCGCGGCGCATGATTTCCAACTCCACCTCTACCTCACGGAGTTCGTCGTCAGACGGCAAGGACTTCCCCCAGGCCGTGTGGTCGATGGCCAACATGAACGGCTCTCCGATCAGCGTGCCGACGAACGCGGCGACGGGTTGCACCAACCCAGTGCCGATCACGGTGAGGATCACGACGCCGATCCCCTGGCCAATCTCCCCATCAATCAAGTGCATCAGGGCGATGTAAGCGAGGCTCACCGTAAAGATCCATGCAGCGGTGGCCAGGACCAGAATTGGGACCATCGCCGCTATCTGGAGGCACCACACTTTGCGCGGGATCGGCAACATGGCGGGGAGCCTGTCAGATGACCGGGTCGCCTGCTCGCCCTGTTCATCGTAGTACTACACATAATGTGCAATAAGTCCGGTTCAATGACGTCACGCCCTGTGTTCGTGGGGCTCCGTCGTCGGAGACATGTGCATGACGTTGGCAGCCGGACGAGGTGGTCTCGAGTCTGAGGCGTCGGGGCGATGGAGCCCGCATGCACACGACACCAGTTTCCGGCCGCTGTTAGGGTGCGCGCATGATTCGTCGCGCTGGCCTCCGGTTCCTCGCTGTCCTTTGGATTGTGTTCGCTGCTTCTGCGGCTGCCGCGAGTGGCAAGGACTTCGTGTTGGAGGACTGGGACGGGCCCGCGCCGGTCAAGAACTGGTACTCCAATCCAGGCCTTGACACGAAGGGCTGGACGCCGGTGCTGTCTGACCCGCGCACGTTCTCGACGTGGACCGGGCAGACCTTCTGGGCGCCGAAGGGCTTGTATGCGTCTGCGGGGTTTGCGCTGTTCTCCGGGCCGGGTACGGGGGAGTGGCAGTGGCAGGCACCTGGCACCTCGACTGTGTATCGGGCTGAGTATGGGCCGGTTGTCACGAAGACCGTTGGCTGTATCAACGAGGGCATGCGTACCGCTGCGGGTGCGTGGCAGCCTAGTGTCAACAGTGTGCCCGGCGGGGCCGCCAGGACGAGTGCTCACCCGACGGCGTGCACACCGGGCGCCTGGGTGCCATGGACACCATCGGGCCAGATCTACATTGGTGCGCTCGGCCGCCAGGCGTTCTGCTCAACCGCCGGTTGTGGACGGACCGCTAGCCCGGTCGGTAACCGAGCAGTGTTCGGCGTGCAGCGCACCCGAGCCGTGCAGCCCCGGTACGACGCGTATCTCCCAGGCGCACGGCTGTACCTCACCGACTACGACAAGCCGACCATCACGAGCGGCACGAATAGCCTGACCGGCTGGGTAAAGACCGGGACCGGCACCGTCACAGCGACTGCGACCGACAGCGGGCTTGGCGTCAAGACGGGCACGATCACAGCCCAAGGTGTGGCTGGTGGTCTAACTGGCGCAAAGACCGACTCGTGCACCGGCGATCGCAACAGCCGCTGCCCGGCCACCTGGAACACCGGCAACACATCACTGACCGCGAGCCTGGCCTACGACGTCGATCAGCTCCCCGAAGGCGTCAACAGCCTGACGGCTACCGCGACCGATATCGTCGACAACACCAGCGCTCAGAACGCCACGGCAGTCCCAGCCGTGAAAGTCGACCGCACCGCACCGAACAACATCGCGGCCACCGGTGCGCTGGTCGTTGACGAGGACCGCTACTTCAACGGGCAAGACCCCGTCAACGTAACCATTGCGGCCGCAGACCCCGACTCGGCCGACGGCCAGAAGCTGTCGGGCATCAAGACGATCCGCGTCGAAGAAGTCGCCGGCGAGACTATTGCCACGAAGACGTTGGACTGCACCGGGTCGCTCGGTCGGTGCCCAGCGACCGTTAACGAAACGCTGGCCGCGGACATCGCGGGGCTGCCGGAGGGCGAGCACGCGGTACGCGCGGTTCTAACCGACCAGGCCGGCAACACCGCCACAGGTGAGTCGTGGACGGTCTATGTGGACCGGACTGCCCCGTCGTTTGACGCCGAAGGTCCTGCGGTTGGCGTGCTCGACCAAGGGGAGGGGTTCTCGTCGCTGGAATGGCTTGACGGGTACGACGATGTGATCGCAGATCAGGTCGGTGGGTCCGGTGTTGCCTACTACCTGTTGCGCCTCGATGGAGCTGGAGAGTGGCAGCGCATCGTCGATCCATCTGTTGAGCTAGAGCGAGCAGTCGGTTCGTACGGCGCTGTCGAGATCCGAATCGTTGACCGCGTCGGCAACATGAGCGGCGTCTATTCGGCCACTCCCGACGTCAACGCCTCCGATGGTGACGACGGAGCTCCGCTTCCGGCCGAACTCAACCTTCCGTCGCTCGATGAGGAGGTCCTCGACGCTGACGGTCCGCTGACACCGGACGAGCAGCGCGAAGTCGAACTCGCCGTCAACCCCTACCCGGACCCAGCAGCAACCGCTCCCTCAGCTGCGCAACCGGCGGCACGGATCGCAAACGGACCCAATGAATGCTTGGGCCGCTGGGCACCGATTCAGGCAAGGTATTCAGGGTTTGTGATCGGCAACTGCAAAGGCGGAACGGACGTCAACGCGGTAGACGTCAAGACCGCCCCGAACCAGCCCGGCGCGGCCAGCGAGGGCAAGACCTGGGCGGCCGTCTCGCTGCCGGCGAGCGCCGGGTTCGACGGATGCGGCTGGATCAACGCACTCAAGCTGCGCTCCACGAGTTCCAGTCCGGCAGCCACCAGCTGCACCGCCCCTCCCGGACCCGACTACAACGAGTCCAGCCACATCAAGCGGTACAAGACCCGCCTCGCTGGCAGCCCTCGTCCGAACACGCAGAAGTACAGGGGGCTGTACGTCTGGAAGCGGAAGATTATGCGTAACGAAGTCCGGGACGGGCAGCAGGTGCGCGTGGAGTACGAAGGCGACGGAAAGAAGTACGTGCCGACGTTCCGTGACTCCGATGTGTCATGTACCGCGTACGCCAACATCAACCCCTACAAGGGCGGCCAACAAGCCGTCTTCGCCGAGCGTCTTTGGACGGTGCATGATCGCTCTCCGAACCTCCGGATCCGGTACGTCGCGAAGTTCCGTGGCGACAACGAGAACGGTCAGGGCCGCTGGTGGGTGATGGCGCGCAGCCTGTCCGACAGCGACGACGATCGCTCGTGGGGATTCTTGTCGGCCGAATGCCTGTTCACATTCTGATGTCCAACCTCGCCCGCACCGTCCTACTGACCGTTGCGGTCCTCGGTGTCACGAGCTGCGGATCGACCGCCGCGACCTCTACAACGCAGACCACGACAGCAACAACGACTGCGACGACTTCCGAACCGCCGTTCGATACCTGCCGGTTCTGGAGCGCCGAGAAGGTCGGAGAGCGCAACATTACGGAGCTGCGCAATATCGACTGTCAGGAGGCGAAAGGCGTGCTTCTCCGCCTCCGCGGAAAACGGGCGGCAATCCCGATGTCGTGCCGCAAATCGTTTCGTCGGCAGGGTTGGTTGATCCGCAACTCTTCGGCTGCGTTGACATCGGTGTGGTCGCAGTACAAGCGCGGCCAGCAATCGTTCGTCTACCAGAGGCCACAAGCGGTAGGTGACAACGAGCCGTGGTGCTATGAAGACCGAGCCTCGAACGAAGCACTCCGAAACCCGTAGCTTGAGGGCGACTCACGGCGACCACTCTCCGTAGTACTCGACATAATGTGCACTAAGTCCGGTTCGGTGACGTCACGCCTTGTTTCCTACGGGTTGCCTCGTCGGAGACATGTGCATGACGCCGGCGGCTCGACGAGGTTGTCTCGAGTGTGAGGCCGGACGGTGGCCAAGGCGCCGGGCTTCTGGCCCGGTCGGTGAGAGCGTGGCGTTTCTCGCCGCCGGGCCGACCAAGGGGGCGGTTAGCTGCGCTTCGTGGTGAGGCTGCGAGCTTTGATGGGCTTGCCGCTGATCGTGATGCGGAGTTTCGTGCGCAGGCTGGGTGCCTTCTTGAGCTTGATCGTGCCTGCTGCACGACACACCGGGCCCTGGGCCTTCAGCTTCAGGCTGACGCGGTAGGTCGTGGTGCCGAATGCCGTGGTGGCCGTCACGGTGCCGGTGCAGCGCTTGCCTTTGCGGAGCTTCAGCTTCGCGTTGATCGTGATCCGTTTGCCGGCTAGTAGCGCTTCGATCTCCGCTGGCGGCAGGAGTACGGGCGGCGTCACCGTTGGCGGCGTGAGGGTCGGCGGCGTGAGCGGATCGGCGTCGGCCGGTGGGTCTGGCGTGCTCGGCGGCGTGTCGCCGCCCCCGCTCCCGTTGCCGGGTCCGTCCCAGCCGAAGCCGATCACTTTGTGCGGTGTGGGCTGCGGGCCGTGTCCGTCGGGCATGAAGCCGTCACCGAGTTGGCCCTCGTCGTTGATGCCCCAGCACATCACGGTGCCGCCGCTCCGCAGCGCGCACGCGCTGTAGTTCGTGATGGCTGCGGCGACCGCGTCGGTGATGCCGGGAATCGTGACGGGGACCGCAGAGTCGATCGGGTTCGTGTCGAACCCGAGCTGCCCCTGGGCGCGTCCGGCACCCCAGCAGGAGAGGGCGCCGCCTTGCAGGACCGCGCAACTGTTGCTGGGGCCGGCGGCGACAGCGGTTGCGTTGCTGATGGTCCCGGCCGACACTGGCAGCGAGGACGATGTCGTTGTGCCGTCGCCGAGCTGACCGTCTGGGTTGTAGCCCCAGCAGCTGACGGCGCCGCTCGCGCGCGCCGCGCACGCATGACTGGTGCCGGCGCTGATCGAGGTCGCGTCGCTGAGACCGTTAACGGCAACCGGGGTGGACGAGTTGCTGGTATCGCCGTTGCCGAGTTGTCCGCCGTTGCCTGAGCCCCAACAAGCAACCGTGCCGCCGGTGCGTAGCGCACAGGTGAACGCGTCGCCGCTGGTGATCTGCGTGGCGTCGCCGATACCGGTCACCGCGACGGGCGTTGAGGAGTCGCTGGTGTCGCCGTTCCCGAGTTGTCCGGAGCTGCCTGAGCCCCAGCAGGAAACCGTGCCGGCGGATCGCAGCGCGCAGGCAGTATCCCGTTGGGTCTGGACGCTGGTGGCATCGGTGACGGCGCTGCCGCCGGCGGCGAGCGAGCCGCCGCCCCAGCAGGAGATGCTGTGGTCGGCCTCCACCGCACACGTCGAGGGCCCAAAGGCGTCGATCGCCAGGGCGCCGCCATGGCCCGATGGCGTCACAGGCGACCAATATCCCTGGCTGGTGCCATTATCGATTTGGTTGTGCCCGTTTGCGCCCCAGCAGAAGAGCTGCCCGGACCCGAGCGCACAAACGTGGCTCCTGCCGGCGACGAGCTGCGCCGCACCGCTAAGGCCCGGAACAGGCGTCGGTGCGCCCGCGAGCACGTAGTGGCCGGTGCCGACACCACCGTAGACACCAAAGCCCCAGCAGCTGACGTCACCGTTGGCATGCGTCGCGCAGCCTGTGTAGCTGCCGATAGTCACGGATGTCGCGTCGTCGATACCGGCGACGTCCGCCGGTGTTCCGGTTTGCGGATTCGGAGTGATGAGCGTGCCGTCGCCGAACTGCCCGTAGCTGTTGTCGCTGCCTCCGCACCCAATTCGCCCGCTGGTGAAGACCAAACAGCCGCTCGACCCACCGAACGCCATCTGACGCACCGGCCCGCTTAGCGGCAGCTGCGTCCCGGACCCGTAGTAGGCGCCGGCGCAGAAGACGTCACCATCGGTCTGGACAACGCAGACAGCGTTGCCTTGAACTGCGACACTCGCGGCGTCGGTCAATCCGGGAGGCGTGACCGGGGTCAGCGCGTCGCTTGATCCACCGTCCCCGAGGTTGTTGTTGTCGTTTCGGCCCCAGCAGCGCACGCCACCACCGCTCACGACGGCACACGAGGCGTCCCCGCCCGCGCCGATCGCAGTCGCATCCGAAATGCCGCTCACCGCAACCGGCGCCGCACCATTATTTGTCGAGCCGTCACCGAGCTGACCATTACTGTTGTTCCCCCAGCACACGACCTGGCCGCCGGTACGCAAAGCACACGCATGCCCCTGGCCCATACTGATCGCGGTCGCGTCACTGAGTCCGGACACCGTCACCGGCGTCGCCGAGTGCGTCGAGCCGCCATCACCAAGCGGGCCCAAGCCCCAACACTGCACGCTTCCCGACAACAACAGCGCGCAGGTCGCACCGTCGTCGACAGCGACGCTCCGCGCCCCGCTCACGCCCGGCACGATCACCGGAGTACCCGTCGCCATGTGGGGCTGCGGTTCACCAGGGTTGTCGGTCTGGTTGGGAAGCGAGGAGCTCACCTGACCGTTGATGTTCATGCCCCAGCACCAGACCGTGCCGCCCGGCTGCTTGACCGCGCAGTGGTGGTACGCGCCCTCGGAGTCCGCCTGTGCCGGCGCCGCAGCGCCGAGCACAAACACGATCGCCAACAAGGGCAGCACGATGGACAGCAGCAGACGCCTGAAGCTCATTGCCCCTTGGTCGGCAACGCCCGCGCCCAGTTGAGCGCCGCGGCCAGCAGCGCGTCGCCTTTGCTGAGCCCGGTCGCCTACCGGGCAAGTCCGTCGGGCGGCATCCTGCCGGACGCGACGATCGCGCCCTCGGCACGCTCTGGTGCCGGGGTTCCAGGCGCCTCAACGGTCAACCGTCGCGGTTGGCGTGGCTGACTGTTTGCGTCACCCGTAGTTCCCGGACGTGGCCGTGGGCTATTGCGAGTTCTTGTCGCAGCGCTGTGTTCTCTTGGCGTAGTTGTTGGTTGTCGTCGAGCGCGGCGCGGAGGCGGGTCTTGAGCGATGTGTGTGCGGCGCGTTCGGCGGCGGGCGGGCCTGGCGTGCCGTTGGTGCGGGCGCGGAGTTCTGTGATCTCGCGTTTGAGTTCGGTGTGTTTGTAGAGGAAGCCGCGGCTGACGTTGGCTTCGGTCGCGACGCTCGCGAATGAGATCGGTAGTCCTTGTTCGTGGAGCTGGCGGATCGCGTTTCGCGCTCGTTCATCGGCCTGGGTTGTGCGTCCGGCTGCGTGTTCTTTGAGATGGTGCGGGATCGTGGCGCTCACGTGGTGGTCGCTTCGGTCTCGTCGAGGCCGGTGAGGATGTTGGTGAGTGCGTGCTCGTCGTTTTCGAGCAGGTCGACGAGTCGCACTTGGTCGCGTTCTCGCGCGTGTTCGAGTAGCCGTCTGGTTTCGTCGAGTTGTTGCTCGTGTTGGGCGCGGAAGCGGTTGTCGGTGAGGAAGCTGTCGCAGCTCAGGCACGCGTTCGGGTGTGGGCAGGTTCGCACGAGCGGCAGGCCGCAGTAACCGTTGGGAAGCGCCTGTTTGGCGCGCCCGATGCGGTCCTTCATCCAGGCTGCTTCGCCTAGTGGTCCGTCGATGGGTAGTGCGATCTGTTCGCCGCGCCGGTTGACGCGTTGATGCCACTGGATGACTTCGCGTCGCAGGGTGTCGTCGTGGATTTGGGCGTATCGGGCGGTCATCTCCAGCGAGCTGTGGTCGAGGACTTTCGCGATCACCGACAGCGGTACGCCGTCGTTGACCATGCTCGTGCCGAGGCGGTGCCGGAAGAGATGTGGATGCAAGTGTGCGACCGGGTTGCCGGCGGCGTCTTTGGGCTGGATGCGGTCGACGTAGCGGTCGAGGATCCGTCGCAGCGCCGAGTGGCTGATGTGCCGGTCGGGGTCGCGGGGAGAGGGGAGGAGGTACGGGCTGCCGGCAGGACAGGACTCCTGCAGGTACTGCTCTTGGGCTTGTAGCTGGTCCCCGAGTGTTGCGGGCACTGGCAGCATCGCTTCGCGCTTGAGCTTGATGTTGCGGTAGCGGATGTAGGGCTGCTGGTCGGGGCCGATCGTCAGGCAGTCGCGGGGGAGGGTGACGATGCTCGAGACGCGGAAGCCCGTGTGGGCGAGCAGGAGGAGGATCGTTCGGTGCTGCACGCAGCTGAGTTGCGTGAGGTTTCGCTCGTCCATCAGCTGTGAGAACACGACGTCGTCGATGCCCTTGGGAGTGTGCTGTTGCACGTTCGGGATCTCGCGGGCGTGGACGATGGCGGCGCGAGCAATTCCGGTCAGGCCGTCGTCTCGTTGTTCCTCGATCAGGGCGCGTAGCGACCCGATGTGCCTCGCCTTCGTCGAGTCGCGCAGCTCCGAGCGTCGCACGTGAAGCATGTAGTCCTCGATCAACAGCCTGGTGATCTGGTGGGCGGTGAGCGTCCCGGGCCGATGGTCCGACAGCCAGTCGCTGAAGGCCGCGATGTCGCTGATGTATGCGGAGATCGATCCGACCGAGTTGCCGGCGAGCAGCCGGTTGCGCGCGAACTGTTTCGTGGCGTCTTTGAGGAACGGTTGTGAGATGCGCGAGAAGTTGATCGTGCGGTCGCCGCGTCCAGCGGCGCCGGCCGCGAACTTCGACAAGACGAGCAAGCGAATCAGAAGGCGGCGGACGCCGCGGGCGGTGATGCCGAACTCGAACAGCAGCGCCGCGACTACGCCGAGTGGTTCACAGCTTGGGTCGACACGATCGAGACATCAGCTGCGGCGTTCTACGGTCACGAGCGCTTCCTCGAATACAGCAACTCCAAGGCTGCCACGCAGCAAGGAGTGCTGGCGCGACTCGCGACAGACCGCCGGCAATTCGCCGCGTTCAGGACCGCCATCTCTGAACTCCCGACGCCAACTGCCGACTACGAGCAACTAAACGCCGACATGCGCCGCGCGGCCGCGGGCTTTGTGCGGGTCGACGACCTGTACATCCGTGGTTACAACTCCCCGCCGGGCAAGAAGGGCGATGACCTTCTGACCGCCGGTGACGCCCAATACGCTCGCGCCTACCGAATCTACAAGGCGGCAACCGACTCAGCGGACGAAACCTACGGACGGTTAGGCGGCAGCACCTTCGGCAAACAACTCGGGCTGGATGAGCTGCAGAAGAAGCTCGAACGGATCAAGCAGAAGTACGGACAGCCCTAGGCCTGAGCGTTCGGTGGTCATCGCAGTTCCGAGGGGAGCGCTGATTGCCACGCCTCCACCGCTGCACCAAAGGCCTTCTCATCGGCCTCGTTGCGGGGCTTCATCCGGTTGTACGCGGCTTGGTCGCCGGACGCTGCGAATGCTTGCGCCTTGGCCGCGGTCGCCTGCATCCGGCTGATAGCCGCGAGCAGGTCGTTGTGGATCGTCTCGTACTGAGCCGGAGGGTCTACGGCCTTCAGCTGCTCATCGAGGGTGTTTAGGAAGTCCAGGGCCTCGCCAATGGTTGTGGCTTTGGGGAAGTCGTTTGTGTACTGCGTCAGCGCTGAGCCGCTAGCAGTGAAATAGGCGACGTTCTCGTCCGAAGAGTCTTCGGCGGCTTTCGCGCCGATGCCCGCAACGCTCGGATCCGCGAACGTGAATAGGCCAGCCTTGTCGAGTAGGACCCGCGCTCCAGTGTGGACCTCGCACCCGTCTTCGGATGGTCGAAAGACGAACGGAATGGGCGCGTACCAGGAGAAGCTCCAACTGGACTCGACGCGCCCCTGGTCACTAATGCAGTCCTTGCGATAGGAGTTACCACCGGTGACGACGAACAGCATGAAGGCAACCCAAAGTGCCCCCAGGAATAGGCCACCAAGGCCCAAGGCGGCATCTAGGAATCCCGATCCCCCGGTCGCGACCGGCTGATCGTCCTCGTCCTCATCGTCCAAATTATCGGTGGGCCGAATCACGGCGAGCACGTCGCCGGCTTGTACCTCGTCCTGTTCCTCTCCATGGAGCGACAGGACGAGACCATCGCAAGGTGACTTGATCTCGATGTCCTCCCCGAGGTCGGTCCATAGGTCGGCAATCAACTCGCCGCGATCAACGGTGTCCCCGACGTCGACGTACAAGACGAAGACCTTTGCTTCGGTCTCGGTCCCCAGGCTCGGTATGACGACTTCCAGGTCCTTCTCCTCCGACGGCATCGGGCGACCCTACATCGGCGAGGAACCGGAGGCGCAGGAGCCCCGACCGCTCCTCTTCGGTTCCTGGCCGGGCGCGTGGTCCTCTTGGCGGGTTTCGAGTCTGTGCCGGTGGCATGAGCGGCGGCTACAACGGCACGGGGGTAGGGACGGCCGGGTTGCGGGCTACCTAGTAGATGCCCGCCGGTCTTGTGACAGCCACCATGCTCCCTGCAGCGCTGCTTGGCGTCTGGTTGCTGGCGCTCGCCGCCACGATGGCAGCGGGCTGGTTGGGCGCTTGGTGGGTTCACCACCGCACCACTGTCAGTAGCCGCCAGACCATGACGCTGGGCGCAGCAGCGGCCATGCTCGGGGCCGTCGTCTCGATCCTCTGGGAGCACGGTGCCCTTGTCGGTCTCCCACTGATCGCCGGCGGCACCCTGTGCTTGCGGGCGACGTTTGGGTTTCGGCGTCGCGCGCTCGGCGCGGGCGGTGAGCTGCGCCAACACGAACTCGCACGCATCCCACTACACGCCTGGATCCGCGCCCCGAGACACACCGGGACTGCGACGATCGGTCCCGGCGGTGAGCTTCGCAAACCCCGCCAGGTCCGCGGGACCGTCATCGCACTCGACACCGCTGGTGAGCTGAAGGTCGCAAGCGGGCCCGGCCGCCACGTCTGCGTGTGCGGACAAACCGGATCCGGGAAAACCAGGACCGTCGAATCGCTCCTGGCGCATCGCATCCGGGCCGGTGCCGGCTGCGTCGTGATCGACCCCAAGCCCGACGAGGACCTCGCCGACTTCCTGGCAGGAGCAGCGCAAGCGGTCGGCCGGCCGTTCTACCTCATCGACCCCCGGCACCCCGACGGCGTGCCGTACCAGCCACTCGCAGACAAAGACCCCTCAACCGCCGCTGACGTGGCCGCATCGGGCTACGACTTCACCGAACCGCACTACCTCGTCTCGATGCAGCTGCACCTCGACGTCGTTGCCCGCGTCATCGACCAGCACACCGGAAGCGTCACGCTGCCCTTGCTGGCTGAACTCTCCGGAGACACCGGCGAGACCCGAATCGAACAGTGGGCGCAGGGCACCGCGCTCGAGCAATCGACCGCCCGCCACTACGCGGAGCTGACCGCCAACCGCGTCAGGCGCGAAGCCGTCGCAGCCGCCGTCACCAGGATGCGCGGAATCGCAAACCGCGGCTGGCAACCCTCATGGCAACCCGACGCTGCAGGGCGGGCACTGTCGCTGCACGACGCGATCCGTGAACGAGCGATCGTGCTGTTTCGGCCCATCGCCGCGTTGGGCGACCGGGAGGCGGAGATCGTGACCGCGATGATCCTCTCGGACCTCGCGGTCTGCGCCACCCAACTCAACCACCAAGAGGACGACTGGGTTGCGTTCATCGACGAGGTATCCGCCGTGCTCGCAGGCCGCGGGATGGAAGCTCTCATCTCGCTGTACCAGCGGGCACGGAGTGGGGGAGGGCAGCTGATCGTCGCGACGCAGTCGATCGCGGACTTCGAGTCGTTCACCGAGAACGCGAGCTTCACCGACAGCCTGGCCGAGAACTTCTCGACGATCATCGCCCACACCCAGGTATCGCAGTCCTCGCGGGAGTGGCTCGCGATGCACTGCGGTACCCGCGAGCTCTGGCAATCAACCGATCGCACCGTCGGGCACGGCCTGCAAACCGAAGGATCCGGAAGCTCACGCAGGGCCGCCGAGTTCGTGCTGCACCCCGACGAACTCCACCAACTCGGAGTTGGCGAAGCCTATGTGTACACCCCACCAGCCGCCCCAATCCGCGGACGGGTGCAGTTGATCCCGCGCCCGCCGGCAGCACCACTGAAGAACCAAGGCGGCCTAGCACTCAGAACGTTCACTGCACCTCAGCCCAGCCTCCAACTCGTCGGTGCCGAAGCTCTGGGCGACGCGCAGATCCCGACGACCGATCTGGGGTTCGCATGACCCTTGCCGCAAACGACGACTTCTGGGGCCAGGTCGCAACAGACAGCACCCGCCCGCTCGCCGACCTTGAGGCCCAAGAGGTCAACCCCGCGCTGATTCCTCCGCCACGCCCCGCGAGCCGCAAAGAGAAGCGTCAGGCCACCGCGCAAGCCCGACGGAGTGCGAAGGACGATAAAGGCCCGTCGGCTGCGGCGCGCTGGAAGCGACGGTTCGCTCTAGCCGCGCTCGTCATCGCGGCGATCAGCGTCGCAGCAAGCAGCAGCACCAGCGGGCCACAGCCGAAGACCGCGAACGCGCCCGCCCCAAACATCGCGCCTGCCGCCCCGACCCAAGTCGTGAGGCCCACACCGACACCGCCGCGCAAGCCAGCGCGGAAAGCGCGCAGCACGGCCCCGCGAAAGCGCGCGCAACCACCCGCACCCGTGGCCGCTGCGCGGCAACCGGCCGCACCGGCACCCCAGCCCGCCCCGCAGAACAGCGGGCCGCCACCCGGCGGATGCGACTTCGTACCCGACTGCTGACAACCAACCACAAGGAGACACCATGACCCGCCCAACACCACCCACACTCGCCCGCGCCTACCTCCCGATTCTCGCCGCGCTCGGGATCACCGCCGTGCTGCTACTCACGCTCCACGGAGCCAGCATCGACGCGCTCTCAGGAAGCGGCGTCACCGGCAAGATGCCAAAGGACGCAGGCTCGATCGCGAAGATCCTCGACGCCCTGAACGAGAACATGATCTGGCTGATCGTCACCTGCGTTTCAACGGCGATCACCCTCGGCGGTGTCCTCATGGCGCTCGGTCACTCGCGCGCCCAGGACCACCTCATCCGGATCGGTGGCGGCATCGGCGTCGCACTGTTCCTCGCCCCCGCAATCGTCGCCTAACCGGATGCGCAGCACGACCAGCAAAGCACTCACGCTCGCACCCGCGACCCTGGTGCTCCTGCTGGTCGTGCTCGCAGACCCCGCACGCGCCGCCGCACACGCACCACTGGCGCTACTGCCGAGCATCCCGAGCATCCCCAACCCGATCGAGGTGGTCGGCAGCGGCATCGACGCCATCGGCGGAGCCGCCTCCGGGCTTCTGGACTTCGGCGTCGAAGAACTCGGAAAGCTCGTCGTCAACCTCATCAGCGGCATCCTCGACAAGCTGATCCCCGACTCGATCCAGAAGAAGGGCGCCGACGTCCTGATCTGGTCTGTGTCCGTCGAAAACTGGGGCCGGCGCGGCGGACGCGCCTACCCCGCCATCAACCAACTGCAACACACGCTCACGTGGCTCGGTGTCGCACTCATGACGACCGGCGGAGCCTGGAGCGGGCTGCGCGTCGTCGCCGGCCTCGAAGCGGTCGAAGACGCCATCCGCGGCTGGGCGACCGCCATCGGCGGCATCGCCCTGTTCTCCTGGGGGTACACCCAGGCAGCGGCCCTCACCAACTCCATCTCCAGCCTCGTCCTGCACCAACCGCAAGTCTTCAAAGGTCTGGACCTCCTCGCGCTCGCCGTCATCGGCGGATCAGCGGCCGCCATAGGTGCAACGGCAGGACTCGTGCTCCCACTCATCCTGATCGTCGGAGCGCTGCTCTTCGTTGGGCTCCTCGCCGCCAAAACGATGCTGCTCCTCCTGGGCGCTCTCGTGTTCGTCACAGGCCCCCTCGCGTTCGCACTCAGAGTCTGGCCCATCGGCCCCATGGTGCTCCGTGCCTGGTCGAGCCTCGCCGCAGCAGTATTCGGAATCCCGATCGTCTGGACGCTGATCTTCGCTGTCGGCGGCGTTCTCATCAAAGACGGCTTCGGGAACGGGATCGAAGCCGGGTTCGAACTCGACGCAGGCAAGACGCTGAACTCGTGGATGCTCGCCATCGCCGGGGTCGCCACGATCTACATGGCCCTCAAAGCCGCAAAGACGATCGCCGGCATGGCACAGGCAGCGCCACTCGCGATGCTCAGCTCCGTCGGCAACGGCGCCGGCACCGCGGCAGCAACCGCAGGCAGCAACAGGAGCTCGCGCGCAAGCACTGCGACTGCGGGGGAGGCCGCCGGAAACCTTCGAAGCCAAAGCGCTCGGCAGATGAACGCGGCGACCACCACCGGCACTCCGAAGATGGCCGCTGCCATGAGCAGTCACGGCGCCCGAACGCAAGGGATCCAGATGGCAGCGACAAGCATGGCCGGACCCGTCGCGGGCCAGATCGCAGGAGCGGTCTACAACAAGCTCGCCGCACCAAACGACACGCAAGGCGCAGCAACCACGGCGACCACGGGCGCCGGACCAAACGGCGCCCCGACAGCACCATCGAACGGCAACAGCACCCCGGAACCCGCGGGCAGCACCCCAGCTCGTGTCACGTCGGGGACACCAACTGCCTCCCCGAACGTGGCGGCAACCACGGCGCCATCAGCAAACGGGGTAGCACCGAACGGCGGGGATCCCGCACCTGGCAGCACACCCGCCGAACCCGCGGCCGCACCCCCAAGCACCCCGGCTAACGACGCGCCCGCGCCCGCTGCAAGCGGCGCCGCCGCTCCCGCACCGGACCACAGCCCCGCCCGGGCTTCAGCACCCACGACTACCGTGCCGCAGCCCGCAGCAGCACACCACCACACCGCGCCAGCAGCCGCCCCAAGCCCAGCACCCAACGCCGCCGGAAACGCCGGCGGTTCGACCGGAGCTTCCACAGCAACGGTGCCGCAAGCACCGCCTGCGGCAGCCCGCTCGCTCGCAGGACTCCCCAACGACCCGGCCGCCGCCTCCCAAGCCTTCGGGAACGACACCGGCCAGAAGCCAAACCGCGGGCAACGCCCCACACCACGACCGGCGCAGCCACGACACACACCGCCCGTAGCCAAGACACCGACACCGACAACACCGCCGAAGGGGCCCAAGTGAGCGACGAGACGATCAGCAGCTACCGACTGCTTGACGAACCCAGCAAACCGATCGCCGGCCTCACCATCCGGGCCCTCGCAACCGCAGCAGCGATCCTCGCTGCCGGGTGGGCGGCAATCCAGATCGGTGCACCCTTCAAGGCCGTCGCCACCATCGTGCTCGTCTTCGGCGGACCGCTGTTCATGACCGCCGCGATCGCGACCGGCACCGTCAGCATCACGCGCGAAATCGTCGCGGCAATCAAAGCAATGGTCCGGCCCGGCGCCTGGCAGATCGCAGACACCATCGACGGCGGCCTCTACCTCACAGACCTCCCCGACACCCAGCCCGCGCAACAGGAGCAGAACTACGACTGGACCGACCTAGGACACGCATCATGACCCGCGGCCTCGACCAGCTCCTGGCGCTCGACGCGGTCACCGAAGACGGCCTGGTCGTGACCAGCGGCGGAACGCTGATCCGTCAACTCGAACTCTCAAACGTCGAACAACCCCTCACCTGCGGTTCAGAGCAACGCCGCATCCACCGCGCCCGCCTGCGCACCCTCGCGTCCCGCATCCAACCCCACCAATCGCTGCAGCTCACCGTCATCGGCGACCACGTCCCCGTCGACCACATCCTTGAGCACGGAGAACACGACGTTCACGCCGCCGCCACCGCACGAGCCACGGAAGGCAAGCCCGAGCTCGCGATAGCGATGCAGCGCATGTACGCAGCCGAAGCCCAAACGCTCCGCCGGCACGCGAACCCCCGGGCCGCCCAAGACCTCCGCTACATCATCACGGTCCCCTGGCGCACCAGCACACCACCAACATGGCGGCCCAGCAGACCATCCGGGCGGGTGGACCGGAGCACCACCGGCATGCCATGGCAGCAATGGGAGACCGCGGTCCGCGACTCAGAACGCGCCACCGCCGGCGTCGCCTCAGAACTCGCGCACATGGACCCCCGCCTACTCAACGGCAGCGAAAGCCTCGCACTCCTCCGCCACCGCCTCGCGCCAGCAACAGCCCCCAACCTTCAAGCACTCGCCGCCCTCTGCGGCCCCGTGCACGCCACCGGCCCGGAGCGTGCCCGAAAAGCCCGCCACCGACTCCTGGCCGGGCTCGCTGGCGACATTCACCAGCACTACCGGCACGGAGACCTCCAGCACCCAGACGGCTCACTGGAACGCATCCTGCGCCTCGAAACCAGCCCGGAAGCCACCACACCGTGGTGGCTCATGGGCCTCCTCGACGCAGGCCTGCCCTGGCGGCTCACCGTGCACATCCGCGGCACCGTCAAAAAGCAAGAACGGTTCCAGCAACGTGCCCGCTACCGGCGGCTACGAGCCACACGCCGCTCACGTACCGCTCGCGGCTGGGACATCGGCCCCGAACACGAAGACGCCGAACTCGAAGCCCAAGAACTCGACGCAGAACTCCACCGCGGCGCACGAGCAGCCCTCTACGACGTCTCCGTCTACTACAGCCTCATCGACCCCGACGGCGACAAGCGACGCCTCGACGAAATCACTGAAACGGTGTGCCGCGAGTTCTCCGCCGAAGTCGACGCCGAACTGCGGACCTGCGGCGCGCTCATGCCGCAAGCCTTCGCCAGCAGCCTGCCGCTCGGCCACAACCCACTGGCCGCAAGCCGCAGATACGCGTCACGAAACATCGCAGACCTCATGCCCCTCGTCGGCTCACGCTGCGGCACCCCCGACGGCGTGCCGCTCGGATTCGCGCTCCCCGGCCGAACCCTCGAGCTTCTCGACCCCTTCGACCCGAAGTTCTCAACCGCGGTCGGCACCATCACCGGCCTCTCCGGCGAAGGCAAAACACTCACCTGCGCCCGCCTCCTGAAAATGTGGATCAGCAGGGGAGCAACCGTCAGAGTCATCGACCGCTCAAGCCTTGAAGACCCCGACGGTGGCCGCCGTGCCGGCGGCCACTACGAACCCCTCGCCCAACTCGTGCCCGGCGCGAAAGTCGTGCACCTGGCAGGCCTCGGCACCGGCAGCGGCGCAGGCCAAGCCGTCATCTGCCCCTGGGACGTCGACGACCCCGCAAACCTCTCCAGCGCCAAAGTGAAGTTCCTCGCCGTGTTCCACGCACTGCTGATCGGAGACAGCAGCGCCGGAACACAACGCCGCACCCTCTCCGGCATTGAGCAATCACTGCTCGAACGCGCGATCGCCGGCACCTACCAACACGCCGCAGACACAGGGGAGAGGCCCTGCGAACAACTGCTGCTCGACACCCTCGCCCAGCTCGCAGGCAGCGCCGAGCGCGACAACAACCATGAAGCGAGCCGCACCTACCGGCTACTCGCAGAACGCCTCGCCCCCTACGGACAAGGCGGCGTGTACGCCCCAATCGCCAACGAACCCACCACCGTCGACGGGGACGCACCAATGGTGGTATTCGACCTCGCCGGCGTCTCCGACGAACTCGCAGGACCACTCACGCTCGCAATCATCGAACGCGAAGAACGCGAAATCGCCAGACGCTGCGCCCAACAGATCGGTGGCGATAGCGGTACGGGGGGGAGCTGGACCGGCCGCACCGTCATGGTGCTCGAAGAAGGCTGGTCACAACTCTCCAATGACGTGGCCGGGTCCTGGGTCAACGAATACGCCCGCCGAATCCGGCACATGGCCGGATGCCTGATCGGGATCAGCCAACACCTCACCGACTTCCGCGGCGACCAAGGCCGAGCACTACTCCGCCAATCCGCATTCACGATCACCCACCGCCTACGCGTCGACGAACTCGACGAAATCGCACCGGTGCTCCGCCTCTCTCAGGATGAGATCGAAACGATCGCCACCCTGAAAACGCAGCGCGGCGAGTACTCCACCTGCTACCTGCTCTCAGACCACGGCCGCGGCCCCATCCGGATCCAAATGGCAGAGCTCGAGTACTGGATGTGCTCAGCAAACCCCCGGACCGACCAGCCGCTCCGTGCTGAAGCACAACGCCAAACCGGGGGAGACCCCTGGGCCGCACTGAAGCTCCTCGGCACCGGCCAACTGACCGCGCCCGTCGCGTCTGCGCGGTGACTGGTGATGGGTCGCGCCGTGCTCGTCGGGGCAGCCACCTTCGCGATCCCGATCGTGCTGATCGTGGTGCTGATCGCAGCGATCGTCGGAGCCGCTCAAGCCTGCAACCTCGGCGACGTCGGCGGAGACAACATCCCGCCCAAGCTCGCCAGCATCTACAACGACATCGGCCGCCAACAACAGGTACCACCGGCGATCCTCGCGGCGGTCGGAGCGATCGAAACCGAACACGGCCGAAACCGCTCCACCAGCACCGCCGGCGCCCAAGGGCTCATGCAGTTCCTGCCCGCAACGTTCGCCACCTACAAATGCACCGCCGATGCCAGCATCCAAGAGGACCGCGACGCGGTTTGCGCCTCGGCCCGATACCTCAAGGCGCTCTACCGGCAGGCACTCTCAGCAGGGTTCACGGGCGACAAGGCACTCGCCGCCATGTTCTGCGGCTACAACTCCGGTGACGTCCGAGCCACCTACTGCGAAGGCCGCTACCTCTCAGACGGCTCAGGCGCCGTCGCCATCGCCCACGAGTACGGGCTCGCAAGCGGCCAAGTTCCCGGAAGCGACCAAGCCGGTGACGTCACTAGCGCGGCAGGTGGCTGCAGCAACGCGAGCGACGTGTCCGTGACCCCGGTCGAGTTCACGCACGCCACCGTCGTTCGTGAACCCCGCAAGTTCATTCAGCTCCCCAAATGGGCGGTCAGCCCAACCCGACCGCCCGCCCAAGTCGACGCGCGCATCGCATCGAACCTCCTGTACATGCTCAAGCGCTACCAACTCCAGGTGCACGACTGCCTGGCGTCCGGGCACAACACCCACGGCTCCGGTGACTCCTGCGACATCGTTCCCGCCGACGACCCCGAACCCCGACCAGGACGCATGACCGCAGGCTGGCGAAACGTGACGCAGCTCGCACGCGACCTCGGCTGGCAGCAACCCGGCAAGGGCTACCCCGGCGGCTACGCCTGCAACTCCGGAGCACCATTCGCCCCGGCAATCGCGATCGCCTGTTACAACGGGGACCTCAACCACGGAGACCCCGCCCACTACTACGGGCCCTCCTGCGCCTGCCCACACCTGCACCTCACCTGGGCAAACCCCGTCCAAGCAGCACCCACCGCCCTCGGCGCCCCACCGGACTGGGTGATGGTCTTCGACCGTAAGACACGCCAATGACCACCGTCCGAAAAGCGCTGGCGTTCCTCGCGTTCGCGGCGCTCGCAGCACTGGTCATGCACAGCGGCCTACTTCAAGAACACCAGCCGGGAACCAGCCCCACCGCGACAACGCCGTCCGGGGCACTCGACGGCGACGGAGAGAACGGGCCACTACCCCCAGACCCCCGCCCACCACGCCGCGCGCTACAGCCCTCACCAGGACTCAGTCACCGCCAGCAATCACGACTCAAAGGCTTCCGGATCTACCTCCACGCACCGCTCACGCTCGGCCCAATCGAGATCCGAGCGGCCGGGCACCGCACCCGACCCGCGCTCCTCATCATCCACACCGGAGTTCCCGCCAGCGCCGCTCGAACCACACTCAAAGCCGCCCGCTACGCCTACGGCGACAACAGCTCCTACGACCTCAAGCTCCAGCACCAAGGCGTCCAGACCGCGCCCGGGCGAGGCCCGATCGCAACCGCAGCCAGTCACGCGGTGCGCCGCGCAGTTGAACTCACACCCAGCCCCGGAACAACCACCATCAGCCTTCCAGCGGTCACCGCCGTCACCTGCAAACCAGCAGGCCGTAGGCACACGTGCGTCGTTCAGACCCTCGAGTTCCTCGCGGACCGCACCACCACGACGATGAACGCCCACCGACGCAGCTACCAGACCACCGTCACCACGACTGGCGGCAAACCCCGGGTCACAAGGATCACGGCCGCGTCATGACCCGTGGGTTCACCCGCACCACCACCTGGCTACTCGCTCTCACCGCGGGCGTCGCACTGCTCGCAACCGTCGGGCCGCTCCACACACTCGCACGAAGCATCTACCCCGAGATCACAGCGCACCCAGACGTGACCTTCGTTGGCCTGCTCGTGCACAACGCAGCGATCGCGTTCATCCCGGCGATCCTCGTACTCGTGCGCTGGCACACCCACCCGCAATGGCAGAAAGCCGGCGACCTCCTGATCACAATCGTCCTCGCAGCCCAAGCGATCGCGATCGGTCTCGGGATCGGCGCCTGGCCCCACATCATCCGGCACCTCCCGAATCTGCCGTTCGAACTCGCAGCGTTGGCCGCCGCCGCCCAGATCTGGAGGAGTGCTGACGAACGTCGCATCGCGCTGAGATGGACGGCCACGACCGCGGCGCTCCTGGCAGCAGCAGCAGTTCTTGAGGTCGCCGGAGCAGTCGCATAACCCAGGGGGCCGCGCACTCGAGGTCGTATCCGTGTTGAATACGAGCTATCGTGGTTCAACTAGAGTTCAAATAGGCCGACAAGGGAGAACATGACCGTCCTCGATCTTCCGGATCCAGATACCAGCCGACTCTCGAAAGCACCGCTTGCGCTAGTCGTCTTCCAGGTCAAGCACGAACCCCGCGCTGCTGTCAGCGAGACGTCGGTTGGGCTAGCTGTGCACGCAGCCATGGGTGGCGCATCGGGCCGATACTCCAAACTCGAGCCCCACCACACAGTCGGCGTCAGCTTCGCGGTCGGTCCTGACGGCAACGCGCAGGGACAACAGGTGCAGGCGACGGGGTGGCGCATGTCGTCCCAGGACACCAGATGGATCGCGTCGATCATGCCTGACAGCTTCTCGCTGGAGACGACGGCTTACACGACTTGGGATTCGGACTTCGCTGAACGCCTCAACGAACTACTGGACGCGGTCGCAGAGGTCGTGTCGCCCGAACTCGTCCAACGGATCGGACTCAGATACGTGAACGTGCTCACTGCTTCAGGGGCGACCACTGCTCAGGATTGGGAGACGCGACTAGCGCCAGGTGTCCTCGGTCTGGCAGCTAACCCCGACCTCGGCGGGGCTGTCGTGGAGCACCGGCAACAAACAGTCTTCGGGTTGGACGGCAACATCTCGGCGCTTGTGATGCATGGAACCGTTGTACAACCCGGCAGCGACGAGGTCGGGTACCAACTGGACTACGACATTTTCCGCGAAGGTTCTCAGCCCTTTGACACCGCAGCACTGAAGAAGGACGCAGCTGACTTCAACAAGCGGTGCCTTCAGATCTTCCAAACGACGCTCTCCGACGAGTTCCTTGCGACGTTGCGGTAGCTATGTCGACGACCCTCACCAGACCCCTCAAGACCGACACGTTTGAAGAACTGTCATTGCTCCGCGGCACCCCGATAACGATCGAGCCAGCGCCTCCGGTGGCTCGGCCCGCGGAGATGAGTAAGACAGTCGGCGCCGACGTTGCCGCAGCTGTCCGCGCGATGCTGCAACGGATTCTCGAGGCGTCCGGCCGCGGCACAGCGCAGGACTGGCCGACATCTCTGACGGCATCGCAAACAGCATGGGTCGTCGACCTGCACGCGACGCACCTGCCCTCGCCACTGGCGCTGGTGGCTCCCGCGATCGCGCCGTCGGCCGTGGACAGCGACCCGCCAGCATTTCGCGCCTTCAAGAAGCTCGGACAACTGTTGGACGCAACAGACCTCGAGGTCTCAGTCATGGTTGGACTGGGTGTAAAGACCGCGTACTCATGGAAGCGCGACCAGCACGAGCCACGAGCGAAGACGACCCAGACCCTCTACGAGTACGAGGCGGTCATCGATGGCGTTTCGAGCAATCTCAGCGAGGACGACTGGCGACGCTGGCTCCACACAACCGCCGGCCAAGGCGACGCAGCACTCACACGACGCGACGTTCTGCTGGCCGGCCGCCGCGAGGATCTCGCCGCCGACATCCGAGCGATCGTGTTTGGCTCCAATGCTTCGCGGCGACCCGATCTCGCAGCCCGCCCTGAACCACTCGCAACAGACGTCCCGGCGCCCATGGGTGCAACAACGATCAAGCCGAGCGGCCGGCGGCCGCGGCGCCCAAAGGCGTGATCGACCTCACGCCCACCGAGGCGTTCCCGCAGGCAGTCCAAGATGCCGCCAAGCCTTTCCTCCAGGGCCAGCTGCTGAAGGACCCGCCCCTGTTCTATGCGGCGGACCTGCGGCATCCAATCCACGACATCTCCCGAGCCCTCGCGGCCGAATCAGACGACCCCGGCGCCGACTTCGTAGGCCTGGGAAGCTCGCCATACGGAATCATCACGAGCCAGACGTGCGACATCGTTGAAGAGGACGGCGTCCCGCGCCAACCCTGGATCATGGTTGCCCCGGTCTACGCGACCGACCGCAACCCGGGAAGCTCGCTGCCAGGGTTTCTTTACGCGCTCAATCCTCCGGCCGATGGCCAGCGAGAGCTCGCACAAGGAATGTGGGTCGCCGACCTCCGGATCGAGGTCCCGTTAGAGAAGAGTCTGCTCGTCGGGAGAACCCCGATCGACGCCTTCCAAAGCGAGGACGATTACGTCGAGTTCGGGAACCGCTTGGCGTTCCGGCGGGGACGGCCCGCCCTCGCCTCCGTGATCCACGAGCTGCTCAGCACGACCACGGACTCGCTCGTCGAGGACCGCGAAAACAAGACACAGGCCAGGGCGGCGCGCAAGGCGGTGCACTCGCTGCGGCTGCAGATCCGCGACGGAAGCCGACTTGCGCCCAAAGACTTCGCGCTGCACGTCGTCGTACACGGCGGAGACGACGACGAAGGCGCGAACAACCACGCAGCCGCAAAGCCGTTCCTCGACACCTGGTGGCAAGAAGCTCGCACCGTTGCCCAGCAACACGGACTCCGGCTGCAGCCCACCGAGTGGCATCGAGCGCGAGCGTGCGACCTTGCTCTACTCGACACCCTCGTCCCTATGGCGATTCCCTTCTAGCCCCCAAGAGCGGGACGTCCGATACCGGACACTGGCAGGGGGGTAGGTCCCAGACCGTCGCGGGCTACCTGGCAGATGGCAAGCGTCTGCGAGACCCCGGGTTGCACCAACATTGCCGGACCGAGGTCCCGCCAGTGCGCCGATTGTCGTGCGGCTGCGGCCCGCGACAGGCGTGTCGTCGTGCGGGCCCGAAACGCGGATGTTGCGGCGATCGACAGGCTGCTTTCCGGCTGGATCCGGCAGGATGGGTTCCGCAAGCTGATCGCCGAGTTCATCTGCGACCAACACCACGCAGAACTCGAAGGCCAAGGGGACGAGTACGCCACCAAGACGCTGCTGGACGCATCGATGAAAGACCCCAACCTCGCATTACACCGAAAAGTATGGTCCAATCCTGGGGGGCAAGGATGACGACCGCGATCGCTGACACCGTACGCAGCGACCAGACGGTGCGCTGGGAGATAGTCGCGTTCACGACCGAGCGCGAACAACGACTGATCGCGCACTTCAAGAGCGCGTACCCCAGGCTCGGCGAAACGGCGATCAGCGAGCTCTACCAACGCGTCTCAGACGCCGCTGCACGCCCCGTCGGAGCGCCCGGTGCGTGGCCGGGGGAGAGCACCGAAGGCTTCGAACGCTGGCTGCGTTTGCGGGTCAACGCCGCATGCCTCGCCGAAGTCGGCAGGCCCGGCCTCTCCAAATACGTTCGTGCATCAGAAACGCTTGACGACCTCGCCGAGCGCCTCGGTAGCGGCGACACCCACACCGAGCTCGAGGCCCGCGATGTGTGGGAACACCTCGCACCGAAGCTGCACGAAAACGAACGCCGCTACCTCATGGCACTCGCGGTTTGCGACAACGCCTCGGACGCACGCGAACAACTCGGATGGACGCCACGGCAATGGCGGCGCTGGCAAGAGTCGTGCAACACGCGGCTCCGGCAACTGCACGCAAGCAAGATGCTCGGCGTCCTGCCGCTGCCGCTCCTGGCACGCATCTGGGCCACGATGACCCCGGAGCGGCTCGCGACAGCGACTGGGGGAGCCGCAGCGGGGAGCTCCACGCTGCTCGGTGGTGCCGGCACCGCGAAGGTCGTGGCTGGCGTAGCCGCCCTGACAGCAGCAGCGGGCGGTGTTATCACCGCCGAACACCACAACCCCCAGCGCAAGACCACACCGGTGCCCGCAGCAGCGGCCGTCAGAGCACCGGCGTCAGCCGGGCCGTCCGCGAAGGTCGCAGCAAAGCGCGCCTCGAACGGCACGACTGCCGCGAAGAGCACCACGAACACGCGGCCACCGCTGGCCACCAAGAAGACCGCGACCACCGACTTCAAACCCGCCGGCGGCGACGCACCAAAGACCCGCGGCGGCAGCAGCGACTTCATCCCCGACGGCCCCACACCCGTCAAACAGACCTACATGCCAACAAGCCCCGGCAGCAGCACCAAGGACTTCGCAACACCATGACCAGTCAAGGAAAGACCACCATGTCCCGGACCCGCGCCTTCACGACCCTACTCGTGAGCTCCCTAGCCCTCGCTCTAGGTACCAGCTCTGCGAGCGCCGGCACTTACCGGCACCTCGCATGCCCCGGAACCCTCGCCGACGGCTCAGCCGGATGGCAGCTTGTCGGAGCCGACGGCCACAGCCGCCACGGGTACGAGGACTGCGGATCCGGTGGATGGATGCGCTCGGACATCACCATCGAGAGTGGCTACCCGATCATCGGCGGTCAATGGGTTGGCTGGCGCTACCGCGCACCAGCCAACACCAGGCTCACCGCGTTCGGGGGGTCTCTTGTCGGATGGGTAGAGCAATTCAACAGCTACTCCGGCGGAGCGATCATCGCGCGAAACGAGCTCCCGGACGGCACCAAAGATCTGCAGTGGTTTGAGTACAACACCACCAACGCCAACCCGCTGATCAACGACGTAAGCAAGCCCCTAGCCGTCGGATGGGGAGGACTGTCAACAACGCAAGTCGCCATCTCGGCAACGTGCTCAGCACCCTCACAAGACGCGCCCTACTGGTGCAACAACCCACCGTGGGGGCCGGTGTGGATGGCGTTCAAGAACGCCTGGACGGTGCTCGAGGACAACCAGGTGCCGCAGGGCGGAACCGTCACCGGCACACTCGTGTCCGGCGGCACGCTGGCAGGCAACAAGACCGTCGCGGTGCCGCTCACCGACAACGGCAGCGGCGTCCGACAGCTCGTCATCAAAGCCGATGGAGCAGAGATCTCACGCACCCAGCTCGCAGGCGGCTCCTGTGTGCCGACCGAAGGCGACAACGGCAACGGGAACGGGTACAGCGCACCCATCCCGTGCCCGAACAGCACCACCGCCAACGTCACAGTCGACACCAAGAAAATCGCCGACGGTACACACACGATCACAGCGATCGCGATCGACGCAGCAGGCAACAGCAGCACCGTCTACGAAGCCGACAAGACCATCGCCAACATTCCACCCACCAACACCACCTCACCCTCCTTCAAGGACTCGGGCAGCGCGGCAAAGCCGCTCCCCGGTTCTGCGCTGGATACCGATCGTGGTGTCTGGGCGGGTCCGAACCTCACGTACGGTCAGCAGTGGCAGCGCTGCGACCAAGACGGCAGCACCTGCGTCGACATCGTCGGCGCGACCGGCACCCGCTACACACCGACGGCCGCCGACGCCGGATTCCGGCTCAAGCTGACCGTCACCGCGGTAAACCTCGCGGGCAGCCTTGCTAAGAGCACCACCCTGACCGGGGTCGTCGCCGCGCCGGAGCAGTCGCCGACCGCCGTCGGCCAGAACCCGTCGACACTCATCAAGACGCCGAACCTCGGAGGCGCCGGCAGCGACGGTCGCGGCACCCTCAACGGCGCCGTCACCGGAACCGACACCGGCGCCTGCAACAAGGACCAGTACGTGCTCCGTGCCGCCCGCTACAAGGGCCGGATCGTGCACCTGCGCTACGGCTCCAACGTCGCAATCCGCGTCAAGCTCACCTGCCAGACCGGGGGCTACGCGGTCAGCGGCGCGAAACTCCAAACCGCCACGTTGATCCCCGGACAAACTCAACCGGTCGGCGGGGAACTGACGACCGACAAGAACGGCGAGGCAATCATTCGGGCACCGAAAGGCCCGAGCCGCGGGATCACCGTCGGCTACCGGCACTACACCGGAGACGACGCGCTCCGCGCCGAACTGCGCCTACGCGTCGCGGTACGCGGAAAGGTGACGCTCACGATCAGGAAGGGCCTCGGAGGAGTCGCAACCTTCGGCGGCCACGTTGTCGGCGGCTACATCCCAACACGAGGCGTCACC